>Ga0116230_10001878_pt1 | contig 20166 bp, 15 predicted proteins | sample S1TSphfallax_3_FD_88678 | JGI IMG/M metagenome (GOLD analysis project Ga0116230, IMG submission 88678) | Host-associated microbial communities from peat moss isolated from Minnesota, USA - S1T2_Fd - Sphagnum fallax MG | ecosystem: Host-associated > Plants > Peat moss > Unclassified | place... | reverse complement strand
GGCCTTGGCCGCGCCTACAAATACCGCATCACCGGCCCCGACGGCGTGGTCCAGCCGCTCAAGGCCGATCCGTTTGCGTTTGCGTCGGAACTGCGCCCGGCGACCGCATCGATCGTCGCCAGCCCCGGCAAAGCCGCATGGGGCGACCGTGCGCACCGCGATCACTGGGCCGCCAGCGACCCGCGGCGCGAGGCAATATCGATCTATGAAGTCCATCCCGGATCGTGGCGGCGGCCGCCGGGGCGCGAATTTCCGAGCTGGGACGAACTCGCCGACCAATTGATCCCTTATGCGGTCGACATGGGGTTCACCCATATCGAATTCATGCCGATCAGCGAGCACCCCTATGATCCGAGCTGGGGCTATCAGACCACCGGGCTCTATGCCCCGACCGCGCGGTTTGGCGGGCCCGACGGGTTTGCCCGGTTTGTCGACGGGGCGCACCGCGCCGGGATCGGCGTGCTGATCGACTGGGTGCCGGCGCATTTCCCCACCGATGCCCACGGTCTTGCCCGGTTTGACGGTACCAGCCTTTATGAACACGCCGACCCGCGCCAGGGCTTCCACCCCGACTGGAACACCGCGATCTACAATTTCGGGCGCCGCGAAGTCGAAGCATTCCTGGTCAACAACGCGCTGTTCTGGGCCGAAGTCTATCATGTCGACGGCCTGCGCGTCGATGCAGTGGCATCGATGCTCTATCGCGATTATTCGCGCGCGGCGGGCGAATGGGTGCCCAATGCCCAGGGCGGCCGCGAAAACTGGGAAGCGGTGCATTTCCTCCAGGCGATGAACCGCGCGGTCTATGGCCGCCAGGCCGGTGTCATGACGATCGCCGAAGAGAGCACGTCGTGGCCGGGCGTGTGCCTGCCCGTGCACGAACGCGGGCTGGGTTTCGGATTCAAATGGAACATGGGCTTCATGCACGACACGCTCAGCTACATGGCGCGCGAGCCGGTGCATCGCCAGTACCACCACGATGAGATCACGTTCGGCCTGGTCTATGCCTTTGCCGAAAATTTCGTGCTGCCGCTCAGCCACGACGAAGTGGTCCACGGCAAGGGATCGCTGCTGAGCAAGATGAGCGGCGACGACTGGCAGAAGTTCGCCAGCCTGCGCGCATACTATGGGCTGATGTGGGGCTATCCGGGCAAGAAGCTGCTGTTCATGGGGCAGGAATTTGCGCAAAGCCGCGAATGGAGCGAGGCGCGCGAACTCGACTGGGAGCTGCTGGCGCATGCGCCGCACAGCGGGGTGCAGGCCTGGGTGCGCGATCTGAACCATGCCTATTGCGCGCTGCCGGCGCTCCACGCGCGCGATTGCGAAGGCGAAGGTTTTCAATGGCTGGTGGTCGACGATGCCGCCGCCAGCGTGTTCGCGTGGCTGCGCAAGGCGCCTGATGCGGCGCCGGTCGCGGTGGTCAGCAATTTCACCCCGACGCTGCACAACCACTATCGCCTGCCGCTGCCGATCGACGGCATCTGGCGCGAAGTGCTCAACAGCGATGCCGCGCATTATGGCGGGTCGGGCCAGGGCAATCTGGGGTCGATCACCGCCAGCCACGGCGCGGCGCTGGTGGTGGTGCCGCCGCTGGCGACGGTCATGTTCGAATATGCCGGAAAGGCTTGAAAGAGGGACCAGGAGCATGATGGCGAAACGCGACAGGACATTGGGACAGCCATTGGCGCGCGACGCCATGGCCTATGTGCTGGCCGGCGGGCGCGGCAGCCGGTTGAAGGAATTGACCGACAACCGCGCCAAACCGGCGGTCTATTTCGGCGGAGTCAGCCGGATCATCGATTTCGCGCTGTCGAACGCGCTCAATTCGGGGATCCGCCGCATCGGCGTGGCGACCCAGTACAAGGCGCATTCGCTGATCCGCCACATGAACCGCGCGTGGAATTTCATGCGCCCCGAACGCAACGAAAGCTTTGACATCCTGCCCGCCTCGCAGCGCGTGTCCGAACTCTTGTGGTACGAAGGCACCGCCGATGCGGTGTTCCAGAACATCGACATCATCGAAAGCCACGCGCCCAAATACATGGTCATCCTGGCCGGCGATCACATCTACAAGATGGATTACGAGCTGATGCTGCAACAGCACGTCAATTCGGGCGCCGATGTCACTGTCGGCTGCCTGGTCGTGCCAAAGGCGCAAGCGTCCGGATTTGGCGTGATGGCGGTCGATGCCGATCACCGCATCACCGCATTCGTCGAAAAACCCGACGATCCCCCGACGATCCCCGGCGATCCGGCGCATAGCCTGGCGTCGATGGGCATCTATGTGTTCGAAACGCAGTTCCTGTTCGAAGAATTGCGCCGCGATGCGGCAACGCCGGGATCGACGCGCGATTTCGGCGGCGACATCATTCCCCATATCGTCAGGCACGGCAAAGCCGTGGCGCACCGGTTCAGCGACAGCTGCATCCGCGCCGCCGACGAGATCGAGGAATACTGGCGCGATGTGGGCACGCTCGATGCCTATTTCGATGCCAATCTCGATCTGACCGACACTGTGCCCAAACTCAACATGTACGACCGCGACTGGCCGATCTGGACCGATCAGATCATCGCCGCGCCGGCCAAGTTCGTCCACGATCAGGATGGCCGGCGCGGCATGGCGATCTCTTCGCTGATCAGCCAGGATTGCATCGTCTCGGGCGCACTGGCGCGGCGCAGCCTGCTGTTCACCGGGGTCAAGATGGGATCGTTCTCGTCGGTCGAAGAAGGCGTGATCCTGCCTTATTGCAACATCGGCCGCGGCGCCCGGCTCAAACGCGTGGTGCTCGATTCGGGGGTGCGCATTCCCGAAGGGCTGGTCGTCGGCGAAGATCCCGAACTCGACGCAACGCGTTTTCGGCGCACCGAAAATGGCGTATGCCTGATCACCAGGACCATGCTCGACCGGATCGCCGCGCGCAGCTGAACCCCGCCCCGGGCGGACCCCTGAAGGAGCGTTATGACCATCCGCGTGCTGTCGATCGCTTCCGAAGCCGTGCCGCTGATCAAGACCGGGGGGCTGGCCGATGTGGCCGGCGCACTGCCGGGCGCGGTGGCGCCGCATGATGTGGCGATGACCACACTGCTGCCCGGTTATCCGGTGGTGCTGGCCAGGCTTGGCAAGGCGCGGCAGGTGCACGCCTGGCCGGCGCTGCTGGGCGAACCGGCGCGGTTGCTGGCGGGCGAAGTCGGCGGCCACCGGCTGCTGGTGCTCGATGCGCCGGGGCTGTTCCGGCGCGACGGTGGGCCTTATGTCGATGGATCGGGCCGCGACTGGGCCGACAACGGGTTGCGCTTTGCCGCGTTTTCGCGCGCTGCCGCCGATATTGCCGGCGGTGCGGTGCGCAAGCTGACGTTCGACATTGCCCATGCCCACGACTGGCAGGCGGCGCTGACTTGCGCCTATCTGCGGTTTGCCCCGGCCGGCCATGCGCCGCCGTCGGTGGTGACCATCCACAACATGGCGTTCCAGGGGCATTATCCGCGCGCGCTGTTCGATCGGCTCGAGCTGCCGGGCGAAGCCTGGGCGATCGATGGCGTCGAATACCACGGCGGGGTCGGCTTTCTCAAAGCCGGGCTCGCATCCGCCTGGGCGATCACCACGGTCAGCCCGACGTACGCGCGCGAGATCCGCAGCGCCGAATTCGGCATGGGGCTCGAAGGGTTGATCCGCGCGCGCGGCGCCGGGGTCCACGGCATAGTCAACGGTATCGACACGCACGACTGGAACCCGGCGGAAGACCCGCAGCTGCCCGCCCCGTTTACCCCGCGCACGCTGGCGCGCCGCGCCGCCAACCGCGCCGCGATCGAGGCCGAATTCGGCATCGCGCCCGACAGCGGCCCGCTGTTCGTGGTGATCAGCCGGCTGACCTGGCAAAAAGGCATGGACGTGCTGTTGCAAGTGATCGACCAACTGGTCGGCTGCGGCGCGCGGCTGGCGCTGCTCGGATCGGGGGACAAAACGCTCGAGGCGGGGTTTGTCGCCGCTGCCGGGCGCCATCCCGGCCGCATCGGCGTGCGCATCGGCTATGACGAAGCGCTGTCGCACCGCATGCAGGGCGGCGGCGATGCGATCCTCGTGCCCAGCCGGTTCGAACCGTGCGGTCTGACCCAGCTCTATGGCCTGGCTTATGGCTGCGTACCGGTGGTGGCGCGCACCGGCGGGCTGGTCGATACCGTGGTCGATGCCAATCTTGCCGCGATTGCCGCGGGTGCAGCGACCGGCGTGCAGTTCAACGCGGTGACCCAGGCCGCGCTGAACGATGCGATCGAACGCACCGTCGCGCTCTACCGCCAGCCGGCGGTGTGGGCGGCGATCCAGCGCGCCGGCATGAAATCCGATTTTTCGTGGGGTCGCAGCGGCAAAGCCTATGCCGATCTCTATCAGTCGCTGCTGGAGGCCCGATGATCGTTACCGTTCCGACCACGCCCTTCCCCGGCCAGAAACCGGGCACGTCGGGCCTGCGCAAGAAAGTCCGCGTGTTTGCGCAAGCAAACTATGCCGAAAACTTCATCCAGGCGGTGTTCGACGTCGCCCCGCGCAGCCCCGGTGCGACGCTGGTGATCGGCGGCGACGGCCGCTATCACAACCGCACGGTGATCCAGACGGCGATCCGCATCGCCGCGGCGAACGGCTATGGCCGCGTGCTGGTCGGCCGTGGCGGCATCCTGTCGACCCCGGCGGCGAGCCACCTGATCCGCAAGACCAACGCCAGCGGCGGGTTGATCCTGTCGGCCAGCCACAACCCCGGCGGGCCCGACGAGGATTTCGGTATCAAGTACAACATCGCCAACGGCGGCCCCGCACCCGAAAACGTGACCGAGGCGATCCATGCCCGCACGCTGACGATCGACCGCTGGCTGACCGTCGACGCTGCCGATGTCGATCTCGACAGCCTGGGCGAGACCACGGTCGGGCCGCTGGTGGTCAGCGTGATCGACCCGGTCGCCGACTATGCCGACCTGATGGAAACGCTGTTCGACTTTGCCGCGATCCGCGCCGCGGTGGCCGACGGGTTCAGCGCGGTTTTCGATGCGATGCACGCGGTGACCGGGCCCTATGCGATCGAAATTCTTGAACACCGGCTGGGTTTTGCGCCGGGCACGGTGCGCAACGGCGTGCCGCTCGAAGATTTCGGCGGGCATCATCCCGATCCCAATCTGGTCCATGCCAAAGTGCTGTTCGACACGATGTTCGGCCCCGATGCGCCGATCATCGGCGCGGCATCGGATGGCGATGGCGATCGCAACCTGATAATCGGGCGCGGCCGGTTCATCACCCCGTCGGACAGCCTGGCGATGCTCGCCGCCAATGCCCACCTCGCCCCGGGCTATGCCGGCGGGCTCAAAGGCATTGCCCGCTCGATGCCGACCAGCGCGGCGGCCGACCGGGTGGCGCAAGGCCTGGGCATTGCGGCATTCGAGACGCCGACGGGCTGGAAATTCTTCGGCAATCTGCTCGATGCGGGGATGGCGACGATCTGCGGCGAGGAAAGCGCGGGCACCGGATCGGACCATGTCCGCGAAAAGGACGGGCTGTGGGCGGTGCTGCTGTGGCTCAATATCCTGGCGGTGCGGCGGATCAGCGTCGATGCGCTCGCGCGCGAACACTGGGCGACCTATGGGCGCAACTATTACGCGCGCCACGATTATGAAGCGCTGCCCGCCGACGTTGCCGATGCGCTGATCGCCGAACTGACCGCCAGCCTGCCGACGTTGCCGGGCCAGGCGTTCGGTCCGCTGACCGTGGCGAGCGCCGACAGCTTTTCCTATCACGATCCGGTCGATGGCTCGACCAGCGCCAACCAGGGGTTGCGCGTACTGTTCGAGGGCGGATCGCGGATCGTGTTCCGCCTGTCGGGCACCGGCACCGAAGGGGCAACGCTGCGCGTCTATCTCGAACGCTATGAGCCCGCGACTGGCGATCTCGATCGCGAGACCGGCGACATGCTCGCCGATCTGATTGCCGCGGCCGACACTCTCGCCGGGATTGTCCGGCACACCGGTCGCACCCGGCCCAGCGTGATCACATGACCGCGCTGGCCGGGCCGGTGTCGACCCGGTTCCGCGTGCGCAGCCCGCGTGCCGAGGCGGTCTGGCTGTGCCTGTTCGACAAGGATCTGGAACAGCGCGTGGCGATGGTGCGCGACGGCGACGACTGGAGCATCGAGATGCCCGGCGATCTTGCCGGTACGGCCTACGGGTTTCGCGCCGACGGGATCTGGGCGCCTGAGGCCGGGCTGTGGTTCGATCCGGCCAAGCTGCTGGTCGATCCGCACGCGACAGAACTCGATCGTCCGTTCCGCCAGGACCCGGCGCTGGCGCTTTATGGCGTCGATACCGCGCATCTGGTGCCGCGCGCGATCGTACCCGGCGCACAGCCGGTGGTGCCACCTGCCCCGCCGGTGTTCGCCCCCGGCGGGCTGGTCTATGAAGTCAACGTGCGCGGCTTCACCCTGCTCCACCCCGATGTGCCCGAAGCGCAGCGCGGCACGATTGCCGCGCTGGCGCACCCGGCGGTTATCGCCCATTTACGCAAGCTGCGCGTCGCCGCGGTCGAATTGATGCCGATCGTGGCGTGGATCGACGAACGCCACTTGCCGCCGCTCGGGCTGAGCAACGCCTGGGGGTACAATCCGGTGGTGCCGATGGCGCTCGATCCGCGTCTGTGCCCGGGCGGCATGGCCGAACTGGCCGCGACGGTCGCCGCGCTGCGTAACGCGGGGATCGGGGTGATTCTCGATCTGGTGTTCAACCACACCGGCGAAAGCGACGTGTTCGGCGGGGTGCTGGCGCTGCGCGGGCTCGACAATGCGGCTTATGCCCATGCCCGCGACGGCACGCTGATCAACGACACCGGGTGCGGCAACACGCTCGATTTTGCCAATCCGGCGCTGCGCGCGCTGGTGCGCGATGCCTTGCGCCATTTCGTCCGCCATGCCGGGGTCGACGGTTTCCGCTTCGATCTGGCGACGATCATGGCGCGCGGGCCGGGCTTTGCCGCCGACGCGCCGATCTTTGCCGAAATCGCCGCCGATCCGGCGTTGTGCGACCGCGTGCTGATTGCCGAACCGTGGGATATTGGCCCGGGCGGCTATCAGCTCGGGCGCTTTCCGCCGGGCTGGCTGGAATGGAACGATCGCTGGCGCGACGATGTGCGGCGGTTCTGGCGCGGCGATGCCGGTATCGGCCTGCTGGCGACGCGCATGGCCGGATCGGCCGACGTGTTTGGCCGCGGTCCGAGCCGCTCGGTCAATTTCCTCGCCGCGCACGACGGTTTTACGCTGGCCGACACGCTGGCCTATGCGCTGCGCCACAACCAGGCCAATGGCGAAGACAACCGCGACGGGCATGGCGAAAATTTCAGCTGGAACAACGGCGCCGAAGGCCCGAGCGACGATCCCGCGATCCTTGCCCGGCGCCGGGCCTTTGCCCGCGCGATGCTCGGCACGCTGTTCGCCTCGACCGGGACGATCATGCTCACCGCCGGCGATGAATTCGGCCGCAGCCAGCGCGGCAACAACAATGCCTATGCGCAGGACAACCCGCTGACCTGGATCGACTGGAGCGCGCGCGACACCGACCTCGAAGACCATGTCGCGATGCTGGCGGCCTGGCGCGCCAGCTGCCACCCGGCGCGCAACACATTTCCAGAGGACGGCGCCTGGACCACGCTCGACGGAGCGCCGATGACCCCGCACGATTGGGACACGGCGTCAGGTTTTGCCTGGCACGCGCCGAACGGCGCCGGGTTCCGTGTCGATCGCGCGGGGCCGCTGGTCAGCGTGCAGCGCCCCAGGCAAACGCCGACGGCGCCGGACTGATCGTGGCCGGATCGGGCAGCAGATCGGGAGCAACCGAGCCCGGCGCCAGCTGCTGCAACAGCCCCAGCCCGAAATTCCATTCGCCGATCCCCGAACGCGCGTTGGCGTGGCCGATCGCGCCGCCGTCGACGAATTTTGCCCCCCAGCGCTGCGCGATGCGGCGCACCTGGCAGATCTGGGCATAAGGATCGTTGCGGCTGGCAACGACGATCGCGGGAAACGGCAGCAGCGATGTCGGCAGCGGCGCAAACCGCGTGAGCCGCCGGTCGACCGGGTTTTCCTCGACATCGGGCGGCGCCACCAGCAAAGCGCCGATCACGCACGACAGTTCGGCCGCGCGCACCGCGGCGTTGAACGCCGCTTCGTATTCGGCCCACCAGGCGACGACATGGCAGCCGAGCGAATGCGCCACCAGCACCACCGGGCGTTCGGCGCGGCCGATCGCCAGCGCCAGCTTGCCCACCCAGGTGTTGCGATGCGGATCGTCCCAAAGGCCCAGATCGACACGCCGTGCGCGCGGCAGCCGCGCTTCCCACAAAGTCTGCCAATGGCCCGGGCCGCTGTTGTGCAGCCCCGGTATGATCAGGATATCGGGCAGATCGCCTTCGGCCACGCGCGGTGCAGCGAGGCGGGGCGTTTCGGCAAGGTTCAGCTCGGCCATGACACATGCCTTTCATGATGAAAAGCGCGCAAGAGGCATCGTGCGGAAACGATGCGGCAACACCGCCGGGCACGACTCGGACTTCGCGACTCCAATGGCCGAGAATATCTCAAGCCCTGAAGTAGACAACATTGAAAGCGTTGGATCGCAGCGCGTTTGCGCCCGGCCGAAACCGGCCTGGGACAAATTTTCATTGCAATGCGGCAGCGCTTGCGACAGGCCCGCCGCCGGACCTTGCATGACATGAACGACCGCTCCCCGCCCACCGCCATGCCACCGGGGCACACCGCCGGCAGCGCCGCGCCGGCGCGGCGGCTGCTGGTGTCGATCCACGATGTTTCGCCGCGGTCCGAACACGCCGTCGATGCGCTGGCCGAGCGGCTTGAGCGCCATCTCGGCAGCGCCGGATTTGCCATGCTGGTGATCCCCGATCACTGGCGCGAGGCGCCGATCGCGGGCAATGCGGCGTTTCACGCGCGGCTGCGGCAATGGGCCGGGATGGGCATCGAAATGTTCCTCCACGGCTGGTGCCACCGCGACGAAACCCCCGCGCCCCAGGGGCTTGCCGCGTTCAAGGGCCGGCACATGACCGCCGGTGAAGGCGAATTCCTCAGCTTGTCGCGTGCCGAGGCCACGCAGCGCATGCGCGCGGGCAAAATGCTGCTCGAAGACATTCTCGGCGCCCCGGTGGCGGGGTTCATCGCGCCGGCCTGGCTCTATGGCCCGGGCGCGCTGGCCGCGCTCGATGACCTGGGCTTTGCGATCGCCGAAGATCACTTCAAAGTCTGGGCGCCGGGCAGCCGCCGCGTGCTGTCGCGCGGCCCGGTGGTGACCTGGGCGAGCCGCAGCCCCGGGCGCATCCGGTCGTCGCTGGGGTTTGCCGCGCTCGCCGGCCGCGTGCTGCCGGCGCTGCTGCCGACGCTGCGCGTGGCGGTGCATCCCGGCGATATCACGGTGCCCGCGCTGCTCGGATCGATCGATGCGACGCTGGCGCGGTTCGCCGCAAGCCACCAGCCGGCGCGCTATGCCGGATTGCTGGCGTGATGGCGCGCACCGCCACGGCCTCGACCGATTGCGCGCACCGCTGGTCCAATGGCGACTGGACCGACGCCGCCAAGCTGCCTAAACGCAACCCCATGACCGGGTCGATCCATCACGCGCCGTGCGCCGCCATGTCCCGCGCGGTGCAGCCATGACCGACCCGGCCACTGCCGAAACCGCGCCGGCCGCGCTGCCGCAGGCCAATCCGGTCTCGCCTTGGCGGCGCTATGCCGCATTTGTCGGCCCGGCGATTTCGTTTGCGATCCTTGGCGGCGCCTTGTGGCAGGTCCACGCGCTCGACTGGCACATGCTGGTCGGCATCATCAAGGCCTCGCCGCTGATCTGGCTGGTGCTGGGGGTGAATTATCTCAGCGGCCCGGTCGGCGACTGGGTGATTTTCCGCAAATTGTGGAAAATCCCGCTCGAAGGCATCTTTCCGCTGATCAAGAAAATGATCGGCAACCAGATCCTGCTGAGCTACGTCGGGGAAGTCTATTTCTACGACTGGGCGCGCCGCCACGTAAAGATGGAGGGATCGCCGTTCGGCGCGGTCAAGGACGTGGCGATCCTGTCGGCGATCGCCGGCTATGCGATGACGCTGGTGATGATGGCGGTGGCCTGGCCCTATATCAAGAAATTCGGGTTCGGCATCAATGGCACCGAGCTCGAGGGCTCGATCGCGATCATGCTGATCACCGGGCTGGTGATCACGGTGTTCCGCAACCGCCTGCTCAGCCTGCCGCGTTCGGATCTGGTGTTCGTGCTTGGCGTCCACATGGTGCGTCTGACGGTCAACACCGTGCTTACGGGCGTGTTGTGGAGCCTGATGCTGCCCGCGGTGCCGCTGTCATCGTGGCTGATCCTGTCGACCGGGCGGCTGCTGGTGACGCGCCTGCCGCTGATTCCCAACCAGGAAATCGCCTTTGCCGGCGCGCTGGCGCTGCTCGGCGGGCCGGTCAACCAGACGCATGAAATGATTACGGTGATCGCCGTGTTCATCACCGCGATCCATATCGTGGTGTTCATCGCCATGTTGCTGCTCGATCTGGTGCAAAGGGAACGCAACGCATGATCCGCTCGCTGGTCCTGGTCGCGCTTGTTCCGTTCGCGCTGGTCCCGCTGCCAGGCGCGGCATTTGTGCCGTCGAGCCCCGAACTGGGCACCGCCGAGGCGCAATGCCGGCCGGGCGAAAGCGGCACAGAGCTGATGGTCGACGTGATCGGGCTGAAGGACCACGTCGGCAAGCTGAAAGTCGAAGTCTATCCCGGCGTCGAAGGCGATTTCCTTGAAGACGACAACAAGCTGATCAACGCCGGCAAGACCTTTCGCCGCGTCGAGGGCCCGGTCCCGCCCGAAGCGGTTCCGCATGTCTGCGTGCGCCTGCCCGGGCCCGGCCGTTATGCGGTGATGGTGCTGCACGACCGCGATTCAAACCACCGTTTCAACTGGCAGCACGATGGCGTCGGCTTTTCGCGCAACCCGCATCTGGGCTGGACCAAACCCAAGGCCGACAGCGTGGCGATCACCGTCGGCAACGGGGTCACCCCGTTGCGCGTGGTCATGAATTACCGTATCGGCTTGTTCACGTTCGGGCCGATCGCGGGAAGCCGATGAAACTCGTCGATGTTTGCGCCTTTTACGCCCCGAAGGGCGGCGGCGTGCGCACCTATATCGATCGCAAGCTCAAGGCGGGCGCGGCTTTGGGCCACGACGTCGTGGTCATCGCCCCGGGCGCGCACGACGCGATCGAGGAACGCGGGCCCAATGCGCGCATCGTCTGGCTGAAATCGACCGTGTTTCCGCTCGATTTCAATTACCGCTATTTCAGCGACGTGCCCGCGCTCTATGCCGCGCTCGATCGCGAAAACCCCGATTTTGTCGAGGCCTCCTCGCCCTGGCGCAGCGCCAGCATCCTGGCCGAATGGCCGGGTAGCGCCCCGCGTGCGCTGATCATGCACGCCGATCCGCTGTCCGCCTATGCCTATCGCTGGTTCGATCCGGTGGCGACGCGAGACACCATCAACGGGCTGTTCGACCGCTATTGGCGCCACCTGCGCAAGCTCGACGGCGCCTATGACATGATCGTGTCGGCCAGCCCCGGCCTGTCGGCGCGGCTTGCCGCCGGCGGGCTGAAACGCGTGGTGACCAATCCGATGGGGGTTGATCCCGGGGTGTTTTCGCCGGCGCTGCGCGATGCGGAGCTGCGCAAGGGTCTGCTTGCCTTGTGCGAATTGCCCGAAACCGCAACGCTGCTGCTCGGCGTCGGCCGGTTTGCCCCGGAAAAGCGCTGGCCGATGCTGATCGACGCGGTCACCGCGGCGGGCAATCGCCACGAAGTCGGCCTGGTGCTGGTCGGCCAGGGGCGCGATCTCAAGACAATCGAGCGCCGCATCGGCGGCAATCCCCATGTGCGCGTGCTGGCGCCGATCACCGACCGCGGCGAACTGGCGCGGGTCATGGCCAGCGCCGATGCCCTGCTCCACGGCTGTGAGGCGGAAACGTTCTGCATGGTCGCGGCCGAAGCGCGCGCCAGCGGTCTGCCGCTGATCGTGCCCGACGAAGGCGGCGCCGCCGACCAGGCGCGGCTGTGCGACGGGTGGATCTACCGCTCGGCCGATCCCGCCGCCGCCGCCGAGACGATTGCGCAATATTGCCTGGGCCACCAGTCCGGGGTTGCCGGGCCGAGCGCCGATATCGCCCCGCAGCGCACGATGGACGATCATTTCCGCGAGCTGTTTGCGACATATGAAGCGCTCATCGCCCCGAACGCGCGCGCGGCCTGAACGCAGGGTTCGATTTTTTCAAACAGGTCGGACAAGTTTTTCGCAATATCATCGTGCATTGCCCCGGACTATCGCCAGGCAGCCCGATCAGGAGCCCAGCATGAACGCCCGCACTGCCGATCCCCGCGTCGTCCCGCTGTTTGTCGAGCGCTGGTCGCCGCGCGCTTTCGATGGAACGCCGCTGCCAGCGCAAGACCTTGCCGTCATTCTTGAAGCCGCGACGCTCGCGCCGTCGGCGTTCAACTATCAGCCATGGCGTTTTCTCTATGCGCTGCATGGCGATGCCAATTGGGACCTTTTCCTGTCGCTGCTGATGCCGTTCAACGCCGCCTGGGCGAAAGAGGCCGGCGCGCTGGTGATCGTGGTATCGGACGGCCTTATGCGCATGGGCGGCGAGCCCCGCCCCAACCACAGCCACAGCTTTGACGCCGGCGCAGCGTGGGCGCTGATGGCGCTGCAGGCTACCGCGCTCGGCTATTACGCGCACGGGATGTCGGGCATCGATCAGGAGCGGATCCGCACGGAACTGGGCATCCCCGACGATTTTCGCATCGAGGCCGCGGCCGCGATTGGTCGCAAGGGAGATTCCGACACGCTGCCCGAGCCGCTGCGCGCGCGCGAAGCGCCCAGCGGGCGTCATCCGCTGGCGCAAGTCGCGGTGGCCGGACGGTTTGGCGACTTGCCAAAGCGCTGATTGGCGCAAGATTGCGCGGTGGTTGAACGCTTTGCAGCATGATCTGCACGTTTCATCGCAAGGGTTGCGCGCGCGGCTTTCTTTGGCGCACGGGCGGCCGGTATACATCGGATAAATATCGGCCCGCTGCCGACACCATCAAAAAATACGGGGTTTGCACGATGATTACCGGCAGGCGCCGGTTCCTCGGCGCCATTGCCGGAACCGCAGCCACCGTCCTGTTGCAGCGCGGCGCCAGTGCCGCGATCCTGCCCGACCGGACCGACGCGTCGCCCGGGCAGGACTTTCTGCCGCCCGAAACGGTGCTGGCCGATGCGACGCACGGCGATCTGGCCCCGGCGCTGCTGCCCCGCGCGCTGGCCGCGCTCGACCGCCATGCCGCGCGGATTGCCGATCCCGGCGTGATCGGTCTGGTCGATTTCTCGGTGCCGTCGCATTATCCCCGGCTGCATGTCGTCGATGTGGTCGGCGGCCGCGTGTTGTCGAGCCATCTGGTCGCGCACGGGCGCGGTTCGGACCCGGCCAACAGCGGCTGGGCCGAACATTTTTCCAACCGGCTCGGCTCCGAAGCGTCGTGCAACGGCAGCTTCCTGATCGGTGATACCTATTATGGCCGCCATGGCCGGTCGCGGCGGGTGATCGGGCTCGATCCCGACAACGACCAGGCCGAATTGCGCGGGATCGTTATCCATTCGGCCGACTATGTCGACCCGGCCTTTGTCGCGCAAAATGGGCGGATCGGCCGCAGCCAGGGCTGTTTTGCAGTCGGCACCAATGCCATTACCGCGGTGCTCGACGTGCTGGGCCCCGGCCGGATGCTGTTTGCCGCGCGCTGATCGCGCCGCAGGAAATCCGACACATTCCCCGATAAAAGATGTGGATCGGCGCCGCATTGGCGCTTAACGGATGCGTCTGTTCCCGGGGGCGGGTTTGCCATCAGCTGTGAAAGCCTGACATTGCGCGTTGTGTTCACGTCCGTTGCGGCGCTGCCTGCGCGCCTGGTGCTGTTTGCTGCCGCCGCGCTGGCCGGCTGTTCGAGCCAGCCGGCACCGCCGCCGCCACCCGTCATGGTCGGGGTGATCACCACCCGTGCCGGCGCGGTGCCGCTGATGACCGAACTGACCGGCCGCACCCAGGCCAGCGAAGTCGCCGAAGTGCGCCCGCAAGTCACCGGGATCGTCACCACGCGGTTGTTTGCCGAAGGCAGCAGCGTTGCGCGCGGGCAGGCGCTCTACCAGATCGATGCGCGCCCTTATGCCGCTGCGGTCGCGCAAGCGCGCGCCGCGCTTGCCAATGCCGAAGCGGTGGTCGACAGCAACCGGCAAAAGGCGACGCGGTTTGCCGCGCTCGCCACGGGCGGCGGAGTCAGCCGGCAGGACGCCGCCGATGCCGATGCGGCCTACCAGCAATCGCGTGCGCAAGTCGCGCAGGCGCGCGCCGCGCTCGATGCGGCCACGGTCAATCTCGATTTCACCCGCATCACCGCGCCGATCAGCGGGCGGATCGGCCAGTCGAGCGTGACGCGCGGCGCGCTGGTGACCGCAACGCAGCCGACGGCGCTGGCCAAGATCCAGCGGCTCGATCCGATCTGGATCGACATCCAGCAATCGAGCGCCGATTTCATCGCGCTGCGCCATGCGCTCGAATCCGGCCGGCTGGGCAGCGCGGGATCGGCGCCGGTGCGCGTGGTGCTCGCCGACGGCACCCCCTGGCCCAGCCCCGGCCGGCTCGATTTTGCCGATATCGACGTCAACGAAGCGACCGGCACGGTCACTTTGCGCGTGACCGTGCCCAATCCGCACGGCGATCTGCTGCCCGGCCTGTTCGTCAAGGCGCAACTGGCGCAGGGCATCGTGCGCAACGGCATCCTTGTTCCGCAAGCGGCGGTCAGCCGCGACCAGCGCGGCGATGCGGTGGTGCTCGTGGTGGGCCATGACAACGTGATCCAGCCGCGCACGGTGACCACCGCGACGACTTTCGGCAGCAACTGGCTGGTCACCGCCGGGCTCAGGGCGGGCGAGCGCGTCGTCGTCGCAGGCCAGCTGACCGCGCGCCCCGGCACGCATGTCACCACCGTGCCGGCGAGCGGCGGATAATCCGGCGATGCTGTCGCGCTATTTCGTCGATCGGCCGATTTTCGCCTGGGTCCTGGCCATCCTGGTGATGATCGGCGGCGGCATCGCGATCGTCAACATGGGGGTCGAACAGTTCCCCGACATCGCCCCGCCGACAATCAGCGTCAACGCGACCTATCCCGGCGCCGATGCGCGCACGGTCGAAAATACCGTGACGCAGATTCTCGAACAGCAGCTCAAAGGCGTCGACGGGCTGATCTATTTCACCTCGACCAGCAGCAACGGCCAGGCGCAGATCGTCGCCACTTTCAACAAGGGGATCAACCCCGACACCGCGCAAGTGCAAGTGCAGAACGTGCTGTCAAAGGCAGCGACGCGTCTGCCCGGGCAAGTCCAGGCGCAAGGCTTGCAGATCAACAAGGCGCAGGCCGACCTGCTGCTGATGGCCTCGCTCTATGATGAAACCGGCAGGAGCAGCGTCGGCGATGTCGCCGATTACATGGCGGTCCACATGGCGGACCCGGTGTCGCGGATCAACGGGGTCGGCTCGGCCGATGTCTTCGGCACGCAATATGCGATGCGCGTGTGGCTCGATCCGGTGCGTCTGGCCGCGGTCAAGCTGATGCCGAGCGATGTGATCGCCGCGCTGTCGGCGCAGAACGCGCAGATTTCGGCGGGCGAAGTCGGCATGATGCCCGCGCCCGGGGTGCAGCAGCTCAACGCCACGATCACTTCGCGATCGCGGCTGACCAGCGCCGACCAGTTCGAAAACATCGTGCTCAAGACCGCGCTCGATGGCTCGCGCGTGCTGCTCAAGGATGTCGCGCGGATCGAGCTGGGGCAGGAAAGCTATACGTCGATCAACCAGCTCGACGGCTATCCCGCGGTCGGGCTCGGCATCAGCCTGGCCTCGGGCGGCAATGCGATGACCACCGCGCTTGCGGTCAAGCAAAAGCTTGCCGAGCTGTCGCGCGACATGCCGCCGGGCTATCGCGTGACTTATCCGCGCGACAGCAGCGTGTTTGTGCGGATTTCGATTCTCGAAGTGGTCAAGACGCTGTTCGAAGCGATCGCGCTGGTGGTGATCGTGATGTTCGTGTTTCTGCAGAACTGGCGCGCGACGCTGATCCCGGCGATCGCCGTGCCGGTGGTGCTGCTCGGCACGTTCGGCGTGCTCGCGGCGGTCGGCTATACGATCAACACGCTGACGATGTTCGGGCTGGTGCTGGCGATCGGGCTGCTGGTCGACGATGCGATCGTGGTGGTCGAAAACGTCGAACGCGTGATGCGCGAAGACCATCTCGGCGCGCGCGATGCGACGATCCGCTCGATGACCGAGATCACCCCCGCGCTGATCGGGATTTCGCTGGTGCTCGCCGCGGTGTTTGTGCCGATGGCCTTTTTCGGCGGTTCGACCGGCACGATCTACCGCCAGTTTTCGATCACCATCGTGTCGGCGATGGGCCTGTCGGTGCTTGTCGCGCTGATCCTCACCCCGGCGCTGACCGCAAGCCTGCTGCACCACGGCGACGGCGTGATCGGCGACGAGGTGCGCGCCGGCCGCTGGTTTGCCGGGTTCAACCGGGTTTATGACCGTGTCGCCGACCGGTTTCGCGTGCAACTGGCCCGGTTTGTTGCGCGCCCGGTGCCCTGGCTGCTGGTCTTTGCCGGCATTGCCGCGCTCGCGCTGGTGCTCGACATGCGGCTGCAAAGCGGGTTCCTGCCCGAAGAGGACCAGGGCAATCTGAGCTATGCGATCACCATGCCCGCGGGCACCACGATCAACCAGACGCGCGCCTTTGCCGAACAGGTCACCCGCTATATCCACGCGACCGAAGGCCGCAATATCGATCACATCTACCTCGGCATGGGGCGCAACCAGATCGCCGGCAACGCGCAGAATGTCGCGCAAGGCTGGATGAATTTGCGCACCTGGGACCAGCGCGGCCCGGGCGACAGCGCGGCGGCGATTGCCGAGCGGCTCAATCGCCATTTCGCCGGGCTCTATCAGGGCCAGGCGGTTGTGCTGACCCCGCCCGCGGTGCGCGGGCTCGGCACGTCGGCGGGGTTTGAAATGTGGCTGCAGGATGCCGGCGGGCTGGGCGGCGCAGCGCTCGGTGCGGCGCGCCAGGATCTGATGGCGCGTGCGATTGCCGATCCGAAACTGGCGCAGATCCGCTTTGGCGGGCTCGAGGACGCGCCGCAATTGCGCGTCGACATGAACGATGCCGCGATCACCGCGTTCCAGGTCGATCCCGACGATGTCAACGCCACGCTGTCGACCGCCTGGGGCGGGACGTATGTCAACGATTTCCTCGATCGCGGGCGAGTCAAGCGGGTGTTTGTCCAGGGCGATGCGCCGTTCCGGATGACTCCCGAAGCGATCGGCCAATGGTATGTGCGCGGCGCCGGCGGCGAGATGGTCCCGTTTGCCTCGCTCGCGCAGCCGCACTGGACCGCGGGATCGAACCAGCTGCGCCGCTTCAACGGGCTGCCCGCGCAGCAGATCGTCGGCACCGGCGGCGCGGGGGTGACGTCGGGTGCGGCGATGAGCGAAATGACGCGGCTGGCGCAGGCGCTCGGGGGCGGGTTCACGCTGGCGTGGAGCGGGCTGTCGTACCAGCAGCAAGTCGCCGCCGACCAGGCGCCGGCGCTGTTTGCCGCCTCTATCCTGTTCATTTTCCTGTGCCTGGCCGCGCTTTATGAAAGCTGGTCGGTGCCGGTGTCGGTGATGCTGGTGATTCCGCTCGGGATCATCGGCGCGGTCACCGCAGCGACGCTGCGCGGCCTTGCCAACGATATCTTTTTCCAGGTCGCGCTGCTCACCACGATCGGGCTGTCGGCCAAAAACGCGATCCTGATTGTCGAATTTGCCGAATCCGCGCTCGGCCGCGGTCTGTCGCCGATGGCCGCCGCACTCGAAGCGGCACGGTTGCGGTTTCGCCCGATCGTGATGACCAGCGTCGCCTTTGTCGCCGGCGTCGTGCCGCTGGTGCTGGCGAGCGGTGCGGGCGCCAATGGCCGCCAGGCGATCGGCACCGCGGTGCTCGGCGGGATGATTTCGGCCACTGTGCTCGCGGTGTTTTTCGTGCCGCTGTTCTTTATCGTCGTGAAACGGCGATCGCTGCGCAGCCCGGTGGCCAAGCGCGCCGCATGAAGCGCTGCGTTGCCATCGTCGCGCTGGCGCTCGCCGGATGCAGCATGGCGCCGGCGTACCAGCGCCCGGCCGCCCCGGTGCCCGCCGCTTTGCCGCAAGGCGGCGCTTATCCCGCGCTGCAACCCGGCGACGGTGCGATCGATGCGATCGGCTGGCATGATTTCTTTCGCGACGCGCGGTTGCAGCGGGTGATCGCCACCGCGCTCGCCGATAACCGCGACTTGCGCGTCAGCGTGGCCAATGTCGCCGCCGCGCGCGCGCAATACCGCGTTGCGCGTGCCGCGCAATTGCCCACCGTAACCGCAACCCCGGCGATCAGCCGCTATCACGGCAGCGTCAGCACCGATGGCTATACCAGCGGCGACGGCAATTACTCCGCGCCCACCAGCGATGCCTTTGGCGTCGCCGGCGGAGCCGCCGCGTTCGAGCTCGATCTGTGGGGCCGCGTGCGCAGCCTTGGCCGCGCCGCGCTGGAAACCTGGCTGGCCAGCGACGATGGGCGCAAGGCGGCACAGACCGCGCTGATCGCCCAAGTGGCGACGACCTGGCTGACAATCGGCGCCGATGCCGATGCGCTCGCGGTCGCGCGCGATACGCTTGCCAGCAGCACAACGACGCTCTCGCTCGCGCGCCAACGCGAAGCGCAAGCCGTGGGCACCGTGCTCGAAGTGGTCCAGGCCGAAGCGCTGGTGGCAACCGCGCGCGCCGATGTTGCGGCCGATCAGACCGCGCTGGCGCAGGCCACCAACGCGCTGCAGCTGCTCGTCGGCGGGGCGATTGCCGGCGACGATCTGCCGTCAACGCTCGGCAATGGTGAGGCGGTGCTGGCCAGCCTGCCGGTCGGGCTCGATTCGGCCGTGCTGCTGCGCCGGCCCGATGTGCTGGCAGCCGAACACCAGCTGCGCGCGGCCAATGCCAACGTGGGCGCGGCGCGCGCGGCGCTGTTTCCGACAATTTCGCTGACCGGCGTGCTCGGCCTGGCCAGCGGATCGCTCGGCGGTCTGTTCAACCAGGGCGGGGTGTTCAGCTGGGGCGTGGCCGGCAGCGCGACGCAGACGCTGATTGATGGCGGCGCGCGCAAGGGCACGCTGGCGGCAGCGCGCGCGCAGCATGATGCCGCGGTCGCGACTTATGAAAAGGCGGTGCAGAGCGCGTTCAGCGATGTTGCCAATGCGCTCGCGCGGCGCGGCACGATCGACGATCAGCTGGCCGCGCAAGTGGACAATGTCACCGCCGCGCAAAAGGCCGCCGCGATTACCGACGCGCGCTATCGCACCGGGGTCGACACCTGGCTCGCCGCGCTCGATGCGGCGCGCACCGCTTATGCTGCGCGCCAGGCATTGGTCGCAACGCGGCTCGACCGCGCCACCAACATGGTCACGCTCTACGAAGTGCTTGGCGGTGGCCTGAAACCCTGAGAGTCTGATGCAAAATTCGCGAAAGAGCGAATTTTGAAGTCGGCACCGGCCCGCTCCCCCACCCGACCACCCAACAATAGGTTACCCTATGGGTGGTCGGGTGGGGGAGCGGGCCGGTGCCGACTTCAAAACTGACATCGTCGAAGCCTCCATAACCGGGCCGAAGCGGCGCTATCCCTGCTTGCCGCTGCGGGGGCCGGTGGCAAAGCATATGCCATGGCCTGTCCGGATTCCCTCGCGCGTGGTTGCGAAATGCCTGTGCCGACCGCTGCGGGCCAGGCATGAACATCGCGCTGCTCAATGTGAAATTCAGCCCGAATCTGGGCGACGGGCTGCTGTCCGAATGCCTTGAACGCGAACTGGCGGTGGCCTTGCCGGGCGCAACGGTGGTGTCGATCGACCTTGCCGGGCGGAGGCACTATCGTGGCCATGGCCCCAGCCGGCGCGGGCGGGTGATTGCGCTGCTTGAAGCCTTGCCACGCTGGGCCAGGCGGCGCGCGGTGCGCGTGGCCCT
>Ga0116230_10001877_pt1 | contig 20174 bp, 24 predicted proteins | sample S1TSphfallax_3_FD_88678 | JGI IMG/M metagenome (GOLD analysis project Ga0116230, IMG submission 88678) | Host-associated microbial communities from peat moss isolated from Minnesota, USA - S1T2_Fd - Sphagnum fallax MG | ecosystem: Host-associated > Plants > Peat moss > Unclassified | place... | reverse complement strand
CAGAGAGGTAATGAAAGCGAAATGACGTTAGAGAAAAAGAAATAAATAAAAGATAAGTAAAAGACGGACAGACAGATACACACACACACACACACCATGTTTGTAATTATATATAAGATTGCTTCCAACATGATGCCAAGATTGCCCAATAAGCTATTTGGATTTGTTTTCATGGTATTTGTTGTGCCCTTATGTGGTAAAGAAATGTCAAGACCAATTTTTTTTGGAGTTTGGGTTGGTTATGTAGATGGATTTGAGGTAGGTTAAAATGTGTGATTATTTCATGTCAAAATTGAGGTTCTTTGTCCATTTGGGGGAGGGAGTACATACAACTCATTATGTACTTTGATTAATAGTGTGAAGATTGAGGAACATTTTCACACTTTACCTTTCTTAAAATGCTTATGCACAATGTAGGATGAGATCAAAAGGTGCACACAAAGATGCATTTCCTTCAAAGGCATCTTTAGTCATTTATCTTTTTATTGATGTTTAAATTGTCACATGGTGAAAACTTCTAGGTAAAGCTGCACATGATAAATTTCATAGATGCATGGAATTTCATGACTATGGAAATTGAAGCATGGTTTGCTATGCATTAATTCATCAATGAAGTTAAAATATGATTTTGTTGAAACTTGTGGGCAATCCTTGCATGACCTTATCTTTTTGTGGACATCTCCCATTAATTTTCATTGTGACTACTATTGTTCATGTAATCAATTATTTTCTTTTAGTCTCCATAAAAAGATCCACATTTGTCTTTACATGTTGTTCCATTGTGAAAATGCTTAGAATTACCATTGACCATGACATATGCTAAAATGTGATTTCACTTTATGATGGATGTTTTCATGCCATTTTTGGAATCAACATTTGTCAAGTTGGCCTTGTGTTAAATTTTCTTTCTTTTCATGAATGTTATTAGTTAAACATTTTCCCAATCCAATTGTTTGGATTTCTAGATTTGATTTCAACACAATTTAAATTTATGAAAACTTTTTGATTTTCTTTGTTCTTTCAATATGGACCTAAAGTTCTTACATTGTTGTCATTGAAGTTAATCATATTTACAAAATTTGAGTAACCATTCCTTTACACCTAATGCCTTTCAATTTATCCTTCCCATTGTATTTCAAAAACCAACATCGATTGATCTTTTTTCTTTTTATGTATGCACGTACGAAAATACTTAATGGATTCAAGGGAGTTCAGTTCATATTTTTTGGAGTAGCATTTGTAGTGTTGCTTGATGGTGCTATAATTCCCACTTGGTGTGATTGCTTGAAGTTGTTCTATTCATCATCAAAGGCTTGTAGATCAATTGTTGGTGATGCTATTCGATGGAGGTTTTTTTTTTGTTTTGTCATGCACTATTGTTAAAAGGTCGCATTTTTATCAAAAATGCAAAAAATTGCAATTGTTGAAATTTGTAAACATGTAAGATGTAAACTAGACAAAATGGTTAGAATTTGGAAAACTTGATGAGATAAAAAATTTCTAATTTGGGGAATTTGGCCAATGACAAAATTCTTCCAATTTTCAAAATCTTGATCAAAGACAAAACTCATGTAATTTGGAAATCTTGATTAATGATATAACGCTTGCAATTCAAGAAACACAATCATAAATAACTTTAGCAATTTGTAAATCTTATCATAAACATGATTCTTACCATTTGGGAAACTTGTTTAGAATCAAGATTCTTGTAATTTGAAAATATTGATCACAAAGAACTATTGCAATTTACAATGTGCATATGTCAACACTTCTTGTAGCAAGGAAGCATGGAGAGAGAGAAGAACATTGAAAAAAGATACGAGAACAAACAAAAAGAGAGAAAATGAAAAAACTTCTTGTAGGTAGTAAGGAAACATGGAGAAAGAGAAGAACATCAAAAAAAGATAGGAAATCAAGTGAAGAGAGAGAGAGAGAAAATGAAAGAAAAGGAAGAAAAAATGGGAAGAAAGAGAATGAAGGGAGGATTTTTTTCCATTTTTCCTTTGTTCCCAACATGTTCCCATCAAGTTCTTGATGAGTTCCCATCAAGTTCCCAATATGTTCCCTAGGGTCCCAATGCGTTCCCCAAGGGGTGTTCCCAATGCCATATGTTTTGCCCAAAGTCCTCCCTTTCTCACCTATATAGGTGGGCCAAAGGGGGAGGCACTTCATCTTCCCATAGAATCTTCTATTTTGGGGGAGCCTCCATAGTTTCAACTTTTTTTTTTTGATGGGCATTTGAAAAAGAGCCTAATGCCTGCTTGGGCAGCCTTGACCTCCTTTAAAATTTGATTTTTCGCCATCAATCACGGGTAATGAACCTGCCCCCTTTATGCCCAAAATTCAAATATATGATCACTCCTTTACCCATTCTAAACCTGACCATGGTTAGTTCAACTGCACCTCCGGTTCAAATCCCACCATCGGGAACTTACCGGGACAGCCAGTTTTCTGGGTGCCGAAGCCCGACGACACTCCAAACCCGGGTGGTCCTCAAGTGACGTCATCGCGCTGCGGTAACCGGCTATTCGGGTCACCGTAGCAATTACTCGACCGGTAATAGGCGGTTTATTCGAACATTCAAAACGGACCAACGCAATCCGGGAAATTGTGTTGACTGGTGACCATCGGTTACGTGAACCGGTGAGCGGAGGTCGCCGGTTGTTTTGTTGCGTGAAAGGTTGGTGGCGAGGTAATGCGAACCGGTGAGCAAAGGTCACGGGGCGAAAGGCGACCGGTGAGCGTAGGTCGGCGCAAGGGAAAATGAGATCCAATGCGAAGAACCGGGGTTAACGACGCAGATGGCGACCGGGAGACGGACACGTTTAGAAGTTAATGAAAATCAAAATGGGAGTACGGCGTCCGACGGTCGGTTACCCTTCGGCTAGGTCTTTTGAATACGAAGGCCCGGGCTTTGTGTGCGTGCGCGTTGCTCCCTTGTGTTTTTGCAACGTTGCAGCCGTTTTCTCAAAGCTTTTTGGTTTCCGTTCAATCCTGTCTCTCTCCGTTCCTCTGAAGCTCGCACAGAGTACTGTAGCACTTGTGATCAGAGCTTCTCGTCACTTTTTTTTGTAATCTTTGATTTTTTATTTTTTTTTGGATTGTTTTTCTGATTTTTTTTGGGGGGCTTTTTTTTTTCTTCCCCCCCCTTCTCCCTTTGATTTCCTGCAGCGCTCCTGCTCTTTTTATCCCTTGTCTGTGGCTCCCTTCGTGGTTGCAGGCGACGACGCCCTGACTCCGAATTTGCTTGAATTTTCGTGCGACAGAGTTTTATCGCAATATTCGAAATCGCGTCGAAAAGTTTCATCCTTTCTGCGGGCGTCTCCTCCTGGTAGCTCTCTTGCTGTTGCGAAACTTTTTTGCGCTCCTCTGCTTTTCGCATTCTGGCACATCTTCGAACTGCGGATGACTGCCTTTCGGGAGGTGCTCCATTCACGTCCTGGTTATTGCAGAGAGTCCTCCATCGTAGTCGATTTTGTGCTGTTGTCTTCTTTTTCCTTGTCACAGAGCGGGTCTTCTTTTTCATTCTCCAAATGCATTCCAGCATTCGGTGATGCTGCTGCTGTGGCCAGTAAACGTAACTTGTGCCTCCTCCTTCGCATTCATGAACTCGAAGAATTCGAGGAGAGCGTGGAGCTTGTGTTGCTTCTACCTCTTATTCAAAACGCAGCTGCTTTCCTGGCTTTCCACCATCGGCTAGACCAGACTGCGGCCGTCCTCGTAGGATGTTCTACATGCCCGAGGAAAAAAACGCAGAATGATTTCTTGATCCTTCCTATAAATCTTTGCGGAGGTTGTTGATAGCTCGGCACTCGAAGATCTGGAATCAATATCTTTCATCAGATGAGGAAAGAATGCCAGAGAAGAAGAATCACCAGACAGCACATCTGATTGCGCCATTCGAAGGTCTTCGCATCGTCCTCGCAGGAGTGGATGGGCAAAATCACTGACTGCACTGCACAGGGATAAAGTAAGAACCACCAGGCACACGGGCAATAGCGAATGGCGTCAGCCCGGAGGCCAAGAACCTTCAGCAGACCTGCTGCTACCAAAGGTGCAGAAGGAGGAGGTGTCACAACAGACCGAGAAGATGATGGTGGTGGAGACAGGTACAAACAAAGAGTAAGTATCTTTCAGGTCTTTACCCTGCATCCATATCTGCTGCCAAATGCTGTTTGTGTTCTCCAAATAAAAAATGCAGACTTTCACAACACCACCAGGCAATAAGACTCTTTTATCTCCTGCAGCAGCATGCTCTCCTTTGGGTTCCTCCCAAGGAATGTGCCAACATCAGGAATGGAGAAACTGAATTTCACTTCACTCACTAGTAGAAGCTCCCAGGATGGTGCTCACCTTTGGTATTGTAGGAGAGTTATTGGGTCAGCAGCAAAACAGGGACTGCTTCTAAAGATTTAGTCTTTTGGAAGTAGGTATCATGTGATGATCATCCAGAAAGAACAACTCTTGCAAAGCATCATGTCACAAACTCAGGCAGGGGGCTGTTCAGAAGTAAACCTTCAATTGTAGAGATCATGAAGATATCTTGAAGTACTACCACCTCAAAACTAGCAATGAGAAGCCTGAGTTTGTGCAGGACTACTCCATGTTCTTATTTTGACTGCTACGAAGGTAGAGAAAGCTGCCATGGTATAAGGAGACTGATTGCCACATATGAGAAATAGTTTGACATGAATTGCAAGGATGGGTGTTGGAACAGAAGCGCAAATTGGCAGACATGCTTGGACCTCCATGGAGTGAAGATGAGCTGAATCTGTTTTATCAAGGCTATCGAAAATATGGAAAAGATTGGAAGAAGGTGAATTTGGTGTTTTTTTGCTTCTACATTACATAAAGGAATGTCTTTTTCAGTGGTTTGTTGGAAACTTTCCTTCACCTGAGCTTTATGAAGCTTTTGGTGACTGTGCAAAGAATCAAGCTGATGTCTTAGAAAATGCTTTGGAGTTTGTTGACTCTAACCACTTGCAGGGTCCTCATTCTTGCTGATCCAGTTGAGGTCAGGGTTTGAGCCCCCCCAAAACCTCAATCCCTCCTTGGCTGCCAAGTTTGGAATGGTTGTCATCAGGTGAGAGTCTCTGGAAGTCATCATAAGTCCATGTAGTTACAAGAACCTTTTTGATCTGTTGCTTCCAGGTGGCAGCAAATATGCACAAAAGAACAGTGGAGATGGTGGAGGCCCTGTATAATACCAACAAGGTAGTTTTGGCCACTATGTTGAGTTAATGTACTCTGTATGCCTGCTTATACTTCATGGTGCATAGGCACATCTTGCCGCATATTTCAGTTCTCTCTTATTTGGCCACCGTGAATCTATTTGTTTATCTGGGGTTGTTGGCAATATATGTGTCTCAGGCATATTTATCTCTTCCTGAGGGTGCTGCATCGGTTGCTGGCCTAATTGCAATGATGACAGACCACTATAATTTACTGGTATTGTTACTATTATTTCTTCTCTCTCGATTTCCATTCTCTAAATGCAATTAAGGAGCAAAACAGGTTGCTGATTCATGCTTGAAACTGCCCTGAATTTTGTATGGTTGACCATAATATTTCCAGGATGATAGCCAGAGCCAGAATGAGGATACAAGTGATGAACATGAGATATCTGATGAACCCCCATACCCAACTCAGCTGTGGAGGGGGAGGACTGGAGCTGGAAATGTAGGCTTGGAGACTAGCAGCATGCAGTCAAATGGTCCTGTAGGGACTAGTGTCTTCAGTGGGTCCTCACCTGCAAGGAAACCAAGAAGTAAGAATCCTAGCTTCATGAATAGTCCTTGTTTTCCTATTTGTTGTTTGCTTTCTTATAAAGGTCTCAGGAAACGATTGCTGACATGACATTACCTGCCTGAACTCTGTAGATGATTGTTCCATGTTGGTTTGTGTTCAAAACAGCAAATAGGTCACGAGCTGTTGGAAAGCGAACATCTCGATTTCCAGTGGAAAGCACTGTGCAAATGAAACTGAGGCACTATGTATCTCCTACCAATTTCCCACTGCAAGATGAAGAGGAGCTAGAGTCTCATGTTGCAGCAGCTCATACTCTAGTTTCCAGGAGAACAGCATCGCCATCTGTCTCCAATACTCCCTCCCGCAGAAGTCTTCGGCAGGTTATGGCCCAGCAAAATGGAGACTCTAAGGTACATCATGGTTTCTGCCTCCTACTTGGTATGAGACCTCACATATTTGTCAGTAAACTGGAGATTGTGAGGAATGTCCTTGTGAGGAAAATTGACTTTCTTTTCTATGCCTGGACAATATGACAGGAAACTCTTTTGAGAACAGAATCTGACACTTTAGTGAAGCCTGCTACAACAATGACAGCAAAAGCAGATATAGGGTCTGATGGAAGTGAAGAAAGCAAAGAGTATGATGGTGCTACAAGAGCCAGCAGCAGCACCTGTGCTGACAAAAGAGTTGGACAAGATGGAAAGAATCCAGCTGCATGTGAGGTGAGGAGTAGGTTGAAGAGGCCAACTTCCAAGTTAGTGGAATTACATAATGTAGATGACAAGTACCAGGATGCAAAGGACTCATATGTAAATACAGATGCTGAGAATGAGCTAGAAGAAGAAGAGGAAGGACACAGGCATGGCAATGGTGCAGATCTAGTGCAGGTCTCTAAGCAGGAAGCTCTTGGACAGTGGCAACAGCACCCTCTACAAGCACCTGAAAGGCCAAAGAAGAGAAGCCGACAACTTTTCTCTGGAGGTGTGTTTAAATGCCTTCCTGATCCAGTTGCTTTTGGTTTTTGCCTTCCAGGGGACATGGGAAATGAACATTAATTGCAGGGCCATGCCATAAAGGCTGCCTCAAATATCCACTTATGTCATTTTTGACTGCAATTTGAGTCTGATTTTTAGAAGTAAACTGAATGGTACAGGGATATCCACAGTCACTACTATAAAAGATGGAAAAACTATGTAATTGCAGGGATAGACACGTAGTGGGGTGGCGTAACTGGGGAGTGAACTAAAAGTTTCACTTGTCTTCTGGCAGATAGTAACAGTGGATTGGACGCCTTAGCCACTCTTGCAGCTTCCTCACTGAGTGGCATGGAGTTGGATGAATCACTAAATGCTTTTGCGGGTAATGGTTGTGTTTTGGAATGATCATCTCATCTATGTGTTTGTAATTGTCTTCATCTCAATTTTATTTGGTGGTTGACCCTTTGATGAAGTTTCCTGCTATGTCAACAGTCATTGTTGGCCACACCTAGGGTTTTTTACGCTTAAAATAGTGTCTCTGTTGGGACCAGATGCTGCAGCAGCTGTTGAAGACAACAGGGGTGATGCAGATATGGCACCAGAGAATGAAACAAGTCCAAACCAGAGAGATGCAATGGACAAGACAAAGGGGGAGCAAGCTAATGTGAAGATAGAGCTGGAAAATGTCAATTTAGGAGGGGAAGGATGGGAGGGAGACGAGAAAAAAGATAAGGGTGCAGTGGTTGTGGCTGACAGACAACCATTGACTTCTCCAGAATCACAGAAGCGAAAGAAGAAGACAACTATTGCCAAGGTATTGAGCATGATCATGTTTGTAGAAACAAGTGTTTGCACTTGATGGGGTTCTGAATGAAGACCAGTGTCTTTGTAGTAGCTTGTGGTGATATTCCTCTGACTTGAGGGAGCAGCACTCAACGGGTAGTACACAGTGTTGCTTACCATATTCCTATTGCAGGCCAAGCCTCTAGCACCAGCAGAAGATGATGAAGTTTCACTGAAGCCACATAGCAAACTCAAGTCTGCAGCAGGGGCTAAAACAGTTTCCTCAAGACCAGTCCTGAAGCCGCTCATTCATGGGTCAGAAACAGCTGCAGAAGAAGGAGATCTTACCAGCCAAGGGAAGGAGGCCATTATGGAAGCAGGGGAAGATCGAGCTATAGAGATTGATGAGAGTTTGCTGCCCCTGAAACTCCGGAGTAAGAAGAAGGCTGTTCCTGAAAAGTTCATAGCAGAGAGGGTTTGTTCAGTGACTGATTTGGGTCGAGCCAGTCTGGACCAAGACCTACCAAAGATTCAACCTGCATTTTGTCCTCATACAACTCCAGAGCTTGGGCCATCAAATGCTAAGGTTAGTAGTTCATGTTTGTATATCTATCACATTGTAATGTCAAATTATTGGCACTAGACATTGGATGTAATTGGTGTATACCCACTGGAAAATCAAAGCATGTTCTTTTCACAATGATGGGCAGTCTTCACAGTACAGAATCCCTTGATTTAGCAAGGCTGCAATTTAGCAACTAGAACGGGGCCCTATATTGTGTCAATCTTCAGCTTAAGGTCCATGAACTTTCCATGATTTCTCTAATCACTGGTCATGTGACAAATGCAGGCAAGGGTGACTCATTGTCTTTGTACCAAGGTTCGACAATGGTGCATGTGTGAATGGTTTTATAGTGCAATTGATCTCCCCTGGTTTGCTCGCAATGAGTTTGTGGAGTATTTGAATCATGCTGGCCTTGGCCATGTCCCTAGACTCACACGAGTTGAATGGGGAGTGATACGCAGGTAAGCTGTTGCAGTCCTGTTGTGGCTATGTCCCAAACCAGAGAGCCTTGTTTTGACACTCAGTCTTTTGGTCTAAACTTAGCTCTGTTGTGTGTCTTGGTTTGAAGTTGTCATGTGGATGTGCAGCTCACTAGGGAAACCCCGACGGCTGTCCAAACGATTCTTGGAAGAGGAGAGGGAGAAATTGGCTACATATCGAGAGTCAGTTCGTATTCACTATCATGAGCTGCGAATAGGCTTGAGAGAGTGCTTGCCTGCTGATTTGGCCCATCCGTTAACAGTAGGCCAAAAAGTGATTGCTAGACACCCAAAGACAAGGGAAATGCATGATGGAACCATTCTCACAGTTGATCGGTGTCGTTGTAGAGTTCAGTTTGATGACCCTGACTTGGGGGTGGAGCTGGTCCTGGTACTTTTCTTCTGTTGAGATATCCTTTCAATATTCACCTTTTGTATACTTTCCCTGTGCCTCTACATTGTTTGTTCTGGCTCCCTTTTGTTTGAGAGTTAGCTTGTATCCTGGTCAACCGCTGACTTGCTACATGTTGATCAGGACATTGATGCCATGCCAATCCATCAGCTGGAGAATATGCCTGAGGTGATGCGGAGGTGTCATGTTTTGGTGGATGGTGGCCACTATCCTCTGCTTCAGGATGCAAAGGATCACAAGTTGAGGGTTGCACTGAGTGCTGGGGTTGCTGCACGTGCGGCATTAAATGAGCAGCTGGAGTGGCCTGCCTGCAATGTGATCCCCTTCTCTCAGATCTTCCTCAATGATCTTTCCAAAAGGGCACAGGTGTGTCATCACCAAGTAGCTTGTCATATTTCTTGTCTTGAATTTTTCCTATGTGGGGGGAGCCTGATGTTGTTAGTACTGGTGATGAGTTTTACTGGTTAAACTAGTGCTTAACCCACAGGCTAATCAGCCTGTTATATGAACATCAGGCCTCAGAGTGTGTACATTGTTGATGCATTTAAGGGCTTGTCCTTATAAGTGAGTGCTGAAACTGGTACACTTGATGTTTCCTTGTCAGAGGCCCTTCAGATTCTCATCCTGTTTTTCTACATGTGCACATATCTGAGATTAGATCTTCCCCCTGCTTTTAATTTGTACCTATGCCCAGTGGCTGACATATGCTAGATGATTTCATAAGCAGGTTGATTCTGCGGACTCTATAAGGTCAGCTAAGGCAGCAACTAATGAGGCAGCTGCAGCTGCTCAGAAAGTGGGGCTTAGTCAACCATTTGGTATTAGCCAATTACAGGCAAGGGATGCAGATGTGAGGGCATTAGCTGATCTGTCTCGTGCTCTTGACAAGAAGGTAAGTGCACACCAGGGTAGTTTGGGTTATAGTTTGAAACTGTGGGCCATGGAAAAATAGTTTTGAAGCCCCGATCAATAACAGCATAGTTCCAGGTGTCATTGCAGCAAAACTGGAGATAATATGATCTGTCAGGTGAAATGATGGGTTAATTGATGACTCTGCCTGGAAATTCAATTGCTGTAATTGTCAGGAAGCACTGGTTGCAGAGCTACGTCAAATGAACGATGAGGCCAATGTGAACTGTAATGGCTTGAGAATCTCAGAAGCTTTTCAAAGGCAATATGCTACTGTTGTGCTTCAGCTGAAGGAAGCCAATAAGCAGGTATCTGCCAAGTCTGATCCTCCTCTCTTTCTACCTTGACTTGGATCTCAGTGATCTTTGTGGTTTTCCATTACACTATGGTACTCCTATGTGCAATGGGCATTGAGAACCAAAAGTTTCTTAATGAGACCATGGATATTGGGGGTTCTAAATATTTTCTTTTGTGTTTTTGAGTTGTTTTTAGGCTGTAGACCTTGCATTATTGATTGTTAGTTCTGTCTTTCCTTTCCCTCATCAGATACACTAGAAATTGAGCTGTATCCTAAATCCAGTGTTTGATTTGGCACATGTGGCACAGGTTGCCACTGCCCTTGTTCAGTTGCGACAGCGCAACAAGTACCAAGAGAATGTGGTACCACCATGGCACCGATACTCTCCACAAGGGGTCTACGTCCTTGGAAGCTCAGATTCTGCAAACACAGGCGAGCTTGGCCCCTTGTACTCAGGTCCTGGTCTTGCAGAGATGGCTGATTCAGCCAAGGAGCATGCCAGGCTAATGGTCACTACTGCTGTGAAGGTACTTTAGTACTTACAAGCACTTAAGTTATTTGGAGGGTTTGATGCACTGTGAGTTAATTAGTTTTCATTCCACTCCATTCTCTGCAAGAATAGTGGTGATTGTTGGGTACAAGGCATGCTCAATGCACAGGTGGTTCTGGAGGCTGCTTTGTCATTTCCCATTGAGTTTGATGGCATTTCTGAGATGGATTTTTGGTTAGTGCAGGCCATGGATGCTGTGAAGGATGGAGAGGATGCTTTTCAGAAGCTAGGTTGTGCTCTAGAGGCATTGCCAAAATTAGCCTTTGCAGCACTTCAAACCCCATCTCCCTGTGTTGACCCAGTGGCCAAGGCAACTGTACCCTTGACTGGGGCTTGCACTTCTGCAATACTTCCACAATCTTTGGGGCAGTCATCATCCTCATCAGAGGCAGAAGAAACTGTGGATCCTAATTTTACAGTAACAAGGAGCCAAGACAGGATGCTGAAGCAAGTGAATGACATTGGTGTGAAGTCACTGCCAACCACTCTGGAGGCAGTTGCTAATGGTTTGATACAGCATCTTGACCAAGCAGGGTTCAGTAGTGTGAATGCAGAAGGCGCTTCACTTTTGGAACTTATGACATCATGTGTTGCAACCTTGTTCATGTTGCAGGTATGTTGCAGGAAATTGTATAGTAATCACAGAACCATTGTTAAACTGACAACCAGAAGCAAGCAAGGTGATGACATCAAAGAGCTTGACAGTGAATGGCCTGTGGATGTTTTATGTCTTGTGATCAAAAACATGTGAAATGAACTGGGTTTCTGGCCTCAAAGCTATTATGTGCATATGATTGAAATGACAGCTATGCTTCAAAATGCTTGGAAAATTGTTCTGATATGGTGTACAATCCAGAAAAGAGTGTCCTGTGTTTGTTTTGGTTCTGCTGAAAAAAAGAGTTATTTTTGAATTTCCTTGGTAATTTCATGGATACATACAATCAGAAAGTGTGTTTACTGTCTAACATCTCAATTGTGCAATCATGAATGCCAAGGCTGTCCCTAGTCAATGTGGTAATGGATATGTGGGTGGGTGTTGCAGACACTGTCAGATGGGACATATTCACAGTCAGGTGTGAATCAGACTCTAGATACAGCATTCTTGAGTCTATTGCCCAAATCAGCTCAGAACCACTGTATTTACAAAGAGATCGAGCAGCAACTCGGGATTGTTAAGGCACAAATCACTGGCCACATCCCTGTTCGGTCCACAATGCCATTTGGTGTAGATATGTCTATTCCTCAAACTCACACTGCATAACTCTGAATGCTTGACCCAACCCTTAGTCACCTGACTTTACTGTCTTCCTTCTTGGTTTCTTCCCCTTTGTTTTAGTGCATCTTGCTTCTAGTGTCATCATTTGGAGCCTATTGGAGTCCATGCTCTGCTCATATTTAGAGTCCCAGATAAAAGTGTGCTCTATTTTCTTGCCAAGCACAGCAGACACAGGTCTTGTTACAACAAAACCAAGTAATGAGGCTTGAGGAGTGATGTTTTCCTTTGTGCAACTGAGTAGTTTGCTCCAAGATTCATGTTGTATTTTTACACAGGGTGAAATTGAAGCCCAACAATAAAAGCTTGTGGCCATGGTTTCCTCTTTTTGAGGATAGTCGATTCGTATTCTTGTGACTTGATTTCTTGATTTCTCTGCTTGCTTCCTTGTGCATGTTAGGTGTTGCAGCTCTTTTAGCTCTCATTTCTAACCATGTTCAAACTGTTTTTGGAGCTGCTTTTTTCTCTTTGGCTTCAAACAGGTCATATAGGTTGAAGGATGGATCAGCATTGCCACTCATCACTCAACAGAAAGGTAAGAAGAGTGTGGGTGGATGGTGTTTGGTTCAATTGTGTTGAGTTGTTTTAACAGTCTAGAGTTTATTTTGAGTAGGTATTTGTTGATGTCATGATGTTGGTGGAGGTGCACTGACTGACTCACATGAAACCATGGTACCCTCAGTACAAACCACCTGTGGAGCAATAGGAACATGACATAGTTAAATGCTCTTTTGGGGCTTGGTAACAATAATAGCTTGCTTATCAGTTTCTGTTGGTTGAATAGCTTTGTGTTGGAGGGATTGACATCTTTGTCACAGGTGGTATGGGCATTTGGAGCGAGCTATTGGTCAAAATTCCTGGGATAGATTCACAGCTGCTGTTGTTACACATGGCTAGGTAATCTTCAGTGTTCCTTGAGGACCTCATAAATTGAAGTGTTACTATTTTGGTTTTTCCAAGTTGTATTTAAGCATGTACAAGGCTTGGAGGTTAATTTTGTCTATTTTGGGACATGGATGATGGATGTATCAGTTGTAAGGTGCAACCTGGAACATCCCACTTCAGCAAAAACACTATAGATTCCCTTGAAATCAGCCATGTTTTTCAAGTTCCAATTAAGCTATAAAGGAAGAGGAATTAACTTGAATATAAAAGAATCCATAATGAGAGTAGATGGTTGCAAGTAAGGGTATGAGAGAATGGGGATCTGAGATGGTAGATATGTACGAACATGTGCAATTGGTTGAGACAAAAGTGAAGTGGAAAAATACATAACAAACCTTGAGCTTCCTCACATGAGGAAGGAAAAAAAATGGCAACCACAAGATAGAAAAGAAATTACAAAGGATAAAAAACATAAGATATGAAGATTGAGTGAATTCTCACCTTCCTGAAATTTTGAGCACTCTGTTTGCATTTGCCATACTTCAGTGAAAGGTGAGAACACATTGTGGGAAGGAAAATTGTGGTAGAGTGCCACTCTGAAGTTGCACTCAAGGAGCTTACAGAATTGTGGTGATGTGCACTTTCACTTTCTCCATCACACTAAAAGGTCAAACTTGCAAAAACCTTAAACCGGTTTCAAGAAGAGCCCTGGCCACTTTTAAGTGTCAGATTGGGTGGGAAGGTGAATCTTTAAGAAAATTAAATCACCGAGTCTGAGGTGCGAGTATGAGAGGGGTGGTTTCAAAGTTTGGTTATGTGATCACTGAAAGTGAAGCTTTTGACCACCTGAATTTAAAGTTTGATTCTGTTCTCTTATGTGATCATTGAAGGTGAAGCTTTGAATACCCCAATTATGTTCTAGATTCTGTCATGGAGTCTTGAGGTTGAAGCTTTCCAAACACATCAATTTTGTTTTGTTCTTATCTCATGAACGATATTTTTGTTTAATTATTATTGCAACTCAAATGCTTCCACAGTCAGAAGTTGCACTTATTTCACCTGAGAGCATTGATCTTCATGATCCCATGACTGTGCCAAGAGTTAGTTAGTTAGGACTATTCTCACAACTTCTTCTAGCACCAAAATCATTAATACCAGAGCTTTTGATCCAACCCCATGCATTCATGACATCTATCCCATTGCATCCAGGATGGAACTATGGAGTAGTACAATACAAAAAGCATATCAATCCACTTCATAATCTTTCCAAAAATGCATGATCCATAATGGGAAAGGAATTCTTCCACTTGTAAATTTTTCTTTGCTGCATAGTCTCTGATCATCTGGAACTGTTAGTCTGCTGATCTAAATTTCCAAATCCAGGTACAGATGATCGTGCATGGCACTGGTGATCTATCAAGTGATGGGTTTTGACAGTTTTCATGTTTTGGGAAAATCTAGAGAAACTTTAGGTGCAAGGAAGTTATGATTTTCGTTACTGCAAGCAAGCTCCCCTAGTCGTCTTCACACTCCTGTCCGCTTCCATAGTCAGTGTTTGCATTCTCGAACTTCTTGGCCTGCACAAGTGCCGTGGAGCTGGACGTCAAGGCGCTGTTGAATTGCTCCATCACAGACACGTGAGTTAAGGCGAAATTGGGTTTCGTGTAGGAGTTGAGAATTGCAGCAGAGCCTTGACGAAGAAGCTGGCTGTAGCCATCAACTCTCGTGTCCATCAAACCCTCGAAGAGAGTGATGGATCCGAACACGTTAGCTGCTTCTGTGCCAAAAGCCTCTGCCACTGTCGAGAATAAACTGAAGAAGCTCGGCCATGAGGAGATATGAGTGCTCCAGAAACTGCAAAAACAGACCACCCCCCAAAAAAACGATCACCCATCACTTGTAAGAAGAAGCTCCCCAAAATCGAGACAAATTAGACAAAGCTCGGGCCGAGAGAGAGAAGATCTTCTGTGAGAAATTGCTTACTCGCAAGAGCACCCACCACCAGCAGCAGCTGCAGCTGGAGCGGGAGCGGACTCTGGTGCAGCGTATGGAGCATAGTCATATATAGTACTGTCTGGTGCAGGTGCAGGTGCAGCTGGTGGTTCCTCCCCATATGGAGCAGAAGGCGACGAGTCGATTGGACCCGGAGCAATTGGAGAAGGAGGACTGGAATATCCTGACGTTGTGCTTGCCGGTGTGCTGGGACTAGTGCTTCCGTAAGCGTTGTTGAGCCGAGCGCGTGCAGCTCCCCAGGAAGTTGAATCGTCATTGCCGGCAGACGCAGGAGTGTAGGATGAAGATGATCCTGACCCACTGTTGTAGGGAGCATTTGGAGCAGGAGGACTGGGTGGCCCGTTATTGGTGTAAGCTGGACTACTATAGCTCGAATCAGAGGGTGCAGGAGCGCTGTAAGGAGCAGCAGTGACCACATCCGGGCTGGTTTCTGGGGAGTAGATGCTCGATGGAGAAGGACTCGTGTATGAAGGCGACTGATGGTCACTGGAGGGAGAATCTTCGTGATCATGAGATTCATGGTCGTGTTTCTTCTTCTTCTTATGAGGACAGGGAACTTCAGGTGCAGAAGAAGTTGGAGCTGCCGGCGTACTGGCGGGAGTACTGTATTGATCAGGATCAATGTCTGGAGTGGTGGCATCAGCTGCTGTTGCAGGGCTAGTTGAGGGAGTGGAATAGCTGAGTGACTGATCAGAGTAGGGAGAATGGTCAAAGCGCCCATTTGGAATGTAAACTGTGGAAGAATCAGCTGCGTACTGTTGGTAGGCGCTAGACAATCTATCCTCCGGAAGGAATGAAGACCGATCGCTGTAGTAGTACTCATGTGGCTGCTGGAAGCGCTCCTCAGCTGGGTACTGATCATATGCAGACGAGCTGCTGGTGCGGCTGCGGCTCGGATCCAAATATTGCGAAGCATAAGACCTGCCGGCAGGGATCACCTCGTCTCTCATGCTGTTCCTGGCATAGCTGTACCCCGCAGGAAGGTACCTTGGGTCGACTGCCGGAAAGCTGCTCGATCTAGACAGGAAGCTCACTCCATGGCTATATTCTGGCCTTGCTGAACCGTCGACAAACCGATCAGAGTAGAATCGAGCTGGAACATCCGACTGCTGCGAAAAGCCCCCGGCCATGCGTGCAACAGCACCGCCAGGATGATCCGAGTATAAGACCTCATGAGCTACATCACGAACTGATCCAGCACCTGCAATCTTCTGATCATCATGATCGACGTCCCGCGGGTGCACAAGACTCGAAGTACCCACAACGAAACGAGAATTCTCATGATCCTGATCTGCAGTTGTAACACAACCCAAGAATCCAACAGAAGAGACTACTAGAATTCCAACTAAGATCAAAAGCTTCCGAGCATCAGAACGAGCACTAGAAGACGAAGCCATAGCTACTAGCACTGCTACGGCTACAGTCAGTTCTAGAAAATTTCAGCACTGGGAAGATCGATCGAGAGCATGTGGGAAGAGAAAAAAGAGTATTATAAATCTACAAAGCAGCTACTTGTATATTACAGGGTCGATTTCCCGCTTAGCTGCTTGCAGGAGAGTTGGGTTTTTGCGCTGTTTTTTGTTTTCTCCAGGTCCCCTGGTTGTGCGGATTTGTTTAATAATTTGAATTATTATAAGCGCGCACAACTTCTTCGGCAATTACATGAGTTTAATGATGGGTGGCTTGTTTCCGCATCAACAGGGGGCAAGCAGCAAGCGAGCAAGCGAGCGAGCGAGCGAGCGAGCAGCTCATTCTCGCGCTGGCAAGGACGTGCAATCCGGGAATCCATTGAAGCCGAAGAAGACGGTAGTTAATGAGAGCAACTGCGTCTCCGAGACTCGCTCGCGCGCAGTCAACAGCAAATTTATGAAGCTGAGCTGAGCTGATCATAATTGGGGACTCAAAAGCTTTAAAGGGGCCTTTAAAAGACTAGGCACTCCCACAAAATAGAATTGTAGAGGTGTTTTCCGTTTCGGCCCAACTTTATTGGCCTTGCCTACTACCAAGGCAACGAGATATTGTGTTTAGATTTATTATAGAGTACTCTAGTAGCTTAAGGGATTTTTGGCCCCTATGTAGTATTTTAGGTCTATTTTTATAGGAGGATTTTTGAAAGAATCTGATCTTTTGGCTTGTGTTGAAACTTGAGATTTAGTTATTATAGAGTTATAATATCACCAAGGATTTTGGGTTTCTTTTAGAAGAATTTTTTTTTAAAGATTATATTTTTGCATGGTGGAATGAATATTTGAATTTCCATAAGTTCTCTTTTGCCTTGAAGATACTTTTTTAAAATGTAAATAGCAAGGCTACACTGTGTGACACACCCCTTGTTGTGTATAGATTTATTATAGATTTTGGTTTCTTTTATAGGATTTTTTGAAGATTATGTTTTTGCATGGTGAAATAGTTGAGTTTTCATAATTCTTCTTTTGCCTTTAGATACTTTTTCATGTAAATGGCAAGGCGACAGTGTGACACATCCCTTGTTGGTTATGTAATTTCCAATTAGGACAATATATTTATCTGTTGTGTAAGTTCTGATTTGGGCAAAAGATATGGGATAAAGTGTGGTTCTATTGGGTGCACCATTGGGAACTTGTCGGGGAACATGGTGGGAATTGTACCAAAATCCACCAAAAAAAATCCAACCCCAATGCCATGTGGGGTTTATGAACCCTCTTGGTTGCATGTTGAGCCATTTCATTTGGTTGCATGCAAGAGAATTCTACTCATAAAATTGTTTGTCATCATTTTTGGCCTAGGCTAATGGCAAGGGTGTGAATTGTGAGTATGTAGTGTGCATGTACATATAGTGGTCCCTTGTGCTCTTGACTCAATTGGGATTATCTTCAAAGCTCCTAGGAATAGAGCTCTTCTAGATAATTACATGATTTTTTAAAAAACTCAACTGTGAAAAATGTTATTGATTCAAGTGTAAATTCAAGTGTAATTGGTCCTAAGTGTTAAGGTTTGAGACATGAAAAGACACACATAAAGACCAATATGATGACAATGAATTTATTAATTGAAATCTTTAATTGTAATTATAATTACATTTCAATAATATATTTCTAATAAATTTAACAAGTTTTGCTTTGTTGGTCTAAAAATTGCAAAATGACCACCTTGCACATTGCCTTGTCAAGGGCTTTTCAATAGTATCAAGAATGCAACCAAGGCCTGCATAGTTTTGGCAGGTTGAGGCATGGTCACAAATAAAACAAAAGATACACCTATCTCAATACATAGATGATGAATGCTACAATATCTGATGTGCTCCATGCCATAAGGAGCAATGTTAAACATCATCTAAGTATTAGAGAGTGGCTAGGGTTTGGCTAATTTTGGCTCCTAGCTCATCCATGTTCTCACCCTATGTGCTTGGTTCTTATTGAGCATATAGTCAAGTGTGACATATAGGCCAAGGTCATGGGTGAACCAATACCAGTACTGGGGATCCATCAAACCTTGCCCACTCAATAACATTTTATAATTGTTAAGTTTACAAAATTGACAATGCTTGTTTAATTAGGTCTATAGAATTGGCACCCATGGTGAACAACTAAATCAACATGAAATTTAATACCATTGCCAATGATTCATTGACGACGAGTTGCTTTTTGGTAGGATGACTATAAAGCCCTATAATGGTTCATCCTACCAAATTCCAATTCAAAATTTGTTTTGTCTATTTCAAAATAAAGAGACATGGAATTGTGTCTTTTTAAGTCTATGTCTATTTCCGATATCATTTCCACCAATTTGCATACATTTCATCCGATTCAATTCAAGGTGTGTGTAATGTCATTTAAATTTTTTGTTTGAATTAAACTTAATTTTCATAAAATAAATTCAGTGTTTTCATCAATTGATCAATTGTTTCTTTCCATGTTCAATTTTCACCAGTAAAGGTTTGTCAAAGATTATGTGAGCTGACATGGCTTTTTTCATATCTTGAGTTTTCGTCAAAATGAATGTGCTTTTTTTACAGTTTGTTTTCTTGTATTACATTAACATTATGGTAGTTAACATGGATAAACAAAGATTAATGTTTTGTTGTAGTTCATTGTTTTTATCAATTAAATGTAAGGCAAAAGGAAGAGAAGAACATCCAACATGGGAAGGATTGATAGGTAAAACCAGTGACAACCAAACAATGATATTTTTGGTAATGGTGGTGTTCAACAAAGGTGGAATCCTACTTGACTAAATAAATTGTTGAAAACTATCCATAGAATGGTGAAAGATTTTTTAATGTGAAATTTCATAAGTGAACACCATCCATAATCTTCAATTTGTTATTGGCATATTTTTAACACTAAAATTCAATCATGACTTGTGTGATTTTTGTAATTTTCAATATTCTTTTTGTGATGATATAATGTTTACAACTTGAATATATATAATGGTAGGGATAAAAGATCAAACATCACTTATAAAATAAAATTTATGAAAATGACATCATTGTAACATTATACACCATTCATTATAAAATTTTCCATTTCTGTAACATATAAACCTATACAATTATGAACAATGTGTGTGATTTGCAAATGCCACTTCTTAAACAAGAGCATATAAATGAAAAAGGAATTGTGCCCATGAAGTTGAAGAAGTTGAAATTTGGACATGAAGAGCAAAAAAATTGTGATCAAACATAATCTTAATAATAATGATGCAGTAATGTTAGAAAATTTGCACAACAACTTGAACTCCATTTGTAGGAGAATTACCAATTACTCAAATTTAAAAATTAGACATACATGATTATTACAATTTGATGTTTTGTAATTTCTCCTAACATAAGTTACATCCCTTTCATTCATTTTGGATTATATAAAAATGAAGAATAACTCTCAACTAACAATCTTCAACTTTTTAGATATTATTACAATGGTTCATAAAGATTTAATGTAATACTCGATTTTTATTTATTTTGTGTGCACAATGAAAAAGGTTGAGATGAGTATAATGTAGGCACAAATATAATCACGGTAAGACCTTAGTAATGGTTGTGAGCAAAATTCTACTTCAAACCTATAGCCTCTTGATGAAAGAGAAAAGGATTACATACAAGTGTACCATATAATTATGTATGTATAATTGATTTAATTTTGTAAAACTTGTCGGGCCATTGTCTCCGTGTTCTCTTTGAATCCCAACTTGATTGATATCATCTCTTGTACAAAGTTAATATAAAATGGGATGTGCACAATGGTTGTAATTAATCTCAATGAATATGTGTTTCTAAATTATGAATTCTTATTTTCAATTCACAT
>Ga0116230_10001875_pt1 | contig 20187 bp, 20 predicted proteins | sample S1TSphfallax_3_FD_88678 | JGI IMG/M metagenome (GOLD analysis project Ga0116230, IMG submission 88678) | Host-associated microbial communities from peat moss isolated from Minnesota, USA - S1T2_Fd - Sphagnum fallax MG | ecosystem: Host-associated > Plants > Peat moss > Unclassified | place... | reverse complement strand
TATCCTGGTACGGGCACGGTTTTTGAAATTTCGCCGTGATTACGCGGCGGGATTACCTGCTGCATCGTCCGAGTTACCGGCGAGGCGAAAGCGCCGATACCACTCGTGGAATAGAGCATCCAGAACACGAGGTGGCCTTAATATCCTTTGCGGAATTCGAATTGCGCGGTGATTCTGAGGACTCTCTGCTCCCGTTGCATGAGTTTCTCGTCGAGTTCCAAGATCAAGCAGCCGAGCCCACCGAGAGCAGTGCGCGAACACCAAATCCCTGATGCTGCTGACCCGCAAAAATCCAGCACTGGGGGCCGAGAACCTCGGCGCCTGGGGGAGCCCGCCGTGGTGTGTGCCGAGCCAATCTCAACGGTTTTGGCAATGCCCGTAACCCATAATCGCCCGTCACCGCAATTCCCCTCGATCCCTATGATATGTGATGGTTGCCATGTTGCGCTCGCGCAGCAAGAATTCGCACTCTCGAGAAATGCGAATGCGTGTCTTGCGTCACCGGGACTTAAGCTATGGGCCGAGTGGAGGGGAAGGTTGCAATTGTCACGGGAGCCGCCCAGGGGCTCGGCGCGGCAGATGCTCGAATCTTGGCGAGAGAGGGCGCCAGCGTCGTTCTCACCGACGTTAACGAAGAGCTTGGTCGGACGACGAGTGCTGCCATTCCCGGCTCACTATTCCTTAAGCTCGACGTGCGCGATGAAGTTCAATGGAGCTTCGTTGTGTCAGAGGCTGTTCGTCGCTTCGGCAAATTGGACGTGCTCGTCAACAATGCGGGATGCGTTGCATTCAATAATGTGGAATCATGCCCACTCGAGGAGTTCCGCTTCCTCAATGCGGTGATGTGCGAAGGCACTTTCCTAGGCTGCAAGACCGCAATACCCTCAATGGCGAGGGCCGGCGGTGGCGCGATCATCAACATGTCTTCGGTGGCGGCACTCAAGGGTCTCAGCACCGTGCTGGCCTATTCTGCGGCGAAGGGGGCCATTCTGGCAATGACACGTAGCATTGCGGTGCACTGCATCGAAAGTGCGAATGGCATCCGCTGCAATGCGCTCGTGCCGGGCGCTCACGATACGCCGATGACGCAGAAAGCGCTCGCTTTGCTGCCGGCGGACTACGTCGGCCTAGACCAGCTGAAGAAGGGTCAAGGGTCGCCCGATGACGTGGCCAATCTGGTGCTGTTCCTGGCCTCCGATGAATCCGCTCGGATCAACGGCGCGAACATCGTGATCGACCAGGGGGAGACGATCAAATAATTGCACCTCGATCCGCCATGGCGTCGCCACCTCCGTATATGGTGGGCAGCGCCGCGTGCGGCGCCAATCATGCGGCCGCCGCGCCGGCGCATGATGAAGCGAGGAAGCGCCGTCATGGCTGCGGTATCCACAGCGGCAGCGTATCGGTCACGCTCTTATAGGCGCCGACCCTCGATGTAGTCGTTCAGTATCTCGTGGAAAAACCGAACTCGCGATTCTTGTCCCGCCAGATATGAATCCTTATAACCTCTGGAATGCATTCCCGCCTGCTGACCTTCCGCCAGCATCATGTCCTGATAGACAATCTGACCAGCAATCTCGGGTACGCCCCGTCCCTGATCGAATTTCTTGTGCCGGAATTCACCTTCTTTGACCGGTCTCGGTCCGAACATGATGGCTTCCATCGTATCGATCCCTTTGACCGGAAAGACCATGCTCCACAAATCGAAGGTGCACTTGTTGGGATCATCCGGATGCGGCTCCGTGCGAAAAAATATGATGTTGTCGGGCAGAAACGAGATCGTGACATTGGGAAAGAGAACCGTATGCGGGCTGTCGGTGAGTTCCTCGTCATTCATGTTCTCGTAGTGCAGGTAGCCGCGCTCCTTCCAAAGTTTGCGCTTCTGCTTCTTAAGGTCGAGCCAGCCTTGCATCGCTTTGGTCTGGAAGTCCGGGTAAGAATCCGGATCGATCTCCCACTGGCGCAGCAGCATGTCGAAGGGATGCGGAACGCCGTCCGGTAACCGGTCTCGGAGCGATGGCCGCATCGGTTGGACGGTGCGCCCATGACCGTTCGGGAACATCTCGTGGCGCGCGCTCCAGTAATCCTGATCGATCCAGGGGGGGACTTGAGGATGCGCTGTGCGCGTGTGATAGGACTCACTGAAGTTGTCGGTCGCGAATTTCCAGTTGGTATCCAAGTCGATCTTCAGCCACTCCACGCGAACCAGCGTTTCAAGCGGATAGTTCTGGTAAACCTCAGGTATGGGATGAAGGAACTCTTGCAACGACGGGCCGGAGGGGCTCATGGTGTACCAAACAAAGCCGCCCCAGGTGTCCACGCGCAGCGATTGAAGTTTCAGCTTTCCGCAGGGATCCCCCTGTGTGAAATCCTCGCGGTCTGGCACGCTCTTGCACACGCCGTCGAGCCCCCAGACCCACCCGTGATATGGACAGTGGAAATCGTTGGTGGATGAGCTGTTCCACACCAGTCTCTGGCCGCGATGACCACAGGTGTTGTAGAAGGCGCGCAGCGAGCCGTCCTGCTGCTTCACAACGATGACCGATTCCCGCATGAAATTGTGAACGATGTAGTCGCCCGGTTCCTGCAGTTCATTGCAGCGGCCGGCCACGTGCCAAATCTTGGTCCACATGTGATCCCATTCGAGTTTTGCAAACTCCTTGGAATAATAACGATCGCCGGTGATAGGATCGCCTCGCAAAAGCGAAGGGTCCCGGCCTGACAGGGTGAGCGTATGTTTGAGTTGCGCGGCCATGGTGGTCTGCTCCAGTTATGACAATGGCGGATGGATTGCGCTCTGTACGCCCGCGTAGGTCGCGGCTGGGCCGCAGCCGTCTATTCCAGGCGCGTCGTAAAGATTAGCGGCGACCGTCGAGATAATCATTCAGCACCTCGTGAAAACGGCGCACGCGAGTCTCCTGCTCCGTCAGATGAGCATCGCGATAACCACGTGAATGTAGTCCGCGCTGCTGCTGTACGGCGACCGAGAGGTCCTCATCGATAAAATCGCCGACTGCATCGACGCCATAAGTTAGATCCTCGGGAATCGCTTCTTCCAAGTTACGAGGTCCCGCGATCGTCATCACCGTGGTCGCGCCCTCGATCTGCGGATAGAGCGCCATGTACTCGAACGTGCATTTTTCGGGGTCGTTCACATCCGGCTCGGTGCGAAAGACGTGCAAGCAACCGTCGTTGGGTGACCCGGTCATGGTCACGTTTGGAAATAACGTATGGTGGAAATAATCCGTAAGCTCCTCGTCCGTGAGCTTAGTCATATAGCGGTGTCCCCGCGTCGGACCGATTTTTCGCATTTGTTGTTGCAGGGCGAGCCGCGCGTCGGCGGACCGGCTCTCGAATGCCGAAGGATCGAGATCCCAAGATCTGAGAAATTTCGCCCATAGGTCGCTCTTGATGGCCCGGGCAGATGGGTGGCCCAACTCTACCGCACGATTATGGCCGCTCGGATACATCTCGAACCGGTGACCGCTGTAATGTTCGACCACGTAGATGCCCATCGACGGATGGACGTCCGGTAGATGATATGACTCGTTGAAGTTATCCGAGGCAAACTTCCAATTCGTATCGACTTTGACGCGGCGCCATATGACGCGCGTCATCTTCTCCGGCTCGCGGTTTTCAAGCAGCCGGGGAATTGGATCGAGATACTCGGCGAGGGGCTGCGCCTTCGGATCCATGCTGTACCAGACGAATCCGCCCCAGGTTTCGCAGGGCAGCTCGACCAAACTGACTTTGTCGCACGGATCGCCCTTCGCGAAGTTCTCGGGGTCGCGGGCAAATTCAAGGCTGCCGTTGAGGCCATAGCGCCAGCCGTGATACGCGCAGGTGAACTTTGCAACGCTTCCGGCGTCATTCCAGACGAGCCTGTTACCGCGGTGCTGGCATACATTGTAGAACGCGCGAACACCCCCGTCCTCCTGTCGGACGAGCAGAACCGACTCGTGCCGGAAGGCGTGCACCACATAATCGCCTGGTGCCGGGATTTGCGCGAGACGCCCGCCGATGTGCCATACGCGGGTCCACATATGATCCCATTCGAGCTGCATGAAGTCGCGCGACCAATACCGATCACCCGTGATTGGATCGCCGCGCAACAGGGTGCTCGCGCCACCGTCCAAGGGTTCAGAAGCGCGAGGCTTGGTGAGTGGCACACTATTCATAAGTCAGGCGGACACTCCTTATTCATTATTCAACCACACTCGTACACGTGCCCAAGGACGACCTATGAAAATGCATAGGTACGTCGCGAACGCCACTTCCGCGTTGGTGCGACGCACCAATTCAGGCCGAATTGCAGTCGGCGGGCATCCTCACCGACCAGCATCCCGGCCACATGAGCGTTATCGCGGCAGTTGACGACGCCACGGTAGTCCGTGCTGCGTTTGTCGAGCATCTCGAAGCACGCCGTCGCCGCCAAGACCATTGCTTATGAGCACGGCATTTTCATCCCGAGTATCCATGTAGGTCGCTGCGCCATCTCGATCAACTCGAAGACGTTCCCGAAAATATCGCGTCCGTAGGTCGAGATGAATGCCACATTCTTGGTTCAGTCAGTTTCGGGGTTGCCGCTCCCGTTTGAGGCAGTAGGCTTATCGCAAATGATAGGTGGCGGCGCCGAAGAATGGAACGATGATGCCGGGTGCAGCCTATGCTGCCGTCGCGGAGCAAGCAAAAATGTCCCAGCCGTCACCTAGCGATGCCGCGATCGATGAGTGGGCATCGAAGTCTGAGATCGCGGATACCTTGGCGACCCACAGTCGAGGCGTGGACAGAGCGGACGCCAATTTACTGGGTTCGGCCTACCATCGCGGGGCAGAAGTCGACTACAGCTTCTTCGTGGGCCCGGCAAGTCAGTTGGTCGCCATGCTCGCCGGTGCGCAAAAAGGTCAGCCGATAACTCTGCATCGCACCAGCAACATATGGATTCAAGTGCATGGAGATAGCGCACGTTCGGAGAGCTACGTGCTCGCCTACCTCGAAACGTTAGCAGACTCCGTGGCCACGCAGCGCTGGATCGGAGGCCGCTATCTCGACGACCATGAGCGACGCGACGGCGAATGGCGGATCATTCATCGCACGTACGTCATGGACTTCAACATCAATCGGCCGAGTACCAGCACCTGGCAGGACCCCGAGGTGGCGCTCGCGCGATTCGCACCGCGCGGTGGGCAGGCAGCAGCAGATGCCGGACGCACCTTACTTGCCCACTACGCGGCAGGCTTTCAACCTCGAGGGACTTCTAAAATGACCAACCAACCGAGCAGCACGAGAATCGATCACGCATTGTCCAAGCAGGCGCTGCATGAGCTCTGTATGGCCTATGCACGAGCTGTCGACCGCGCAGACGCGCATCTTCTGGCTTCCGTATTTCACGAGGATGCGACGGTCGTGACGGGTATGTTCAATGGCAACGCTCAGGAATATGCGCAAAAGCTCACGCCATTCCTTCGTGAGAATCTCGAGCGATGCTTTCACTCGGTCGCGAATGAATGGTACGACGTTCAGGGGGACGACGCGGTCGGCGAATCGTATGTCATCGCGAATACCACCGCGGGTGGCAAAGATACCCTGATCGGCGGCCGTTACCTCGACTCGTATCAACGCCGGAACGGAGTTTGGAAGATAAAGACTCGATCATTCGTGGTGGATTGGACCAATACGCAACCGACCTCATACGAGAATGGCGGCATGTACGCGGGCCTGACTACGCGTGGCATCTTCGGTGAGAGCGATCCCGTGTACGGGTTTTGGAAGCTATGAAGGTGTTTGATGTGGAAGCGGAGGTGCGCGACCTCGCTGCGCGCCGCGACATCCTGGATGCGGTGTTCAATTACATGCGTGGGCAAGACCGCTTGATGCCGGAGGTCCAGCGGCGTGCGTTGCACCATGATGCGTTCGTCGATTGCGGGCCCTATGCCGGCAGTGCGGATGGTTTCGTGAATTTTGCCCAAGGATTTCTGGCGGCAGTCAAATTCAGCCAGCATCTGGTCGGTCAGACGCACATCCGTGTCGACGGAAAAGTTGCGCACGGGGAGATCTATTTCCTGGCTCAGCACAGAATCGTGGAGGATGGTGCAGAGAAGGATCTTTTCGTCGCTGGGCGCTACATCGATCGATATGAAGACCGGGGCGACGGTTGGAGGATCTGTAAGCGGCGCGAGCTGGTCGACTGGGTGCGTACCGATCCTGCCAGTGATTCGTTTCTCAAGACGCAATCGAGCCTGTGGATGGGCGCTCGTGGTGACTCTGATTTCAGCAACCTCCGGGCATGGCCCTGACTGTTAATTTAAGCCGCCACCTCGACATGATCCTTGACAATACGTACGGGGTACGTCTTAAGCGGTATAACGGCAGGCGCGCCGAGCACTGCGCCCGTTCGGCAGTCGAACGAGGCCCCATGCAAGGGGCAGATGAGCCTAAAACCGCGTATCCGGCCTTCGCTCATCTTCGCATATGCGTGAGTACAGACATTGTCGAGGGCGTGCCAGCCGTCTCCGGTGTGACACACAATGATGCTGCGGCCGTCGATTTCTACTGCGCAGGTTTCACCCTCCGCCAGTATCGCTTTTAGCATGACTCGTTGAAACTTCACTTCGCTCATGGTGCCCTCTAGCAGTTGGTTATTGAATACTCGGGGGTTACGCCAACCCCCGCAACTGTGCAATATCTCAGCTACCATCGTCATGGGCTCGGCAAATGTATCCCTGCCTGCAGCTTATCTGTCTCGAGTGTAGTGCCAGGGTCCAGACCGCTTGAGATCATGGCGGCGATGTCGCGTGTCGGAGAATTCCGACACGCGGCACGGAAACAAGACCAGCAATCCATATTAGGTACCAGCGCGCAGGGCGCGCTAGCAGATTTGATAGGTTCGTCTAATACAAATTCAAACATAGAATTCGCCCAGCGAAGTACTGGGCCCGCAGAGTCGCAGATATGGCTTCGATACCAACGTAATGGGGGGAGTTCAATCTATGAGTCGCACGCTTTACGCAATTACAGTCCTGGCCTTGATGAACGCGTCAGCCCCGTCCACCGCGGCGAATGCCTCGAGTGATGCGCCAGTGGAGCAGGCGACCGCTCCTTCCGCTCAGAATGCACCTTCCACTGAAGGCAGCGCATTAGAGACCATCATCGTCACGGCACAAAAACGTTCTGAGAACCTACAGGACGTGCCGATTTCGGTGACCGCCATCACGGCGCAATCGATTGAGGACAGCCACGTTGTCAACCTTCAGGCATTGAGCGGGGCAGTCCCAGACGTGCAGATCAACCATTTCTCCAATACGCCAACGTCTGCCGTATTCGCAATTCGCGGCATGAGCGTGATCGATCCTGATCCTTACGCCGGTCAGACGGTGACCGTGGTCATGGACGGCGTTCCTCTCTTGTTCAATATGATCTCTTTGCCGACGCTTTTCGATATCGACCGTGTGGAGGTCTTGAAGGGGCCGCAAGGTACGCTTTTCGGAGCCAACACGATTGGCGGCGTAGTCAACATTGTGACCGGACAGCCGACCGGTGATTTCGGTGGAAAAGCGGAAGGTTCAATTGGTAACTACAACCGCGTGGACGGCAACGTGGCCTTCAACTTTCCGGTCTCCGACACGATCGCCGGTAAGGTGACGCTGATGCATCATAGCGAGGACGGGTATGTCACGAACATCGTAGATGGTGAGTCCATGGGAAACCAAAACGACACCGCCGGCCGCGTCTATTTGAAGTGGACCCCCAATGACACGTTCAATGCAACCTTGATTCAAGAAGTCGACCAGCTGCGCGACGGCGGACCGATCGTTGTGGCGGGTGACGTGCCCGGCGACGTCGAATATGTACCGGCGGGAACGCAGGTGGCCGGCAGCGCGCTGCCGATGTATCAATCTCCTTGCCTGCCTGCGGGGCAACCGTGCCGCGCGCCGAGCACTTATTACTCGGCGAGCAGCGGGGTGCCCGATCAAGAGTACGTCGACATGTATGCGACAACCTTGACGATGAACTATGCGAGCGCGATTGGAGATCTGGTTTCCATCACGGGATATCGCCGCTTCAATGACAATAACTTCACGGACCAGGACGGCACGCCGGTCTTTCAAGATGCAACGCACAGGATCACGGATGGCTATCAATTGACAGAAGAGGCCCGGGACTCGTTCAAACCCGCGCCGGGGGTGCAGATGCTGGTCGGGAGCTTCCTAAGTTACGACCACTACATACAGACGCAAAACTATCTGATCCAGTTCGCGGCGCCAGGATTTAGTCAGATTAACACGCAAAATGAAAGCTCTCGGACGGAAAACTTGTTCGTGCAGACGTATGTCGATCTCACAGATAAATTGCAGTTCCAGGGGGGATTACGCGGTACCAGTGAAACGACCGAAATGACCGCCGGCATAGCGAACCTAGTCAATCCCACCGGGGTGGCCGAATTTACTGGCGGCGTTCCCGTTGCGGGTGGTTTTGTCGCGAACGGCGAGAGGACTTGGAACAATGTCGGAGGAAAGACGGGATTCGACTATAAGTGGTCGGAAGACGTAATGACGTATGCCTACTATGCCCGAGGCTTCAAATCCGGTGGCTATGTCGGGCGCGTTTCCCTCCCTACGGATATCGGGCCGTACAATCCTGAATATGTCGACACCTTGGAGTTAGGGCTCAAGGGCGATTGGCTGGATCATAGACTACGCACGAACATCGCACTTTTCTACAACAAATATCACGATCTTCAATTGGCGGAAATCTATTTTCTGAAGAACTCCATCGGGGTCACGGTCAACGGCAACACCATCGTGAACGCGGCGCAAGCCAAGACTCAGGGCGTTGAGTTCGAACTTCAGGCGGCCGCGACCGAGGCTTGGAAGTTCAACATGGCGATGGCCTATCTGTACGCAAAATACACCGATTTTCCTTACAAGGATCCGAACCTGGGCGGTACCACCGTCAATCGCGACGGTTATGATCTTCAGGATGCTCCGCCTTTCTCCGCAACGTTTGGAACAAACTATACGTTCAACATGGGAGGCGCGAAGACGGTGTTGGGAGTCCTGGATCGGTACACTGACAAGTTCTACGACTACAACCTGGACGACACTCCGAGGTCCACGATTCGTCCGACGAACTACGTCGATGGCACATTGGATTACACGCCTGATAGCAAGCGTTGGTCAGTAGGTCTTTGGGTGCGGAATATCGCCAACATCCACGCCTTGTCGAGCGTCTTCGAGGCTCCCGGCACGCTAGGGCTCGCAAGTTACGCGCCGCCGCGCGAATTCGGTGCGACCATCCGTTACAACTGGTAGTACCGGGGGAGGCGTGGCGCTAGCCAGGTCCGATATGCAGCACGGTCAGGCTACGACTGGCGAATAGCCAAAGCCCTCGTCGCTTGATCCACGTGTCGTCGTAGCGGTTGGTCCAGCGTTCTGTCTTGCCCTTGAGATCAGTGTTGAGTTCCGCGGTATAAGTGTGGCCCGCGGCATGGTCGCCGTTCACCACAATGGCTCCGCAGGTCTGGATGTTGACCTGAAATGGCCAGCCCGGCATTGCGCTTAGCCAGGCCTTTAGAATGGCATTGCGCCCGACGACGCGTTCCATCCCTGGGATGGCGGGCAGCATCCAGACCGCGTCCTCCGCCCAATTGGCTATCCAGGCATCGGCGTCACGACGGCTGACCGCATCGCCGTAACTTGCGGCCAGCTCGTGGATCGCCAATCTATCTTCTATCGGTCCGGAGAATGCCATGCTCGCCACCGCTTGGATTGTTTCTTACGGAGTTTTAGTGTGCAGTCGCAGACCTGTCACTTCAACGCTGATTTTCACTAGGGTCTCCGCTAACCGCTGCTTGACAACCGACTGGACGGTCGATAAGTTGCCGTAGTGTCGAGCGCAATGATCGATCCATCAAGATGAAGCAATGCCCCCTTGCAGAACCATCAGTTATTCGACGGTGACGTAATCCGGGTCGAGCTTGACGGAACCGGAATCGCGGAACTTTGTTTCGACCGCCGTGATGGCAAGATCAACAAATTCGACAATCGCACGGGCGAGGAACTTCGCTCCGCGGTGGCGGCCTTACGCAGCGCGCCGGGATTGCATGGGGTCCTGGTGACGAGCGCGAAGAATGATTTCATTGTCGGCGCGGACATATTCGAATTCGCGGCCTTGTTCGCGCAAACCAGCCAGCAAATCGCACAGCAAATCGCCCGGTACAATGATGTATTCACGGCATTTGAGGATCTACCGGTTCCAAGCGTTGCCGCGATCAACGGGTTGGCGCTCGGGGCTGGCTTCGAATTTGCAATGACCTCGGACCTGCGCATTCTTGCCGAAAGTGCGCAGATCGGGCTCCCAGAGGTAACCCTTGGCATCATACCGGGCTTGGGGGGAACGGTTCGACTGCCCAGAATCAGCAGCCTCACAACCGCATTGGAATGGATCGCGACCGGCAAACCGCAGAGCGCTTCCAGGGCGTTGTCAGCGGGCGTCGCAGATGCGGTCGCGTCGTCCGAGGCGCTCTGTCAAACGGCGCGCGACAGGCTTTGGTCTCTCATCGGGTCGCAGGACTGGCGGGCCATTAGACTACGCAAAAACGCTTCGCTGGTCGCTCAAGCTGCGGCATTTGCTCAGTGTCGCGCTGCATTGAGCAAGGTTACCGTCCATGAACCGGCGGCGTTGTTGGCCGTTGAGGTGATCGAAACCGGATGCGCGTTGCCGCGTGACCGGGCCTTGCAAGTGGAGCACCGAGCATTCGTGCGCAATGCCCACAGCCAAGCCGCTTCCGGCTTGGTCCAAATCTTCATCAATGAGCAGTTCATCGCGAGAAAGACCAAGAGTCACGAGGTTCGGGCCCGGAAGGTGGCTCAGTCAGCGGTCGTGGGAGCGGGTATCATGGGCAGGGGCATTGCCGTGGTCGCAGCATTACACGGAACATCAGTGCTGATGACGGACATCGCGGAAGCGGCTTTGGTCCGCGGCATGGCAGAAGCAAGAAATGATCTCGATAAGAAGGTCTCTTCGGGCAACGTCACCAGGGAGTGGGCTGAATCGAGGCTGGCGCTGATCCGGCCGGTGCGCGATTACGCCGGTTTCGAGTCGGTGGATTTCGTGATCGAGGCGGTTGCCGAGGACATGACCATCAAGAAGATTGTGCTCGCCGATATCGAGCGTTGCGTCACTCCCGATACCGTTATTGCCTCAAACACCTCGTCGTTGTCCATCGGAGAGATGGCCGGCGTGCTTGCCCGGCCGGAAAACTTGGTGGGGATGCACTTCTTCAATCCGGTGCCGGCGATGGCTTTGGTGGAAGTGGTTCGCGGATCGACCACCAGTAGGGAGGCGACGGCAACCGCGGTCGCCTTTGCAAGATCAATGGGCAAGACACCGATTATGGTGAATGAATGCCCTGGATTCTTGGTCAATCGCATCCTCACGCCATACATGCTGGGTTTTCTGCGCGCGGTTCATGACGGGGCCGATTATCTAGCGATCGACGCCGCCATGGAGAAATTTGGATGGCCTATGGGACCCTCGTTTCTCGCGGACGTTGCTGGCCTGGACACGTTGATGAAGGCTCTCAATATCATAACCGCCGGTTTTCCCGATCGGATGCTCGTGACTGTTCCGCACGCGGTGGAAATTATGGTTGACCATCAGCGATTTGGGCGAAAGAACGGAGTCGGCTTCTATGCTTATGAGCCCGACGCTCGCGGTCGTTTGCGGAAGATTATTGATCCGAAGACCGCCTCGCTACTCGATCAAGTCCAGCCTGGCGGCCGCCGGGAGATCGCGGAGGAAGAATTGGTCGAGCGGTTGATGCTACCGATGATCATTGAGTCCATGCGTTGCCTGGAAGAGGGCATTGTGGAATCAGCCGCGGAGGTCGATATGGCCTTGGTGTTGGGTTTGGGATTTCCCCGCTACACGGGCGGCCCGTTGAAATACGCTGATTGGCTCGGTGTTGGTCATATGATCGGGCGATGCGACAAATATGCCTACTTGGGCCCACTCTACCAACCGACCACAGGGATGCGCGACGCAGCGCGGAACGGACGGCATTTCTATTGACCGCTCGTCCATGCGGAAGCCGCAGGAATGGCTTCAAGATGTGCGTGCGCTGTTGACAGAGCAGGTGTTCGCTCATAGTCTCAGAATCCCCCGGCAGGTCGATTGCCGAGACACGCGCGAACAGCGGTCCCGAAGCTATCATCTTTTCCAACCATGGCATCACTATGGATTTTGAGCAATCGGTCAAATCTCGAGAATGGGTTGAGCGCGTCGGGCGTTTCATGGAACAACGGATTTACCCGGCGATACCGATCTATGAGCGCCAGCTCGCGAGCATCGACCGTTGGCAGGAGATTCCTCCGATATTCGAGGAGCTGAAGATAGCCGCGCAGCGCGAAGGGCTGTGGAACATGTTCGTCCCGAAATCGGAGCACGAGGATGAGTATCTTCGTGGCGTCGGCTTGAGCAACGTGGAATATGCCCCCGTGGTCGAATTGATGGGGCGGGTGTATTTTGCCTCCGAGGTGTTCAACTGCATGGCTCCTGACACCGGTAACATGGAGGTGTTGCATAGGTATGGGACCGAGGATCAAAAGCGCGAATGGCTGGTGCCGCTCGCCAAGGGTTTGATGCGCTCCGCATTTCTGATGACGGAGCCTGAGGTGGCGTCTTCGGACGCACGGAACATTCGCACAGAAATCCGCAGGGAACACGGACACTACGTTCTCAACGGCCGGAAGTGGTGGTCCTCCGGAGCGGGACATCCTCAATGCCGGCTGTTCATCGTGATGGGAAAGACCGATCCCTCGGCGGAGGCGCACTCGCAGCAGTCCATGATCATCGTACCGCGAGACACACCAGGCGTGACGCTCGTGCGCCATCTGCCCGTTTTCGGATACGACCATGCTCCCCACGGGCATTTCGAAGTCTTGCTGAAAGACGTGCGCGTACCGGTCGAGAACATGATTCTGGGCGAGGGCCGGGGTTTCGAGATCGCGCAGGGCCGGCTCGGACCCGGCCGCATACACCACGTCATGCGCGTAATCGCCTCAGCCGAGGTTGCCCTCGAGAGGATGTGTGTCCGTCTCGCCAGCCGATCAGCCTTCGGCAAACGAATCGCGGATCATTCGGTGTGGGAACAACGGATTGCGGAAGCCCGTATGGACATAGAAATGACCCGACTGCTGTGTCTCAAGGCGGCCTACATGATGGATACGGTGGGCAACAAGGTGGCGCGTGCGGAAATCGCCATGATCAAAGTCGCCGCGCCGCGCATCGCGCTCCGAATAATCGATGAGGCCATACAGGCCCATGGTGGCGCGGGCGTCTGCGAGGATTTCGGGCTGGCCAGGCTGTATGCCAATACCCGGGTGGTGCGCCTGACCGACGGACCGGACGAAGTGCACTGCCGGCAAATCGCCCACCTGGAACTCAAAAAGCACATTGGCAAGACCAGTGCCGACGTGAAAGCCTACTCCTAGGCGTGATTTGTCCGCTCGGGATTTTAACCCTGCCGCCGCCCCTGCGCCCGCGCGGTATGATTCGAGGCGAAATTAAGCCAAAATGGCGATTTCCCCGTACATGTTGAAAGAAGACTAGAGAGCAGTGGCAAAGAAGAAAGCGGTAAAGACCCGGACAGCCGAACACGGCGACAAGCGGTTGGAAATCATCGAGCGATGCGCCACGCTGTTCGATTCCGGTGGCTATCATCGGGCCACCATGCAGATTCTGGCGGACGAGGTCGGTCTCAGCAAACCGACGCTGTATTACTATTTCAAGAGCAAGGCGGAGATCCTGTTCGCCATCCATCAGATTCATATTGCGGCGCTCATCGACGGATTGGATTCCGATCAGCGGCGCGGCGCTACTCCGGAGGCATTGCTGGTGCATGCGGCACGCGATGTGCTCGACGAAATCGCCGAACATCCGGGCTACGTGCGGGCCTTCTTCGAGCACTACGGGGAACTCGATGGCGCCATGCGGACGGAAATCCGCGCGCGGCGATCGGAATACTTCGAGAAGATTTGTGCCGTCATCCGGGCGGGGGTTGCTGACGGCACCTTCCGCAAGTGCGACATCGAGATCACGGCTTACGGATTCACGGGGTTGTTCAGTTGGGCGTATCACTGGTACCCGGCTGTCGCCGGTCGAACAACCACCAAGAAGCTGGCGGAATCCTTGTGTCAGACCTTCCTGCAGGGATTGAAGGCGTAACGCGCTACGGCGGCCCGAAGCGATACACGGACAATTTGTGCCCTTCCGGGTCGCGAAAATAGGCGGCATAAAATCCGTTTGGATCATCGCCGCGGATACCCGGCGGGCCCTCGTCACTGCCCCCAAGTTCCAACGCGATGCGGTGAATGTCATCGACATCCTGGCGGCACGCCGCGATGAAGGCGATCATCGTGCCATTGCCGACCGTGGCGCGCTCGCCGTTCAGCGGCGTGCCGATGACGAACTGCAGTTCGCCGGTCGACGTTGCATAGAACACCCGCGAGGGGGAGGTCCATGGGTTCGGCACGGCACCGAGTTTCGCCATGATCGGATCGTAAAATTTGCGTGACGCGGCCACGTCATTGGTGCCGTACATCGCATGTCCAGCCATCATCGTCTCCCAAGTTCGAGGTCAACCGCTGGCGCGCACGTGCTTGTCCAACTCGCGGTACAATGGATTGTTGACATCGAGATTTCGCGAATAGGTGTTTCCGGAGGCCGTCTTCTCCGGAGAGTCCTGGCCAATGGACCAGTCAAACAGGATCTGGATGCGCGAGAACCGCCACACCGAATCGCGTTTTTCAAGTTCTGACAGATAGCGACAGCCCACGATGTAGTCCTTCAGCTTCTGCGTGTCCTTATCCGCGTAGGTGGCGGCATAGATGGCGTAAGTTTCGCCGCTCGCGCGGGTTTCTCCGTGGATCGCGACGGCGGCGCATCCGATGAAGTGCGATCGCATCTTGAGATTGCCGGCGGATTTGGCGAAGGCGGTGCAAAAATCCTGCGCGTTCATGTCGACTGCATCATAAGCAAATCGTGCATCGTCGTGGAAACACGACTTGGCGGCATCCACGTTAATCCAGTCGATCGCCCGTGCAAAACGCCAGGTGATGAGATCCTCGATCTCCTTTTTGGTGACCAACTCTTGAACTGTTTCTTCTAGTGACATGGCGGTTCCCCTCGATGTGGCGCGGCATGATTGACAATGACGAAACGTTGCGTTACATATCGACCTACCGATCGGTCGAATAAAATGTAATGGGGGTTGGTCGTGAAAGCAAGCAGTTCCATCTTGTCCTCGCCGCTCATGGGCGCATCCGCACCGTACACCGTCGCCGGTTATCGTATTTTTCGGGAACTGGTGGAGGGCCAGGGCGCGCTCCCCGCAGCCTTCAAGGCCTTATACGTGGCGGTCGCAGCGGCCTCCAAGAATTGGCGTGATGTCGCGGTCCGCGAATTGCAACGCGGCGCTAATCTTGGATTGTCTGCCGGTGACGCCACCGCCGGGGCCATCGTTCTCAGCAGCCTGCGCGGTGAAGGCGCTGCCTCGCTGTTTCTCGACGTCCTGTCCGCGGTGTTCGAATCCCAGCCCCCCGCTAATGCAGCCGCCGTTAACGTCGACGTCGCGCCGGGTGAAGCGGAAGCGAATTTCAAGCAGTATTTCGGCACGGTGCCACCGCCGCTGGCAAAGCTGCTTGCGTTGTCGCCCAGGGGTGCGGATGCGTACTACCTAATGCGCAAGGGGAGCATCGACAGCAACCCGTTGAGCCGAAAATATGCGGAACTCATGCTGCTGACGGTCCTGGCGGCGGACTACAGCCCCATGGTCGCGGTGCATGTCAAGGGCGCTCGCGCGGCTGGAGCGAGTGATGCCGAGATTGCCGAGGCAATCCTGTGTGCGATCCCCGTCGCAGGAGTGGCGGCATGGGTTTCCGCCGCCGGACATCTCGATGCCACATAACCCTTTCTCGGAGGCTCCATGAATCGACAATGGGTTCTCGCTCAGCGGCCAGTCGGACTTCCCCGGCACAGCGATTTCGCCAAGCGCGAGGTACCGGTTCCGACGATTAAGGATGGCGAAGTACTCGTCAAAATTCTCTATGCCATGATGGATCCGGCGATCCGCAATTTTCTGAATGCCGCGGGCAGCTACATGACCCCGCTGCCACTCGGCTCGCCGATCGTTGGGGTGGTGCTGGGGCGCGTCGAGCAAACCGCGAGCCCCGCGCTGCAGGTGGGTATGATCGTGTCCGGATTCGGTTCCTGGAGCGACTACGTCGCCGCTCCCGCGGGAAATTTCAGCCGGGTTCCGGATGATCTCGGCAGCCGACTGGAGGATTACACCCATCCCCTCGGGACCATCGGGGCGACGGCTCATCACGGATTATTGTCGGTCGGCAACCTGGCGGCGGCGGAATCGGTGCTGGTCAGCGGCTGTGCCGGTGCCGTGGGGTCGCTGGTAGGACAAATCGCCAAGCTCAAGGGCGCAGCACGGGTCGTCGGCATCGCCGGGGGTCCCGAGAAGTGCCGTCGCGCGTGCGAGTCCTATGGCTATGACGAGTGTATCGATTACAAGGAAACGCGGGATCTGTCGGCGGCGATCAGGAAAGCGTTGCCGCAGGGCGCCAATGTCTACTTCGAGAATGTCGGTGGTGCGATGCTGCAGGCAGCTCTCGATAACATCACCAAGAATGCACGCATCGTCGTGTGCGGGCTCATCGCCGCTTACAACGCGGTGGAGCCGCTGGCGGGACCCACGAACCTGTGGAACCTGGTGGTCAACACCGCGCAGATCAGGGCGTTCAGGGTGGCGGACATTCTTCCGCAACACGCATATCTGCGGACCATCCATAGCGAGATCGCCGCCTGGATCAAGAGCGGACGACTGGTGTACAAGGTCGATGTGCGGGATGGATTCGATGCGATACCGGACAGTTTTGGCTGTCTGTTCAGCGGTGCTCACGACGGAAGACTGGTCGTCAAGATCAATGACTGACTCGTCCCCGCCGAAATACATTGGTGCGATCGGCGATGTGCAGGAGCCGCATCGCTTTGACGAAAGCCGGCTCAACGAGGTGCTGAGCGAGATCGTTCCGGGCTACGAAGGGCCGCTGACCGTGCTGCAATTCCAGGGAGGGCGCTCGAATCCGACGTATCTTCTGACTACACCTCGGCACAAATATGTCCTGCGTCGCAAGCCTCCCGGCCTGTTGCTGCAGTCCGCGCACGCAGTCGACCGCGAGTTTCGAGTGATGTCCGCCTTGCACGGACAAGGCGTTCCGGTCCCCGAAGTGCTCGCGCTCTGCGCCGACGAGAGCGTGATCGGTTCGATGTTCTACGTGATGCGCCACGTGCCTGGACGGATTTTTTGGAACAGTGCGATGCCGGATCTCAGTCGAGATCATCGCGCGGCGATCTACGATGCCGTGAACGCGACGTTGTCGCAACTGCACAACGTCGACTACACGGCCCTGGGGCTGGCCGACTTCGGGCGTCCGGGCAATTATTTCGGCCGGCAGGTGCGCCGCTGGGTATCCCAGTATGAAGCGTCGAAAACTGAAGATATCGGCGAAATGGACCAGCTCGCCGAGTGGTTGAACGACGCGGTGCCGGGCGATGACGGCATGACCCGCATCGTCCACGGCGACTTCTCATTCCACAATATACTGATCCATCCGACCGAGCCGCGCGTGGTGGCCGTGCTCGACTGGGAACTGTCGACCATCGGCCATCCCATGGGTGACCTCATGTATCACTTGATGGAATGGTACCGACCCGTGGGCGTCGATGATCGCGGCACGCTCGCGGGCCTTGATCTGGACGCGCTCGGCATTCCGACGATGGAAGCCTATGTCGAGCGGTACACCGAACGCACGGGCATTGTGCCGCGGCCCGCCGATCTCGGATTTTACAAGGCGTTCAGCTTATTCCGCGTGGCGGCGATTCTACAGGGCGTCGTCGGCCGCTCGCGTGACGGGACGGCGAGCGCTCACGATACCGCGGATTTGGATGCACGGGTTAGGCCCCTCGCCGTGGCGGCGTGGCGGGAGGCGCAATCGGCGGACCGTTCGTGACAATGCATATCGATCAAGTCATTCAAAACAAATCGACTGTATGGAGAGCGTAAATGGTGGAAGAAAAAGATGTGATTCAATATGAGGTGGCCGAGAACGGGGTGGCCACCATCTGGCTCAACCGACCCCACAAGCGTAACTGCGTGAGTCCGCAGCTGCTGCGGGATTTGGGCGCGGCGGTGGATCGGGCGGAAGCGGATAGCCGGGCATTGGCGGTGGTCTTTCGTGGGCGCGGCAATACCTTTTGCTCCGGTGCGGATCTGGACCAGCTGGTCGGTCCCGTGTTGCAAACGAGTTCCTCCTCATTGGATCTCGCCATCACGTCTGCACGGACTTATAACCATATCTTCAACCTGAAGAAGCCCACGATCGCGGCGGTGGAAGGCTATGCGGTCGCCGGCGGATTCGAACTGATGATTTCCTGTGATTTCGCGTTGGCGACCTCCGAGGCGAAAATCGGTGACTTCCATATCCGGCGTGCGCTGTTTGGCGGTGCGGGTCCCATCTATAGACTGCCGCGCATGATTGGCATGCGCCGGGCCAAGGAATTGATGCTGACGGGTAAACTGCTCTCCGGCGACCAATGCGCCGATTGGGGGCTGGTGAATGCGTCGGCTCCGGCTGCCGAATTCGATGCGCTCATCCACGAGTTTTGCGCACCGTTGATCGACAAGAGTCCGTTTTGCATGTGGATGACCAAGATGGCGGTGAACCGCGGTCTCGATGCCGATACTGATAGTCTCATCACGCTCGAGACGATGACCTGCAATGTGGTCCATCATTCCGATGACGCCAAAGAAGGGGTCGCCGCGTTCCTCGAGAAGCGGCAGCCCGTTTGGAGCGGTCGTTGAAAACGGTGAGCAGGAGAGGCCGATGCCAGCGAGCTTGATCGTCCTTGCCGCCCGTCCACCCAATTGGACGCCTGCACAGTTTCTTGCGTGGTGGCGCGATGACCACGCGGCATTCGGTCGCAAATTGCCGCATTTGATCGCCTATCGCCACGGAGCCGTGGTGCATGATTACGATCGACCGGGCAACCCCGCTTGGGATGGTCATGTCGTTTTGACGTTTCCGAACCGGGAACTCCTCGATCAGGCCATGACCTCGCCCGAGTGGGCGGAGGCGGTGGCGCACGTGGGCAGCATGAAGGGCAAGCGCATCGTCCTCATTACCGATGAGGTCGATCTATTGAGCGGAGTGCCGCAGGGTGGCTAGCCGGCAGCCGCTCGAGCCGGGTTTCATGGCCGAGCAATTCCGGCTCGACGGACAGGTGGCGTTGATCATGGGGGGGCGGGGCGCCCTGGCGGAATCCATGGCGGCCTGCCTCGCGGATCTCGGCTGCGACGTCGCGCTGGCGGCGCGCCATGAGCCGGAGTGTGTGGCGCTCGCGGAGGGCATCGGCCGCCGCTTCGATCGTCGCGCGATCGGACTGCGCTGTGATATCGCGCACGAGCCGGACGTGGAAGCGGCCGTCGCCGATACCTGCGAGCGATTGGGTCGGGTCGACATTCTGGTCAACAATGCGGGCGCTTCCTGGTGGGGTCTGCCGCAAGACATCCCGTTGGCGGGTTGGCAGAAGGTGATCAACGTCAATGTCACGGGCACTTTCCTTGCCTGCCGGCATGCGGCACGGCGCATGATCGCCCAGGGCGGGGGCTCCATCGTCAACATCGCGTCGGTGGGAGCGTTCCTTTCCTATACACCGGAAGTCGGCCAAGTGGTGCCGTATACCACGAGCAAGGCGGCGATCGTTCATCTCACCCGGGATCTCGCGGCGCAGTGGGCGGCCCACCATATCCGAGTCAACGCCATTGCTCCCGGTTCCATTGAGACGGGTTTCACCGAGACGCTGACCGAGGAAGTACAGGCGCAGCTCATCCGGCAAATCCTGCTTAAGCGCTTGGGAAAGCCGCAGGAAGTCACTGCCGCTCTCGCGCTGCTGGCGTCGAAGGCGGGAAGCTTCATCACCGGTCAGACCATTCTCGTGGATGGAGGCCAGTCCATTGCCTGATCGAGCCCTACAGGAGTTCCAGGCAGGCCCGCTTCGCTGGACCGACACGGCATTGTGGGATCAATTCGACGTCTGGCGGCGAGCAGATGCCGACGC
>Ga0116230_10001872_pt1 | contig 20195 bp, 14 predicted proteins | sample S1TSphfallax_3_FD_88678 | JGI IMG/M metagenome (GOLD analysis project Ga0116230, IMG submission 88678) | Host-associated microbial communities from peat moss isolated from Minnesota, USA - S1T2_Fd - Sphagnum fallax MG | ecosystem: Host-associated > Plants > Peat moss > Unclassified | place... | reverse complement strand
TCGTTACCCAGATCGATTCCCAGATTATACGCTGGTCCCTTCTTGCCGTTGAGATAGATGCTGTTCTGCGAGATGGTGTTCAACTCACCAGCGGGGGCCGACGTAGACGAATTGGCGCCGTCGATGACCACGCCGGTGCCGCCATTGTTGGCGATGGTGTTGTTGCTGATCGTTCCCTGGACTCCGTCGGTTTCAACGCCGATGCCCGTGTTATATTCAATGGTGTTTAACGTGACGACATCCCCGACTCCGCTGGGGCCTGCATTGAGGTCGATGCCCTCGCCGTTGGGTATGGGGTTCTGCGCGGAGGAGTCCATCCCGATGATGTTGCTCGTGATCGTGTTGCTATACATGTAATACTTGTAAGCAATATTTTCTGTCAAAACCCCGTCGTCGGTATTGCCGCTGATGACGTTGCCCTGAATGGTGTTGATCTCGGCCTCGTCAATGATCACACCGTAATCGTTTGGAGCGGCTACAGCGCCCGTGGGGTCCACGCCGATGTAATTTCCTTCCACCAGAATGCCGGTTGTGTATGCGGTGTAGGACTCTGTGGGAGCTTCGATAATGATGCCGGCACCGGTTCCGGCAACGTTGCTGTTTCCGCTGATGACATTGCGCTGTGAGGCTTCAGATCCACCGATCGTGTCATCTGTACTGTTGCCCGTGACGTCGATGCCAATCGTGTTTTTGTCCGTGCCGCTGTTCGTGACATCGCCGATGTAGTTGTCCTGGACAATGTCGTCCTGACCGCCGTTGAGAAGCAGGGCGGTGCCCATGTTTTCCAGCCAGAGGCCTTGGATCGTGACACTGTTGCCCGTGACGCTCAATCCGTCAAAGCCCGAGCCGTCGACGGTAACCTGTTTGCCAGGGGAAGTTGTGCCATCGATGATCGTGTTGGCGGCCGTGATCGGGGTCGTCTCGAGGCTGGCGCTGAGCTTGATTACGGTGCCGGCGGGGAGGGTTGAAAAACTGATGGTGCTGCCTGGCGCAAGGTTGGCGGCGACGATTGCCGCGCGTAGCGAGCCGGCGATGGGGTTCCCGCCGGAGTCCTCGTCGCTGCCGTTGGTGACCGGGATCACGGCGAACAGCGTGCGCGGTTCGAGTCCTTCAATGACAGAAACCGTGGCGCGCGTCAGCGCCACGGCGCTCGAACTTACCGCTTTCTGTCCCCGACTGGATAGTTGTGGTGCAACCGACGCGGCTTGTGACTTGAGGCCCTTCTGACGGACAGATCGCATATGTGAACTCGCAGTTAACGTGGGGGATCGGCTTTCCAGCTACGGGATAATCGCGCTTAATCACGAATCAGACACAACCCTTGGTCACCCGTCGGTCTGATTCAGCAACTTTTTCATCCCGCGCGGACTGAAAGTATCTCTGCGGGCCTGGAGTGTCAATAAAAATTCCACATCGCGACGTCTTCACCACACGCCTATCATTCGCCACAGGAGACGATTCAGACATGGCCCAAATGCATTCTCACCACCCCAGCCCCGCAACCGTTGGTCAGTTAAAGGCAACCGGTTACCAGCCGTGCGGCGTCAAAGACGAACTGCGAAAAAATCTGATCGCCAAGCTGCGGAGCGGCGAAGAACTCTTCCCCGGCATTCTGGGCTACCGCGATACGGTCATCCCGCAGATCATCAACGGGATTCTTTCCAGACATGATCTGCTGTTTCTGGGACTGCGCGGGCAGGCCAAGACGCGCATCCTGCGGATGCTTCCGCTTCTGCTGGACGAGTGGATGCCCGTGCTGAGCGGTGTGGAAATCAACGACGATCCCATCACACCCATCACACAGACCGGCAAACGGATTCTGGCCGAGCAGGGGGACGACGCCAAGATCGAATGGGTCCATCGGAAGGATCGGTATCAGGAAAAGCTGGCAACGCCGGATGTCACCATCGCCGACCTGATCGGTGAAATTGATTTGGTGAAGCATGCCGAGGGGCGCTATCTCAGCGACGAAACCACCATGCATTACGGCATGATTCCCCGCAGCAACCGCGGACTGTTTGCGATCAATGAACTGCCTGATCTCGCTCCCCGAATTCAGGTCGGTCTGTTTAACGTGCTTGAGGAGCGGGATGTGCAGATCCGGGGGTATCCGATCCGGCTGAATCTGGATGTCTGCCTGGTCTTCAGCGCCAATCCCGAGGATTACACCAACCGGGGTCGGATCGTGACGCCGTTGAAAGATCGCATCGGCTCGGTCATCCGCACGCATTATCCCGAAACGGTGCAGGAAGGAATCACGATTGCCCAGCAGAATGCGTGGGTGGACCGTGGCGAGGACCACAGCAGCAGCGGGGTCGAGGTGGAAGTGCCGGCCTTCATGGCCGAGATCGTCGAGCAGGTGGTTCGTCAGGCCCGATCAAGCCCGCATGTATCCCAGGCATCGGGCGTCTCGGTGCGAACCAGCATCGCCAACCTGGAAACGGTGGTCAGCAATGCCGAGCGTCGCGGGATCATGACCGGGGAGAAGCGGGTCATCCCGCGCATCTGCGACCTGAACAATCTGGTCGCCAGTTGCCGGGGCAAGATTGAGATGACCCTGGCCGAGGAAGATGGCGCGGAAGACAAGCTGGTGAAAGCGCTCATCGGCGAAGCGGTGAAAACGGTTTTCGGTAAATACGACGACCCCGATGCCCACGAAGTGATCACCGAGCAGTTCAAGGGCAACCTGACGTTCCCCGCTGGTGATGATTTATCTGCTGATGAATTCGTCGCCAATATGAAAGCCGTCAAAGGCGTTTACCCTGCCGCGGTCGCACTGGCCAAGGAAATCGGCCTCGACGGCAGCGACAACGCGATCATCGCCAGCGCCGGCGAGTTCCTGCTCGAAGGGCTGTATGTGAACAATCGGTTGAGCAAATACAACGCGAAGGGGAAGACGTTCTTCAAGCGGTGAGCGTGTCAGTGATGCGCCATCTCCAATACTTCAGACGCACTGGAACCCGGTCTGGGGCCCCGCGGTTATGACACGTCGCTCAGGCCCGGCGCGCTGTTTCCTCCCTGGCGTGAATTGGCGGGCAACTTCTAGGGAAAATTCTGTCGGAGTTTGACCTGCTGGAAAGCACGCCAAAGGGCTTTGCTTTGGCACCAGAAAAAATTCTGTTTCCGTATGACCTTCATCAGATAATCGTCAAGCCATACCGGATTCTGTACCGCGTGACAGGGAACTGCGTCGAAATCATCCAGATTCGTCATGGCGCGAGATTGCAAGCTACGCTCGAAGAAATTGAATAGATTCCCAGGTCCTGCGGTGTCAGTCTCACGCCAATGGGCCGCCTATTGCATGTCCGCAGATGGCTCGTGCCTTGAAAGAAGTCCCACAAGGATCCTCGGCCAGCATTTTGGCCGTCTTAAAGCGACCCAGCAGACCCCTTCGGGCTCTGCTGGTCATCAGAGGGTCGCCGGACCCGGGAGCGGGCCGCACGTCAAATCACGCCGCGATCTTGGAGGGCGCTGCCGGCACTTCCACAGCCGCTGTCGATTCTTCAATCTGGCGAACCGGTGCTGCCAGGAAATTCGTGATGGCACCGATATCTTCGGGTTTGAGCAAACTTTCGATCGCTTGAAGAAAGTTGGAGAGCAAAGACGCCCGCAGAACTGCCTCGCCATCCGCTTCTCCCTTGCGAAACAGCTGGTAGTTCACCATGGTGTTGAGCATGATCCACTGGCTTTTGATCTCGATGTAGAGAATTGCAAGTGTTTCGCGCAGCTGATCGGGATCACCGATTTCTTCAAGGGTCTTGATGGCGTAACTCTGCCGGCCATGAATGTAGCTGATTGCCTGGCTGCGCCCCTGCGCATCGGTGCCAGTCCATTCGTCGGCCTGGGTTTGCCACCCTTGCCACAAGGCGGGCGCTGCAAGCTGTTTTTCAATTTCTGCGAATTCCATGATACAGTCCGTTTCAGTCAGAATTACTACGCGGCCATTAAGAGCGCTCCGCCGTCGGCGGAACATTGCACTTGTTTGAGCCAGTTCAGATTGAGAACCCCCGCACATTCCTGTTCGACCACACGAAACGCCAGATCCGGGTTGACATGATCACCAAACCGGCGGTCAAACCGCAGCACGTCGCATCGAACGCATGCGATCACTCCCTCATCACGCCGGGCGACTACGACGTCTATAGACGCTTTGGGATCGGCCTGGTGAAGGGCGTCAACGAGCCATTTGACGCAGAGATTGATCCGCCAGCGTATGTCTTCGCTCGCCTCCAGGTCTTTCAGAGTTCGGTCAATTGCATCCAGTGCCGACGCGTCGCTGATCCCAGCGCGGAATTGGAACGGCCTTGCATCCCCGGCGGCGGATTCGAACATCATCACCGACGCTGATTCCCGCGCTGCCCCGATCCCATGAGTTGACGAGGCAGTCACCGCATTCTGCAGCGCGACCGACCGCGATTGCGGTGTGGTCAGCCGGATCAACCGGCCCGTCGCGCCGGGGGCTCTTTCCAAAGTTGCCGCCGACATCAGTAATGCATCGGTGACGGCCTTGCGAACCGCATCATCAATCAGCTCGACTGGATCGCCGCTGATTCCCAGCTCCGTGCAAACTGATTCATGGAGCACATCAATCTCGACATCATCGGCGTAAATGTGGAGATACTTGGTCAGCTGATTGGCCACATGAACGATGCACAAGGCGCGGCGCAGTTCGGGGCTGGTGTTTTCGGGTAACAGCTGGGGGGCATGGTGATATCGAATGCCGGTGACCAGTTCCGCGGGAAGCCCCCATCGATTGGCAAGATGAGCGCCGATATCCGCATGATCGGCACCGAAGATCCGGCGTTCGCGCCCCAGTGTGCTTTCGTCGTCTCGAACCAGCGTCATGGGTTGCTGGGCGTTCTTCGGCCGGTTGTGCAACACAACCAGTTTCCCCACATCGTGCAACAACCCCAGCGTGGTGATCAGCCCGAGTGATCCGCCCATCCGCCTGGAGAGCGCCTCGGCGACATTTGCCACTGCCAGCGAATGCGTCCAGATCTCCTCCTCCTGCGGTGAAGAGATTCCCTTGCCGATCATGGTGTTCAGATTCAGTCGCAGCAGCACCGCGCGAACCGTGGAGAAGCCTAGGAGCGCAACCGCGCTCTGAGCGTCGGTGATGGGCCGCACCGGGCTGTAGGCGGCGCTGTTGGCCATGCGAAGCAGCGTGGACAGAAGCGCGGGGTCTCTGCTTGCCAGCGGCGCAATGGACTTGGCGCTGCTGTTGACCGAATTGAGCTCGGATAAGACTTGCAACGCGACTTCCGGCACCGGTGGGAGGGATTCAAGACGCCGGCGCAGGCTGGCGTCGAGATTGTCCACACCCATCGGCTCAGTCACGGTTTGAACCATTTTGACTGGCGGAAGCACCATTTCCTTCACCGCAACCGCCGGCGCGGTTGGTGCTTCGGAAACGGCGCGTCGAATTACGACGGTCCTGGCCCCAAACCCGAAAAATTTCAGCAGTTTACGCAGCATATGCACCCAAATCTGTATTCGATCAGCCCTGCGTTTGTCTCTCGTCGGCCCCGATCAACTGGCCACCGCAACAGCCGTCATGTTCAACTGCCGCGAGTAGTCCTCGGCATTGGTGGCGCGGGTTTCCAGCTCGCCCGCAACCGCGCGCGAACTTTCCGCCAGCGTGCGCACGGCGGACACCACCGCCGCCACCTTTTCGTTGATGTCTTTGACCTTGCTATTGCCCTCGTCGATGCTTGCGGTGGTCTGATTCATCTTCGATGAGGAAACCTTCACAAGACCCCCCAGGCGTTCAAGCGTGGCGCTGGCGCGCTGGCTCACCGTGGAAGTCTGGTCAGCGAGCCTTCTCACTTCGCTGGCGACCACGGCGAAAGCATTTCCGCGGGCGTCTTCAATTCTCGCCGCCTCAATCGCCGCGTTGAGTGCCAGAATCCGGGTATGCCGGGCGATAAATTCAATCTCCGACATCATCTTCATAATGTCGCCGGTTTCTGCGACGATTTTTGATGTGCTGTCGGCGGTCAACTGAAGCGTCCCGGTTACTGTCGCCAAAGCATTGATTGCCAGTTGCACGGTTTCGGCTGCCCGTTCGGCGTCGGCAGCGGCGGTGTCAGCGCTGGTGGCGCTGTTGCGGGACGAACCCACCAGCTCGGTCATCGCTCCAGCAAGCCCGGAGACTTCGATCGCGATATTCATCAACGTTTCAGCCGATTGCATTCTCGCTGCCGCCGCCGTCTCTTCGGGCGACACGACCGCTTCCGCCGCCGGCTGAGTCGCCGCGTCCGAACCCGCGGTGACCGAAGGGACTGGTTCCGCGCTCGGGCCTTTGTCTTGAACAGCCGCGCCGGCGGTGGCGGGGCCGGAAGGATCACTCGCAATTACGTGGGTTTCCGAGGCTTGGTTGTTGCGTTTGAAGGTCAGCGCTTTCCGGCAGGCTGCAAGCCAAGCTCTGACAAAGCCATTGGGGGATGCAAGCCTGTCGGCGACGGTAGCAGGAGGTGTTTTACCGATCGGATTCATAAGGTTTCGTCGGGCGGAAGGCTTGACTCCGAATACCTAAGCAGCAACGGCGTCCGCAGATCATCGGTATGCCATTGCCTTGGCATGAAAAATAACGGTGCCGTATTCCAAGCCCCGTTTCGCTTCATGAAGCACCCCAAAAAATATTCCATTTTTATTGATCCAAATATCAACGGTCTCCGATGAACAGGGGACCAGAGAGGGTGGTGTAATGTGCGTCATCCTTCTGGAAAATCAGCATTTAGAAAGGAGATGTCCTATGGGATTTGAATCCATAGAAAGTAGTGACAGCGGGCTGGCAGACCAACTCGGTTCGCTGTACCGCGAACGGGAGGAGTTGCATCGGGAGATTGGGGTTTCGGATGCGTCCGAGATTGTTAATATGGTCAAGAGCCTCGAAGCACAGCTCTGCTCCATCTACGAAGCGCAAGCCGCCAGCAAATCTGCGTCCCCCGATCCGGCCGAGGAAATCCGCAACCTCCGCGACCAGTTCAGCGATTGCGGTCGACCCGAGATCGTCTATGAGCTGATCGACGGCCACCGCACGCTGCGGGCTGTCTGGAAAGCCGCGGCCTGAAGGTCGGGCAAACACCCCTGTTTCATAGTTTAAACGATTAAATAACGACAACGAAAGGATTCCACCATGAGTGCAGTAGCTACACGTCCCCTCGCCGGTCAGTTCGCCCCACCGGAAATTTTGGAGCGAGCTCATCTCGCCAACCGCGCCCAGGTTGACAGCCTGGATTTCGGGTTCGTCAAGGTTGACGATACCGGCAAGATTTTGCTCTACAATCGCTACGAAGGCGAAATGGGCGGTAACAACGCCGCCATCTGTGAAGGCAAGAACTTTTTCACGGAAGTTGCACCGTGTACGAACAATGCGCTGTTCTTTGGTCAGTTCAAGAAGGGCATCGCCGCCAACAACTTGAACCTGCTGTTCCCTTACACCTTCACCTACAAGCTCAAGCCGACCAACGTGAAGGTTCACATGTTCCGCGATCCGGAAACCAAGACAAATGTGGTTCTGGTCAAGACCACCTGAGCTTTTGTCACGCTGTTTGGTAGCAGACTTTGTACCTGCCGTCCGGGACCGAGAGGTTGCGGCGCGGCATTTCCCGGATCGTCAACAGAAGCCAGGCATGTCGATGAATTTGCCGAAGGACTCCGCGACCAACCCGTGGCATGAAATTCTCCACGCACGCCTTCGCGGTTCGCCATATCCCCTGTTCGATTTTCAGGATCACATCATTCCCGCGGCATCGATCTGGACGGGCTCGCGTGAATGGGTAACCGCATTTCGCAAAGCGTCGCTGCAACCGGGCGATCGAATTGCATTGCTGTTACCGCCGTCGTCAACCTTCCTTGCCGTATTGACCGCCGCGCTGTGGGAGGGGCTTTCGATCGCTTTATACAGTCCGGACACGGCAACTGATGCGGCTCTGCTGGCATCCGATGCCCGCCTGGTGGTTTCGCATTCGCGCGGCCAGTTCGTCTGGAATCCGACGGCTTCGACCTCGCCTCCGCTGCTGGAGCATCTGCCACCGCTGAGGTCTGCCGTCACTCTGCCCCAACCCGATGCACGCTTCCTGCTGCGGACCAGCGGCACCAGCGGAAGTTCGCGAACGGTCGCGCTTTCGGATGCCGGAATCCTTTCGGTGATCCGCTCCCATCTACCGCTGCTGGACATGGATGATGCCGTGGTGCTTTCGGTGCTGCCCTGGCATCACAGCTTCGGGTTGGTGCTGGATCTTCTGGCTTCAGTCGTCGCCGGCGCATTGGTTTGCCGCGACCCGCTGGGGGGTCGCAACGCAGCGCAAATGATAAACCTGATTGCCCGCCACGGGGTGACGCATCTGAACACAGTTCCCCGCACGATCTCACTGCTGCTTGCCGCCGACGGGGGAAGGTCAGCATTAGAGTCACTTCGCGGAGGCACAGTCGGCGGCGCGCCGGCTTCGGTGTCAATAGCGGCGGGCCTTGCGGGCACGCGCCTGCGTTCAGGTTACGGTCAAACCGAAGCTTCACCCGGCATCGCCCTGGGCCCGCCGGGCGTCTGGACCGCCGGATACCTGGGGCATGCGGTGGGATGTGAAACAAAGATCACTTCGGGAGGGACGCTTGCCTTCCGCGGTGAAAATGCCTGCCTCGGTTACTTCTCACCCCAAACCGGGTTGGACCGATGCGATCCGGGTCGGTGGGTCGACACCCGCGATTATGTCGAAGTCTCAGAAGGCGGTTTCCACTTCTGCGGCCGCGCCGATGATTCGTTCAAGCTTGCCAACGGCCGGGTTGTAGACGCGGCATTGCTTGAAACCCAGCTTCGCCGGGAGCTTCCGGGGACGGATGAATTAATGGTCTTTACCGATGACGGGGAACGCCTCCATGTGGCGGTGTCCACCCTGCCCGGTTGGGCGCCGCCTTCACGCGCAGATGTCGCGTCGCTCCTGGGGCATCTCTCAGTCTACCTCGGCGGTCTGTTTCCTGTTGCGCCAGGCCGGTTTGACCGTACTCCAAAGGGCGCGATCGATCGCCGCAGGATCATGGAATCAGTGGGTCTGCATGCAAATCACAGGGCGGCATAATTATCGCTCCGCGATCAAGAGGACTTTTCTATGAATGCCTTAGCGCCAACAGCACCTCCGGATTTGACATTCAGGCGTTCTGGGCTGCCAGTCTTAAAGGAAACCGTGGTAGGCAACTATTTCGTTGCCAACTACCCCCCTTTCGGATTCTGGAAACCCGACGCGGTGCCGGCTCTTGAGCAGGCATTGAATCGCCAGCCGGGAACCGGTTCTAAGTTGGGCCTTTATACTCACATTCCGTTCTGCCGAAAGCGATGCCATTTCTGCTATTTCCGGGTCTATACTGACAAAAATTCCAGTGAGATTCGCTCTTACAATGAAGCGATTCTTGCCGAATTATCCGCCTATTCCCGGTTGCCCGCGATCGCAGGCCGCAAACCGACATTCATCAACTTCGGTGGGGGGACGCCAACCTACTTGTCTGTCAACCAACTTCGCGACCTGACCGATGGAATGAAAAGGATCCTGCCCTGGGACCAGGCTCGCGAGATCGCCATCGAAGGAGAACCGGGGACACTGAACCAGGTCAAGCTCCAGGCTATTCGTGAGATGGGCTTCACCCGGCTTTCGCTGGGAATCGAGCATTTTGACGATCACGTTCTGGAGATCAACGGCCGAGCACACCGTTCGCGGGAAGCTTTTGCAACCTATCAACAGGCTCGAAAGGTCGGATTCCCGCAGATCAACATCGATCTGATTGCCGGGATGGTCGAGGACACCGACGAGAAATGGTCGCAAACGGTCGCAAAAGCCCTCGAACTGTCGCCAGACTCGCTCACTATTTACCAGATGGAAGTTCCCTACAACACCACACTCTACAAACAGATGAAGGCCGACGGTGCTCTGGTGGCACCGGTTGCCGATTGGGAAACCAAGCGTCGCTGGGTCGAGTACGCGTTTAGTGAATTTGAAAAAGCGGGGTACACGGTCGCCACCACAACGACGCTCGTGAAGGCTCCCGATGTTGAATTTGCATACCGCACGGGACTGTTTGACGGGACTGACATCCTCTCCTGCGGGGTCTCAAGCTTCGGGCACATCTCCGGTGTGAACTACCAGAACCAGCACGACTTCCAGCCTTATCTGGACGCCGTGCAGTCGGGTCGATTGCCGGCACATCGAGCCTATGCTCTGAGCGCCGAGGAAAATTACATCCGCGAATTCGCTCTTCAATTAAAGGCCGGCTCCGTCGCGACGGCTCCGTTCGAGAAGAAGTTTGGCAGGCATCCCGCCGAGCAATTCGCAGGTCCCCTGGCGATTCTCCGCGACCGCGGGGTGCTGATCGAAACCGGCACCCGCATCGGTCTTACCCGCGCGGGCCTGACGCAGGCGGATCGGCTTATCTTTGAATTCTTCCTGCCCGAACATCAGGCCGGTCGCTTCGCCTGAACCGGTTGACGCAAAGCTTGCTAAGGATGGCGGACATGAGCTACGAAGCGAATATCGCAGAATCGGGACGGCCCTATACAGGGGCCGAATACATCCGCTCATTACAGGATGGACGTTCGGTCTATATCAATGGCGAGCGCGTGACCGATGTCACGACGCACCCCGCGCTGCGCAATTCCGTTCGTTCCATCGCCCGTCTCTATGACGCGCTGCATGACCCAGCTACCAAGGCCAAGCTCACATGTCCGACCGACACTGGATCCAACGGGTACACCCACCGATATTTCAAAGCGCCGCGCAGCCGTGAAGACCTGATCGGCGCACAAGGCGCGATCGTCGAATGGGCACGACTCACCTACGGTTGGATGGGCCGCAGCCCCGACTACAAAGCATCCTTCACCAACACGCTCGGAGCCAATCCCGAGTTCTACGGCCCGTACGCGGAAAATGCCCGCCGCTGGTACCGGCTGGCGCAGGAAACCGTTCCTTTCATGAATCACTCGATCGTCAACCCGCCGATTGACCGCCATAAATCCGCCGACCAGATGAAGGATGTCTTCATCCGCGTCGAAAGGGAAACTGATGCGGGAGTCATCGTCTCGGGCGCAAAGGTGGTAGCTACTTCCGCGGCAATCACTCACTATAATTTTGTCGGGCAGACACCTAACTCAGTCTCACAAGATCTGGATATGGCACTGTCCTTTATTGTTCCCATCAGTGCTTCGGGTGTGAAGCTTATCTGTCGGACCTCATACGAGCAGGCCGCATGCTCCAACGGCTCGCCTTTTGATTATCCTCTCTCTTCAAGGTTCGACGAGAACGACTCGATTCTCGTTCTCGACCGCGTTCTGATCCCCTGGGAAAACATCCTGATCTACCGCGATCCCCAGCGGATGCAGAAATTCATGGGCGGGTCGGGGTTTCTCAACGGATATCTGTTCCAGGGATGCACGCGTTTTGCGGTCAAGCTGGACTTTATTTCCGGATTGCTGGCCAAAGCCCTGCGTTGCACCGGCGGTGATGAATTCCGGGGGAATAAGGCTCTCCTGGGAGAAGTCATCGCCTGGCGGCATCTGTTCTGGTCGCTGTCTAATGCCATGGCGCACAATCCCGACCCCTGGAAGAACGGTCATGTGCTGCCTGAACGCAAGGCCGCACTCTCTTACTGCGTCTTTGCGCCTGACTGCTATCCGCGCGTGAAGGAGATTGTGCATCGCACGGTGGCTTCGGGCCTGATTTATCTCCCCTCGAGCAGCAAGGATTTTTCCAATCCCGAAATCGATCCCTATCTCCGGCAGTATGTTCGCGGCTCCAACGGAATCGGTCATGTGGAACGTATCAAAGTCATGAAGCTCTTGTGGGATGCGGTCGGCACTGAATTCGCGGGCCGGCACGAACTCTATGAGCGCAACTACGCCGGTGCCTGGGAAGACGTGCGCCTTCAAGTGGAGGCGGAAGCCGACAAAGCGGGCCGCACCCGGTCGATGGAAGATCTGGTCGACCAGTGTCTGAATGATTACGACGAAAACGGGTGGAAAAGTTCGACCTGGCTGAGCACCGATGTGCAGCCAAAAGTCCCAGGTCAAGTCAGCCAGGCGACTCTCGCCGGGCAATTTTGCAATGGAGTGAACGATGCCGCTTAGGAGCAGGAAGCTCAAGTTGAGTCCGGACATGCAACTCTTGCCGCAGGAGATCGAGTCGCTCGCCCGCGCGGAAAAACCAATGGTGGAACTGTCGGACCAGGCCCGCCGGATCATGCGGCAAAGTCAGAAAACGCTTGAACAGCTTCGCGCGCAGAACAAACCGGTTTACGGGGTGACCACCGGCTTTGGTCCGTTTGTCAGATATGCCGCCACCAGGCCCGGAAGCGAGTCGCATGGCCTGGGGTTGATCAGTCATCTCTGCGCGGGTTTTGGCAATCCCGCATGCGATGAAATCGTCCGCGCTGCCATGATCATCCGCGCCCGCACGCTCGCGCACGGGCACTCGGCGGTTTCAGCGCAAGTGGTGGATGCCTACCTCAAAATCATTGCCGCGGGGATCGTGCCCGAGGTTCCGGAAATGGGCTCGGTTGGCGCGAGCGGCGATCTGATTCCGCTCGCGTTTCTGGCGCGGGCGCTCCGCGGCCTGGGGCATGTGCGGTTGAACGGCCGGCGTCTCTCGGCCGCCGTGGCATTAAAGCGCGCGGGCCTTCCAACGCTCAAACCGGTTTCCCGCGATGTGCTGGGTCTGGTGAACGGCACTTCTTTCATGACCGCCTACGCCGCCCTCGCCCTCTGCCGGGCCGAGCGGCTGATCGAACATGCACATTGGCTCACCGGATGGGCTTACCGCCTGCTGGGATGCCGGGCCCAGGCGCTGGACCCGCGCTTGCACCGGGCCCGGGGGCATCTGGGCCAGATGGAAAGCGCAAAACGCATTCTCGCTCATGCCATGCAGGATGGCCCGTTCGGAGATTCAACCCGGCCTTTGCAGGAGGTCTATTCCCTCCGCTGCGCTCCGCAGATTCTGGGTGCCTGCCTCGACCAGCTTGCCCACGCGCGCGTGCTGATCGAACGGGAAATCAACGGTGTCAATGACAATCCCCTGATCTTCGCCGACTCTTCCGACGGACCGATGGACGCGCTGCACGGCGGAAACTTTCAGGGCCAGCAGATCGCTTTCGCCGCCGACACCATTAATTCTGCCATCACGCAGGTCGCGGTGCTGGTCGAGCGGCAAATCGATGTCGTGCTGTCACCGATTCACAACAACAACGCGCCGCTGCTGCTGGCGTGGGAACCCGGTCCCTGCTCGGGAATGGCCGGTGCTCAGATCACCGCAACCGCCCTGGTCGCCGACATTCGGCATCACAATCAACCCGCCGCCACCAGTTCCATCCCCACCAACGGCGGGAATCAGGACGTGGTGTCCATGGGCACCAATGCCGCCCGGCATGCCTACCACCAGATGCCGCGCTGTGCTGCGGTCCTGTCGGTCATGGCGCTATGCCTGCACCGCCTGAATGACCTTCGGAAAGTCGGACGCGCCACCGGCAGTTCAGGCAAACTTCCGGTTCAGCTCCCTCATTGCCGGTCCTTCAGAGAAGATGTCCCGCTGCACGCCGACATCCAGCGCATCGCCGCCGAATTTCTGAACTGAGGCTGTGGACCTGCCGCGCGGTCTTGCTCAAACCTTCCGCATGATGAACAGGTAATTAAATCCCCGAAGATAAAAGTTCCCCTCTTCCGCAGCCTTGCGGTAGTTCCCCATCTCCAGCGTCTTGTTGTGCCGGATGACGCTGACGATATCCACCGGCTCGAACTTTTTCCGCAGCAGGCCGAAGAGTTCAAAGCCAAGCGGGTGGAAGGTGCCCCCGGTTTTGTTGTGTTCGTAGCTGTCGCTGACGTACAGCGCCATGTGCTTGCCGGGCTTGAGCACGCGGTGGATCTCGGCGATCACCTGTTCCATCGCGGTGTAGTAAGAACCGTCGCGGGCTTCGAGCTTGCCGATGTCGCGCGGGTCGGGTCCGTAATCCAGATGAGTCGAGTAGGGGGGGTCGATGAAAACAAAATCCACCTTGCCGGTCAGCTCCGGCGGGAGCTTGCGGGCATCCACGCGGAAGATGTCCTTGCGGGTTGGGTGAACATCATACCCCAGTGCCTTGCGACCCAGATCGCGGGCGACATCCAGCGTGGTGCCGCTCCCGCAGCAGGGGTCGATCACCAGATCCTTCTCGACCGTGTAGCGCTGCAGCAGATTCCAGATGATGTAGCTGGGCGTGGCCCCCATGTAATTGGGATCGCCCTGGACAGCGTCTCCATAATGTTGGGAGGGATAATCCCACAACGTGGTGGGCTGAAGGCGCAGTGGGGGTTTCTTGAATTTCATGGAATGCGAACCAAAATATCCTTGTGATTTACCCCGATCGAAGATACCGGCCTTGCCGCTTGAGCGGCAAATGTGTGCCGCCGAAATGGCGGGCGCTCTGGATGAGCAGCCGCCCGGTAACGGGGACTATAAACATGACCCGCCTGATCAGGACGCAAGTTGAAGATCCCAGGTCCCCTGGAACACCTCCACCGCCGGGCCGGTCATGTAGACGTTGTTGTCGCTCTCGCGCCATTCCAGGGTGAGATCACCGCCGGGGAGATGGGCGAGAATCTTGCGTTCGGTGATTCCGGCCAGCACACCCGCGACCGCGACCGCGCAGGCACCGGTCCCGCACGCGAGGGTGATTCCGCTGCCGCGCTCCCAGGTTCGCATGATCACTTCGTTGGGGGAGACCATCTGCACCAGATGAGCATTAATCCGCCGGGGGAACGCCGGGCTGTGTTCGATCAACGGGCCGAGACGGTTCAGATCGATCGATGCGACATCATCGAGATAAATGACCGCGTGCGGGTTTCCCATCGAAACCAGAATCAGTTCGACAATGTCTTCATTTCCCGCCAGATGCAGACGATGGAACGGCGGAACCCCCCCGGGCCGGAGCTTCTCCGGATCGGCAGGAATCTGGCCCAGATCGAGAACCGGCGGGCCCATGTTGACCGTGACCTGGCAGACTTTTCCGTTGTCGATTTTGAGTTGGAGCGAAAGTACCCCGTTTCCGGTTTCGACTCGCATCGGGTTGTTCTGCGTGAGCTGGTGGTCATAGGCATATTTGGCCACGCAGCGGACGCCGTTGCCGCACATTTCCGCTTCGCTGCCGTCGGCGTTGAACATCCGCATCCGCACGTCGGCTTTGTCCGATGGCAGAATCAGGATCAGCCCGTCGCTGCCGATGCCGAAGTGCCGGTCGGACACCGCGCGGGCGAGTGCCACTGGATCGGCGACGTGCTCGACCAAGCCGTTGACGTAAACGTAATCGTTCCCAATGCCTTGCATTTTCGTAAACCGCATGAGGCGATTGTACGCGCTGCACCGCAAAATTCACCGTGCATTTCCTACCGGGTTGCCGCTTCCGGAGCATGCACTAACCGCTGAAGCGGTTAGCCCGGTGGGGTTTGTTGTCGGATCATTGGTTGTGGTGGTTCGTCCGCGTACAATCGCCCTGGTGAACACCCGGAAGAAAAAAGTGGTTCTCGCCATGAGCGGCGGCGTCGACAGTTCTGTCGCCGCCGTGCTGCTGCAACGCGCGGGGTATGAGGTGCTCGGCTGTTTCATGCGGCTCGGCACTCCCAGAGGCGTTGAAGAGGAACCCGAAACCTGCGAAACGACAGCCAATCCCGGCGCGAAGCAGAAGCAGGGCTGCTGCTCGGTGCTGGACGCCGCCGACGCCCGGCGGGTCGCGGGGATGCTGGATATTCCGTTTTACGTGCTGAATTTTCAGGACGATTTCAGCCGGGTGATCGACTATTTCGTCAGTGAATACAACCGTGGCCGAACGCCCAATCCGTGCGTCCGCTGCAATGACTGGTTGAAGTTCGGCAAGCTCGCGCAATATGCCGAGGCGGTGGGGGCGGACTATGTCGCCAGCGGGCATTATGCCCGCATCGGTGCTGATCCGGCGACGGGAAAACAGACGCTGCTTCGCGGGCTGGATCATCGCAAGGATCAGAGCTATGTGCTGTTTGGCATGAGCGAGAAGACGATCGCCCATACGCTTCTGCCGATCGGCGATCTGGAAAAACCGGCGGTGCGTGCGATTGCCGAGGAGATGAAACTGCCGGTCTTCAATAAGCCCGACAGCCAGGAAATCTGCTTCGTGCCCAATCAGGATTACGCTGGATTGGTGCGGCGGCGCAGCCCCGGCACTTTCCAAGACGGCGAACTGGTCACCACCAGCGGTGAAGTCGTCGGCACCCACGCCGGTCACCAGCATTTCACCATCGGCCAGCGCAAAGGCGTCGGAGTCGCCCTGGGCTATCCGATCTATGTGGTAGATATTGAAACCCAGACCAACCGCGTCACGCTGGGGCCGAAGGCGGATCTGCTGAAGCGAAGTCTGATTGCAAATCAGGTGAGCCTGCTGGGCGATCGCCTGCGGCTCGCGGGTGAGCAAGGCCTGCGGTGCTCGGCGAAGATTCGTTACAATCACGACCCGCAACCGGCGGTCGCATCGGTTCTGCCAACCGGCGAACTGAAGGTCATCTTCGACCAGCCCCAAACCGCAATCACACCCGGCCAGGCGGTGGTGGTGTTTGATGGTGAGGTCGTGCTGGGCGGCGGGTGGATCGAAATGGCGGAATGACGGTGAGCATATGGGTGCGAAAGAATTATCCGAAAGACTCAGACACGGTGCGTGAAACGTGGTTACAAGTGTCGACAAAATCCTGGCTTCGACGGACAACTTCGCACTAGAAACCAGCTCCTGCTTTTTGCCGGCAATTCAATCCACAGCAGGGCATGCGCCTGGCCCTCCGGTCATTAGCTAATCAGCCGGGTTGGTGCAATAGCCGTCAAGCACCTTAAACTACCGCCTTCATGCTTCGCCGAAACATTCTCATTTTCCAGACCGGCGGGCTGGGTGATTTCATTCTCACCTGGCCGTTCGCGGTGGGGCTGGGGCGGATTTATCCGCAGAGCCGGATCATTTACGTGACGCATTCGCAGAAGGGGGAGCTGGCCAAGCGCGTGCTGCGGTTGGAGGCAACCGACGCTGAGGCGGGGTGGCACGGGCTGTTTGCCGACGGCGGGAGACTGCCGGCGGCAGCACAGGCGATGCTCGAGTCGGCTCATTCGGTCTATTCATTTCTGCCGGTCTCGCCGGTGTGGCACCAGAATATCGAGCGGATTAATCCGCAGGCGAAGCGCGTGGAAATCGATGTTCGCATCACGCCGGAGTATCGCGGCCATGTGACGGACCGCATGATCGAGCAGCTGCAGAACTATCCGCCGGAGAGGGCGGCCACCGAGCAGATCCTGCGGTCGATCGCCGATCGCGGAATCGGTTTCAAACCTGCTGGGGGAGCGGATGTCGTGATTCATCCCGGCGCGGGTTCGCCAGCCAAGTGCTGGCCGATCGATCGGTATATCGAACTGGCCGAAACGCTGAAAAGTTCCGGTCGGTCGGTGCGGTTTGTGGTTGGCGAAGTCGAGCGTGATCGGTGGAAGCAGAATGACTTAAACCGTCTCGCCGCGGCGGGGCGTGTCCGGTCCTGCGGCAATCTGCTGGAGCTGCTGAATGAAGTCTCGACCGCCGGGTGTTTTGTCGGCAACGACAGCGGGCCGAGCCATCTCGCGGGGATCATCGGAGTTCCGACGCTCGCCCTGTTCGGTCCGACCGATCCGCTGCAATGGAAACCGCTCGGCCAGCGCGTCGCGGTGCTGCGGCACGAGCCGATCGAAGGAATTGAGATCCCGCAGATCCTCGAAAGCCTTGCACCGATCATTGCGATCTGACAGCAACGCCAGAGGAGAGTCACCGATTCACCATGGAGCACCCCGGAGCGACTCTAAATAACCTTGCGCGAATGAGCGCTATAAGCGGGGTTCTGCGAAAAATCCGAATGACGAAACTCGAATGACGAATCAATGACGAAACTCGAATGACAAATGACGAAACCACGACGGAATATCGCGATTTTTCCATCGAAATTGCATTTGTTTCGTCATTCGGATTTCGTCATTGGGCATTGATTCGTCATTCGGATTTCGTCATTCGAATTTCATGCGGGGCCTCATTTTGATAGAGCGTAATCGCGCGGGGTTATTTAAATCTTGATGGGGAGAAAATCGGCTGTCGGTTGCGTCCAGCCATCCGGTGCGGTTTACTTACCTGACGCAGAGAGAACTTCGAGACGAAAGCGGCGGTCATTTCAGAGGAGCCCGAATGCGTGCGACGATTTTGCTGGTGGCGTGGGTGTTTGCAGGTTTGCCGATGACGGCGCTGGCGGCACAGCCAGTGCCGCAAGCGGCCCAGCCGCCCCTGCCGCCGCTGCCCCCGCGGGTGTTTTCGCATCCGGATCGGATTCGGTACGACTCGCAATGCTTCACCATCGAGGGCAAGGATACGTTCATCTTCAGCGGGGCGTTTCATTATTTCCGTTGCCCGAAGGAACTGTGGAACGACCGGTTCGACAAGATCAAGGCGGCGGGGTTCAACGCGGTGGAAACGTATGTGGCCTGGAATGCACAGGAACCAACCATGCCGACTTCGCCGGAGGATTATTCCAAGGTGGATCTGAAAGATCTGGATGACTGGCTCACCATGGCCGAGGCACATGGGCTGTATGTGATTCTGCGGCCCGGGCCGTATATCTGTGCCGAGTGGGACTGCGGGGGGTTTCCGCAGTGGCTGATCACCAAGCGACCGGTTGATTACAAACGGATGTGGCTGCGGAGTGATGAACCTGAATTTGTCGCCTGGAGCAAGCACTGGTTTCACGCGGTGGATCAGGTTGCGGTGAAGCACCAGCTGACGCATCGCAAGCCGGGGGAGGGGGGCATCATCCTCTACCAATTGGAAAACGAGTACGGCGGGAAACAGCCCGATGCGATGGAGGTGCGGTACCTGCACGCGCTGGGGCAGCAGGCGATTGATGATGGGATCGATGTGCCGTTGTTCACCTGCTGGACCGGTGTGGTGCGCGGCAGCCGCGATCCGATCCTGCGGCAGGTGTATGACTCATGCAATTTTTATCCGCGCTGGAATGTGGAGGGCATTGCCGACAGGATGGCCAAGCTGGAAAAAGAGCAGCCCGATGCACCGATGCAGACAACAGAATTGCAGGGCGGATGGTTCAGCAGCCCTGGAAATGCCAAGTCGCTGTCCACGAGCTGGACCGATGTGCTGAGCGATATGTCGCCGGCCCAAATCCAGAACCTGACGCTGTACGCCATCGAGAAGGGCGATCGCGTCACCAACTATTACATGCTCTTCGGCGGCACCAACTTCGGTGACATGGCCCCGCAGGGAATCACCACCAGCTACGACTACTGCGCCCCCATCCGCGAGATCGGCTGCGTCGGCGAGAAGTATCAACGCGTGGCGGCGATCGGGGCGATGTTGAAGGAGCACGGAGAGCGGTTGGCGCGAACTCGATCAGCAACATGCGTAGCGGAGACGGGATATGCTGACGTGACGATCACTGCGAGAAGGGCGGCTGAGGGTTGTTATCTTTTCTTCAGGACGAATCAGCACAGCGAGAGCAGGAAGGGAACTGCAAAAGTTGATGTTTCGTTTCAAATGCGTGCGGGGATGTTCAACGGACGATCGGGCTTTCATCTTGACATTCCGTACGACCTCGAACCTTTCGGATCGAAGATTTATTTCCAAGCTGATGTTCCAGATTATGGATTGAAGCTCCCCGCTGGCGAATGGCTCCCCAAACCGCTTCCAGAAATCAAACGCCCGACCGAGAGCCTTCCTTCTCCGATCACGCTGACCACCGCCCTGACCAAAGGCGACCCCGGGCCGGTGCAGTGGGAGCCGCTGAAAGACGGGCAGTCGCTGGAGCAGATGGGGATTTACGATCGGCGGTTTGTTTTCTACCGCACGCATCTGGATATGGGCGTGGACGCGTTGCCGGTTTCGCCGATTCTTGGAATCGTTGCTCCGTCGCGCGACAACCTGCTGACGTTCGTGAATCAAGCGGTGGATCCGGCGCTGCAAAAAGCCGGCGGCCACAAGGTGTCGAAGATCAACAGCGGGGACAACACCATCGACATCCTTTACGAGAACGTCGGCCAGCCCAACGGCGGACGCGGCATGGAGGAGATGTCGGGCATCCAAAAGATCGAACTGCTCACGACGGACGGATCCATCGCCGATTGGCGGATGAAACTGCTGCCCAAGAGCACGGGCAG
>Ga0116230_10001871_pt1 | contig 20203 bp, 17 predicted proteins | sample S1TSphfallax_3_FD_88678 | JGI IMG/M metagenome (GOLD analysis project Ga0116230, IMG submission 88678) | Host-associated microbial communities from peat moss isolated from Minnesota, USA - S1T2_Fd - Sphagnum fallax MG | ecosystem: Host-associated > Plants > Peat moss > Unclassified | place... | reverse complement strand
TCCCCCCCCCCATGTAGTAGGCTACGTAGTAGACAACGTTTAGGTTAGTGCTGCAGGAGCAGTGCTACTCTACGAGAGAGAGAGAGAGAGAGAGACGTAAAAGACGGCGTTAGGCCTACCTCCACTCCAGGTCCCAGAAGGGACCAACTAGTTTGCACAAGTATCTATCGAACCCTATACAATGTATTAAAAAACCCTTTCTGAGAAGATGGCGACTTGGAGAACACTTTGTTTTTCTCTCCACGACCTTCACGTTCTAATCGATTATCTCTGTGATCAACAACGTCTAGAAAAATCCTTTTTCAAAAGATGGCTTGAATTTTTCTCTCTATATGACATGCATTCTAACCAAAATGTGTTACTGACCTACAACGTCTAGAGAATTTTTGAAATTTGGATTTTCCTCTGCACGACCCTACATGCCACCAATTTTTATCTTTGCATGACATGCACGCTGTAATATATTATTTACATGACCTATAGCATTTACAAGAATCCATGATTGTCTCCAGAATTCCTTAAACATATGTAGAAATCTTGAACGTTGGGTTTTTCTCTGCATGAGGTACACGCCGCCAACTTTTCTCTCTACATGACATGCATGTTGTAGCCGATTATTTACGTGACCTATAGAATCTACAGGAATCTATGATCGTCTCACGAATTCCTTAAACATATGTAAAAATCTTGAACGTTGGGTTTTTCCCTGCATGAGGTACATGCCACCATGTTTTACAACGTGCATGTTATGACCGATTATTTGGGTGATCTAGCCTGCCCTATATAATTAAAAAAGCTAAACCTATGGCATAGAGGACTATCTAGAAGGTCAAGCACTAAAAATGCCAGTAATGGCAAGAACGTCTCACTTGGATTGTTGTTACTCCGACTAAACAAGACCATCAATTGAAGAGTTATAGCACTAAAGTATCTGAAAAAAAGAAGTTGGTCATGGTTCATGCAAAATAAAGAATAAATAGTGAGTTGACCATTCCTCCAAATAGACAAATATCATCAACTGAATGAGTTCTACTTTCCTGAAATCCTTTGAAATTCATGACAATAGACACCCAACAAAATACAGATGGGTTGTATACCTTAGCTGTTAAATCTTTGGTGCTTGATTGCAGAACTGACGTTACATTTTCAGCAGCTGATGCAGCTGCCAGCGACAATCGATTGAGACCCTACGAACAATCATCAATGTCAACAACCAGTCTATGCTCCCAACGTGCGACACATATATATGCCTTTACAAAGTGAAATAACAAAGATTGGACACTAATCTGCTACTTTGATTTCTTTACACAACACCTGATAACATAATTTTCATGAGTAGAACAAATCAAACAGCAAACCACAACTACAACCAGCAAAACTGAAGTGTTGGGCAGTGATCTGCTGCTTTGATTACTTTCCATAGAACCTGCGTGCACGACTCTCGTCAGTAGAATAAGTCAAATGGCACAAAACCACAACCAAAACCAGCAGAACCAAAGCATTTACACTCATGAGTAGCCTAAACCAAACGACACAAAATCACAACTACACTAGCAGAACTGAAGCATTGACTAGTGATCTGCTGCTTTGATTACTTTATACAGAACCTGATAGCACAATTTTCATGAATAGATATAGACATGTACGGTGGTCCACCCAAACAAGGCTAACCCTAAACCCAAACAATTCCTAAGAGCATGCATGTCATGAATAGGAAAAAGTTTGCACCGTCGAAGGTCGTGCCCAGGAAACTCCAGTTTTCAAGATTTTTGTGGATGCTCAAGGATTTCTGTAAACGCTGTAGGTCGCTGAAACATGTTACTTCAAGCATGCACGTCATGCAGCTCAAAAAGTTGCTGTCATGTAGGGTGGTGCAGAGAAAATTTCAAAATTTATGTAGACGCTCATGGATTTCTGTAGATGCTCATTGATGAGTGTCTATAGAAATCCATGCGCGTTTGCAGAAATCCATGAGCATCTACAGATCCATGGATTTCTGTAGACATTGTAGGTCCGCGGCACATTTTTGGTTGAAGCATGTACATCGGGCAAAGAGAACACTTGGACTTTGGGTTTTTCTTTGAACGACCTCCTGTTGCGATGTTTTGGTTTCTGCGCGACGTGCATGCGCCAATAGATTATCTTAGTGACCAAGAGCGTTTTCAGAAATCTTGTTTAAATCCTAGGATATAGCATTTACAGAAAGATCTACATCATCTACAGAAAGAATGTTGTATCTACAGAATGCCGAGTCTTTGAACATTCTAGATTGGTATGAAGGTGCTTGGGAGAGTTCAATAAGAAATGCTTTTGCACAAAAAATATTTTTGTATTTAACCCTATGAATCCTTTCCTCAATTTTTTTCTATAAGGATCTACAAGGTATATGTCAGAAACCTTTTCTGCAAAGGCACTTTGTTGAAAATTGTTGTTGTGCATAACCCGGTTATCATGTGATGGCGCCTTGTTGAACGTTGTCCTCTAGGCAAGTTTACGAGTGTATTGAATATTTTTCCCAAATATCTACTGAACACTATAGAATGTGTAGAGAAATCCTTTCTGAGAAGATGGAGGCTTTCAGAACACTTTCTTTTTCTCTCCACGACCCTTCAAGCTGTAATTGATTGTCTCTCTGACCAATAATGTTTACAAAAATCCTTTCTGAAATAATGGTTCCAAGTGTTTTCTCTGCCTGCCGTGTATTCTCCAACCGAAAATGTGTCGCTGACCTACAATGTCTGTAAAAATCCATGAGCATATTGAAATTTCAACATTTTCAAATTTCAAATTTTTGGATTTTTATGAACAAAATGCGTACCGAACCAAAGAAGTTATGAATTTTTTAATTTTTCTGAACCACAAACCAAAACCAGCAAAGCATTTTCACTCATGAGTAGCCTAAATCAAATGACACAAAATCACAACTACAAACTGGAGAACTAAATTTTTGAAGAGTGATGTGTGCTTTGATTACTTTACATAGAACCTGATAGCACAATTTTCACGAATAAAAAGGCATGTACGGCACTGCACCCAAACGACACTATAGGTCACCCAAACAATTCGTTGGAGCATGCACATCATGAATAGGGAAAAGTTACGTCGTGGAAGGTCGTGCGCAGGAGACCTAGGCTTTCAAGATTTTTATAGACGCCATGGGTCACCGAAACATGTTACTTCAAGCATGCACGTCATGCAAGCCGAAACGTTGCTGTCATGTAGGGTGGTGCAGAGAAAATTTCAAAACTTATGTACACGCTCGTGGATTTTTGTAGACGCTCGTTGATAATAAATGCTTTCTGCGCTGAAAACGTTTTGTAGACGCTGTAGGCCCTGCAAGTATGATCTACAACATCTACAGAAATGCTTTCTGCGCTGAAAACGTTTCTGTAGACCCTGTAGATCCTACACAAAGGATCTACAGCGTCTACAGAAAAAAATTATGCACTGTAGACGTTTCTGTAGACGCTGCAGGTGTTTTCTGTAGGTCTACAGAAACGTTTTCAGCGCAAAATGTTTTTTGTAGATGTTGTAGATCTTACTAAAAGCACTTACAACGTCTACAGAAAAAAGTTCTGCGCTGAAAACATTTATGTAGGCCCTGTAGATCCTACAGAAAACCCACGAACGTCTACAAAAATCGTTTGCAGTGAAGGTGCTCGGGAGGGGAGTGTTCAACAAGAATTGCGTATGCGCTGAAAACGTTTTTTAAGACCTACAGAGTCTACCGAAATGCTTTCTTCGTCACTTGGATCTTAAACGTTGGGTTTTTCTCTGCACAACCTCTTGTCACGAATTTTTGGTTTCGGCACGACGTTCATGCGCCAGCCTACTATCGTAGTGACCAAGAGCGTCTATAGAAATTGGGTGGAAATGCTTAAATAAAGCACCTACAGAAAGATCTACAACATCATCTTCAACGTTCATAAAAAGATTGTTGTATCTATAAAATGCCAAGTCATTGAACAATCGAGGTTGGCTTTCATAAAATAAGGTTGGGATGAAGGTGCTTGGGAGGAGAATGTTCAACAACAAATGCTTTTACGCTGAAAACATTTCCATAGTCCCTTTCTGTAGATCCTTTCTGCTACAGAATTTCTTTCTTTCTGGCACCTCCTTCTCTAAGTATCATGAATGCAAGGAGACTTTACACACATCTGGACGAAGCTGTGTTGCCTTCTTGAAGCCACAATTTTTGTTTCGGCAGGAGCTCCCAGCAAATGACCTGTGTGACCTGCCCGGTGTGCATAACCCTCTGACGGCGCCTTGTTGAATGTTGTTTTCCAAGCAAATTCAATAGCGTAACCACATTTTAGATACACGTCAAGAAATCCAGTGCCCACAAACAACGACAGACACTTCAACTAGCAGGAATTAAAACCTCGGCAGTGTTTCCTTTAAACGCACTTAAACCGCAAAGAAGCAAACCCAAACTTGGGTAGGTTTAGACATCTTCAACCAAATGTGTAAATCGAGCAACAAAATGGGCCTAAACCCATCGTAACAAGCGCACCTACCGAAGCTTCGTCGATGTTTTTGCACTGCCCATCTAAGTTTTTCACCCGAAAAAACTAGATTTCGGTAAAAGAAAACCCGTTCTTTTAGTGTGAAAAGGGTCAAACAGCCTCTCCCTACGCCCCCTACAGCCTCACCGCTTCATCCCCTGCGCCCGCAGGGCTGAGATCATAGATAGATGTTTTAAGTATTTATCCCATCCTCCAGGTCTAGTTAAGTGGTTCTCAAGATGGTGTAGTTTATCATACATTTGTTACAAAGTCTTCAGATTTTGAATGAACAAGAATTCCCCACGAGACTTCGTAATCTCAGCTGGTGTGTTGGATGCAGTGAATGCAGTTCGGCCAGAGCAACTTTATGCATCATAACTCTCTCAGCTCCAAGAAATGGGATTTTTAGATGCACAAGAAAATGTTCATGCCCTAATTGTTGTTGGTGGAAATGTGACCACAGTTGTGGAGTGGGTGCTTGGAAATCTCAGTTGGAATCACGATTATGGACAGGATTATAGTTGAGCCATTGAAATAACTTCAAGGTCTGGGGTATGCTAGAAGGTATTTTTGGAGGGATTGTTCCACTGGTTGCTAATCCTTGTTCCACTAAAATCAGCACACTTCTGGGAAGACAGTTGAAAAACATTCGGTGGTAGTAGCCTATGGAACTATAGAAGAGAATTGACTACTTTTGAGAGGTGTTGCAAACGCCTGACTCTTACCTTCTGAACGGTCTTTCACACCATGAGATCTATGTGAGGAGATACATTACTAAGAATGGTGTTTCTGGTGACAGCAAAAGTAGGGTGAGGGTGGGGGATGGGTGTATTGTGTACAGTTAGTTCTCTATAGTTTTTGGGACTCTTTTGAACTATGGTATGGTCAACCCCTGCCCCCTATGCTGGGTCAGGTGCCAAGCAAGTCCATTAAGGGGAGCTAAGCAATGCATCCACATAATGGGCAAGGCGGAGACCATTCCATGACATTAAGGTCTGGGCTGAAAGATTCAAGGATTTTGAAAGAAAATTCATGTTCAACAGACATTTTTGATCATTATTACAAGTGTTTGGTTCGTCATTGATGGAAGATTATATCATATAATGTGGACCAGAGAATGACACAATATGCTGACCCTGACATTAATGTTCTCTGTTCAGCATTTGAAGGTTTGTGAACAGGAGATACCGGCATGCAGTCAGACCTAACAGAGAAGCCTCTAGCATGCAGTATCCGTTTTATGTTGTGTATTTAAAAGCCTCAATGGTCGTTTCTGCCACTTTACTGTCTCCCTAGAGTGCAGAATCAGCAGTTGGGCAAAATCGGGCTACCGATTCTGCCATTCTTATCCCACTCCCCTCGTAATCTCGTCGTCCCTTTACTCAATGGAACGGACAGCGAGTGATAGATTGTGGCAGATTCTCTAATACAAAAATGCTAATAACTTCGGAATAAGGTAAAAGAAATTTGGGTGGAAAAGATCGGATGGTGAGAGGGGATTTTGGAGTCTACAAGAGTCTTAACTAAGATGGAACGGGTCACCCGGCCCATCACCGGGGAACCAGGAATCCCAGGGAACAACGCTCGAATGTACATAACGCACCAAGTTTTTGTGGATATTCTTTCTGAGAGGAGGGAGGATCGGTCCTAACGTGGGGTCTGTTCTCAGTTCCCAAGAAGTTCCCTCATCTCTCAGGGAACTTGAGGTCCAAGCATTCAGAATGGCTCCCGGTTATTTTGCTATGGCGTTCCCGTAAGACCAGGTCCTCCGTTTGTGGCCTCTTTCAAAAGCCTCTCGTCGCAGCTGTCCCTCGCTCTTGTTGCTATTGTACTGCTGCTGCTGCCCAAGCTCAACACTTTTGTGTTGCAGAACTCCAAATCCAAATCCTGATTGCAAAACAGGACTTTCAAGCTCTCCGCCATGTGTCCCCACCCTCCCATTCTGTAGTCCCGCCACTGAATTAAGCTTTATCATGCATATGGTAACAGTGAGATTTTTATGGATTAAGGGGGTGAATTGACTACAACATAAGTTAACTTTGCAGTTGCGACCTCTGTGTCTGACAGGTTTGAATTTTTTTATTGCTGAATATCCCAAACTGGGGCCCACTTTAGATGAGGGTCCATGGTCCAATGTCCTAGGAACCAATTTGGACTTTGAAGCAAATTGAATCCTTGAGATGACTATACCTTGGTCCCTAGCTTGATTCTTGGTTCTCCAAATCAAGAGCTCTCCTTTTAGCACTGTTTTTTGGTTTGAACCAATTGATTTTCCCTCCAAAACAAGTGCCATGTAAGTTTAGCCTCAATTTGCCACTTTTTGGTGTTGGACCCTTGTCTAAAGGCCTTGGGACCAATTTAAAGCTTTTGACCAATAGGATTGCTTGAATTCATTAGTCCCTGGACCTTGGACCCTCATCTAAAATTGCCCTAAGAACCCATGAAATTCTATTCATTGTTGCGTAGATATTTGATGGCAAGGAAGGAAGAGCATGACCCAAGAGGAGCTTGGTTAGGTAATGATTGCAAGTAGGACTAGGAATGGAAAAGGAAATGAATGAAGTAGTGAGAAGAAATAGAGCTGCTGGTAGAAGGAGAGTATTTTGCTATGTGTGAGTAGGAACTTGGTTGGCTAGGAGATCCCTAGCTAGTAACTGAACATTTTCATGTAACTTTCTATTTGTTTCTTTGTTAAAGCTTTGTATTGAAAATGTTGGATTCCAATGGATGTATGTGTGTATGTGATTCTGGGTCTGATTCCCTATGATTTAGGGTTTTAGTTAATAGTAACCAAAATCTAAATTAGTGGTGTGAAAGTGAAGAAGGTTATTGTCCTAATCAAACAAGGTAGGAGGAATTAAGTTCCCCCTAGGGAAGTAAGGAACTTGCTAACCAATTGTGACACCCCTTGAATGTTCTTAAAGGGGTAAGGGGAAGTGGCCATAGTAAGTTGTTAAAGGAGGGATAATTTTGTGCTTAACAAATCCTAAATACCATCACCCTCACCCACAATGGGAAGGAAGGTTCAACCTACTTAATAGCCACCACAAACTGTAAGGTCTACCCAAACTGACACTAATGAGATTCAATTGGATGATGTTCTAGAAGCTGAGGGGATGGATGTGCAATCAATATGGGAGGACACCACTATGCCCCCTAAAAGGTAGTGGAAGGAAGGGATATTGGGGACCCACAGGAGAAAAGGGAAGAAAAAGAACTTGAAGGCCCACCACACTATGCAAGGAGGAGGAGAGGGTGCAAAGCATGAGGCTGAAAGTACTACCCTCTCTACCATACCTGAGGAAGAGATGGAGGAAGCACCACTAAGATAGTAACATATTGCATCCTTTAGACATCTTGCAGAAAGTGGACTAGCACAATCCTTTAGTAGGACGGCGATTAGCCAACAAACAGTAGTCCCTCCTAGGATCACCTAAAGTCAACAAATAGAATCTACAACCACAGGGAAGATCAAGAGCCAGAGGAGGTAAAAAAACATTCCCTACCCCCTACCAATAATCTATTCACACCACGGTGCTCATTAAGGATGAAAACCCTATTGTTAGTGGGCAAGTAGTACCAGCAACTAAATCAGGAGGCAGTTGTGGACTCGATGGAAACGTTGGACAGAAAGAAGATAGTTGCAATTAAGGGGTAGCAACAAGCAAAATAAATTGCCCAATTACACTTGGAGAGGGCAACTGAACTGGAAAGGAGAAGAATGATAACCTCAACTGTCAACTGGATTGGGCAAGGGAAACATCTACCCAATTAAAGCAGAAGTGCTAGGAGGTAGCATTATTACAAGCCCAAGCGAACAAATTGACGATAGACTTATTTTTGAAAGGTAGTGGACATCCCAATTGAAGAAGGCCCCATGAGAAATTACAAAATAACCACCCTGGAAGAGCATTTGAAGATGGAAAAGGTGGACAAGGAGAAACTATTGGATAAGTTGAATGAGCTGAATGATGAGGCATTTACCCTCATGCACCATCATGGTAGCCACGGGGCAGAACCGGATCACAAGGAGGATGTTTTGTAGTAGCAATTACAACTATCACGAAAGACAATAACTAGCCTACAAGCACAAACAAACTTGTTCACAGGGACGGTAGTATCCAAATTACAAGGGCAATGGTTATAATGGAAGCGTCGAGCTTCGAAAGTAGCTATGGCAAATGCCAAGTTGGCCAAGTAGGATACTCTTTTTAAGGAGCATACAACACATATTTAATTAATTTAAGATTTTACACAACTTCAAAAATGCCAACACACAAATTTCAATGTTAAATTTTTGAATCTTTCAATTATAAATGATTTAGTGACCACCAAGACAAAGTTTGCTAGCCACAAGAAAAAACTTTTGAAGAACTATAAATTACATTTCAAGTTATACAATAAACCTTGAAAACAACATGGTAGGTTGTTTAAAAAAAGAAAAAAAAATTGAATAATGAATTAATGAAATACAATTTACATAGATCAAACAAACATTATATTCAATATCAAAAAATCCAATCCAAACCCTTAGGCGTGAGGGCCACCAAGTCTAAAACAAGATGAAAAGAAGTTGCAACAATTAAAAAATCTAGAAACATAACAAGTAAAAGGGAAAAAGTTACAAGATTCAGCAATTCATTTAGTATATTACATAATTGGTAACAACCTTCATTAAATGTTTTAAATATGAATTGGACCTAATGGCCACCAAGTTGTCAAAATTTGAAACTATACTAATTTGTCCAAAAGTTTTAACAATAAAAAATAAATTATTATTATTAATTAATTAATTAAATCCTAAAAGACGCCTTAAATTTGAAGGATAATTTGAAACCAATTGAACCACCAAGTGGCCACCAGGTTGTCAAAACACCTATTTTAATTTCTCCAAAACTATTGAAACAGAAAATCCAATATTTAAAAATCTTTGTATAAAAACCCTAAAAGGCCATTTTAAATTTGTGGATAATTTTAAGCACGATGTGAAATCCTCCTAGTATTAGAAGTTTTATGATTATACATAGTAAAATATGCGACAATATCAACACTATTTCGGAATAAAAAACTGACTAGCAAACCTTGTTTTCTCCCTTTCATAGCTATAAACAACATTGCATATTGTACAAACAACAATCCAAACCAACTACACACAAAAGTCAAAACCAAAAAACAAGGACATATTAAAACATATAACAATTATATATAAAAGTAATAAAAAATGCACAAACAAAACAAAAATGGAATGATTTAGATTACAATACCTAAAGAGGGCTACTCATTATGAACATTGGCATTATCATATACATATAGTAAAGGAACCAAGAATATTTTTTTGACGAGGAACTTAAACAAGGCTTAAAATATTTGACAATAAAGTCATAATGAACTCAAACCATTTTGACCAATGGTAATCCAACCAAGGGTGGCCACAAATGAAATGGTAGGTCCAACCATTGCACTTTATTCTTTGATAGCATATGTCCCCTGAATGATTCTAGAAAAAGACCAATCCATTTCAGATTTTGAATCGCCTTGATGGGTTCATTGTCAATCAACAATGTTTGATCCTCCTTTCCATAATATTTCCCACGGCAAGCATAATACACATGTTTCAAAGCCTTTAAGTAATAATGGGACCCGAGTGAAATTTCACTAGATGTTTTGGAGCAATGCGTAATTTGTGATAAAAATGGACCATTCTAAAATAGCTCTTCCTTAGGTTCAAGTGAAGAACAAAATGGTGTTTGGGCTAGGGGAGTTGCCAATGACATTAACTCAAATGATTACTCATGGCCATGGGGACAAAGCCTTTGCTCAATATTTTAATGAGCTCTGGCTCAATTATACTAATTTCAAAATTGGGTCACTTGTGCAATTGTTTCGTAGCCTTGAAAAGGAACCAATTAGGGAATCATGGGTTTTGTTTGAGTTGAACCCCAAAATGCATTCTTCCAACAAATCTTGCAAGGAAGTTCTTGTTGTTTAAATGCATTGAAGCATGTAAAAACAATTGTAGGTGTATAGCCATTGCCAAGGAAACTACTTATTTAGATGAACAATTGTGTGAAAGATATCAAAAATTGTCACATGTTGGTGTTTCTTTCCTTGCTAATTGCTTGAGAAGTTTTCGAAAAAGTTCATTGGGGTTTCTTGTAGTTGGGCACATACATGAAGATATTAATGAAAGTTTTAGATATTTGTCAAAGAAGTTGAGAATGCAAAATAATTATGTCATGGAAAATTTTATGAAAGCACTCATGCTTTCCCAAGATCATCCATGTAACTCATTCAAAAAATCCTTGATTTCAAATCTTGGGTTAATGGATACTTGAACAATGGCCCGAACATCCTTATTGATATTTAGAGATGCATTTGTTTCAATTTTTTGTGGACAAGGTAGGGTGGCCAATGATGCAATACAAAGTATCTCCTATTAATGTTTTGTGGAGTCCTAAAAGTGGCCCAACCATATGATTGTGGAAAGAAGATGGCACATGATGAGCAAAACTGCCGGTGGGGCAAGGGGGGAGGTTTTGAATCTTGTTCCATTTTGCTTGATATGGAGAATTGATGAATTAAGGGGAGGTGAGAAGGACAAGTTTATTAATAATGGGATTTTTAAATATATTGAGTTTTGGAGGCTTGGGATGTTGAAGGACAATTCATATTCTAAAGTTATGGGTCCTTATGTGAAATATTAGGAGAGCATTTTGGAGTTGTTATCAAGACCTATCCCACAATAGAGTTTTACTATGGTGGAAAGCTTATGGCTTTCTAGCAATTGGAGAGCTAATTATGAGCACGCATCCATTCGTACCTTTGTTGGTGTTGACCCTGAAGATCTTGTCATCCCTCCATATTGTGAGCCTAGAAGCATGCACCCTTCTTTGAGCACTATTGCATACACACCTTTTCGTGATTTGTTTATTGGTAATTTTGTTCTTATGTGGCCTTCAGACCCTATAATCTATCATCTTTAGATAGGAAGGGCCAAAAGTGATGTTGTAAGAGATCAAAAGAATGAAAATTATAAGAAGGTATATGTTCATTTGTGGGTTCTTATTATAAAGGGAACCAAGAATGATGAGGAATTGTATCACAATTGTTGGTTGAACAAGTGGAAGTGTAATCATGCAAACCCAAAACAATGGGTTGGAATCTCTTTTGTTACATTTTTTTTTTCTAGCTAAAAGTAATTCAATAGTTAATTCCATTATAAGTATTAGTGCAACCCATGCATTTAGGAAAAAAACTAATCTTAATGCAACTAACAATAACTCATGTGCATTGTAGTTGCAGATATTATTTTTTATGAACACAAAGTAGAAATGTTAGTGATATTTTATGTTTTTTGAAGTAGATTTAGTTTTTTTTTCAAATGGGATGTTAATGTTCTAAAATATGTTCAATGTTCTTGTGTGCATTCATTGAAAAAAATATTAATGTTTATCCTTTTTATAAACATTCCAATCTATTAAACTTCTATCAATATAGACATTTATTTGTTTAAAATCATCCTAAATCTACATGAAAAAGTACTATATAAATTATTTTTTAATGTCATGGGTGTATGAATTTTTTGTTAATATTTGTTGGCATTAGTAATACATACGAAAAAAACGGTAATCATGTACTTAAGTTTATGATTTGTGGTTGGCAAGGTCTAACTTTCATTTCAACCAACTAGTTCACTTTATAATGAATTCAACAAATTTTAATTTGAGGATATTGTTTACAATTGACAATAAAAGGAAGGAAATTTTTACTTGAAATTTGGTGAACACCACATTGGTTTGACTGTGAACTTGAAAAGTTTGGTTCCAAACTCAAGCTCTTATGTAGATTTTATGCACAATAAATAAAATACGCTTGAAATTCTAGTGATTTGGAAGCCACTAGACAATCAATCATATTGAATTTTAATGGAAATTCAAGTTTTTAATGAAAATTTATGAAAGTGCATGTGGGCATGGCACTAATTTCTCCTATTTGGTGGCCACATATGGGTTTTGTTCCCTAGCATGTTGAGTTTGTTTTCAAATTCAACTTTTTGTTGAAATTTAATGCAATTACATGAAAAGATGGTTGAAATGTGTCCTATTTGGTGGCCACCAAATGTGTTTTGGCGCCCCCATGCATCTTGAATAAAGTTCAAAATTAAAGTTAAAGTCCAAAATTAATTAAATATGTGGTGTTAATTAGTTGGTTAGTTAGTTAGTTAGTCGTTTACCTACTAAATTATATCATTTACAAAAATTAAAATGAGGATAAAAATATGGGATATATAAAAATTTTAATTGTAAATAATTTGCAACTAAAAATACCTAGGCGCAAACTACTTGCAACTAAAAAGTTTATTCCATATGTTTTGGCTTTCATTTTCATCTTAAAAAGTATACAAAGTGTTTTTTCTTACATTCTCATATTTGAAAACATGGGCATATGGGATGAACCAATCAAAAAGTTTTAATTCAAAATAAAATGAAAATATTCATGTACTTACACCTAGCTACCTACCTCTCTAATTTATCTACCTACTCAAGGAGGTATTTGGCTTACGTAGATAAGTCAGTAGGTACCAAGTTCGACCTACATGCCTAAATACAATTTAATTTATTTTGGATAAACTCAATTAACATGTCACGTACATGGAAAAATTTTATTGCACCATGTGTCACAATCTAATACCATCTAAATATATAAAAAAATGTTTTAGATCATTTCAAAACTATAATAAAAATATTTCTAATTATTGAAATTTGGGGCACGTGGCAACACATAACTTGTTCCCAATGTTCACCAAAAAATTCATATCCTAGCTGTAAGTGACAATAAATATATGACTAGTCAAAGAATGAAGGTATTTCATCGAGTTTTTCTTTCATCCAAAATTCTTTTGTTGTTTGAAATTAAAGTCACATGTGACTTGTCCAAAATGACTATTGAAATTTAAGTTACAAATGTCGCTTGCAACTAAAAATTAGTTGTTGGGACCAATTGTAAAATGACCATTTTCTATTAATGAAAGAGGAAACCCAAATCTTAAAAGCATAGCAAAAATGAGAAGAAATTTAAACAATAACATGTACATGGCATAAAGCACACCAAGTAAATCAAAGTGCAAAGGAGATAAGGGAAGAAATCCAAAATGAGACAAAAAGAAAAAATGCATACCTTACACCAACAACAACTCTTTTTGAAAGATATTCCAAACTTAAGCCTTCATTTGATGTAACAGCTAGTTCATGTAACCAAATGCACCTAATTTTGTCATTCATGCACTCTAATGCACACGCAAATTAAGGATAACTAACCCACTTGCACATTCATAATATATGTCTTGTTGAAGAGAAGATATGAGGCACAAATCTAGAACCTTTTGAAGTGGAGAAGGAAGACCATCAATTTAGCAGAAAAATTGCATGCAAAGAACATAAATAATTTGCCTTGTTAAGAATATTTAGCAAGACAACTCATCCACTTATAACAAGGAAAATGTGTTTAACAACAAAATGTTTCACTTCATCATGAAGGGTTGTAAGCTCCACAATACAAGCAATAAAAACCTTGCCTTCTATTAACAAGTTTTTTTATTCCCATTAAGGTTATTCAACTTCTGAATTCTTCACCAACAAGTTTTTTTTACAATAACAAGTATACAAACAATTAATAAAATTAAAAATAATTTTAAGTCCTAAACTAACATATACAAATTACTAAAAGCTTGAAGAAAGTTGGCTAAAGAAAATAATTCATGTTCCATAAGTGAAGGAATGAAACACATAATCAAAAATGAAATCAAAAGTCTTTAAAATAAGTTTGTCCTCTTAGTCTTATACTAGCTATTTCAAAATACAACAATCATAACTAACCATTATAAAAAGTCATTAGCTAGTACCTAGACTAATAATCCAAATTTTTAAAAAATTACACCATGTTTAACTACCTATTAAACTACCTATTATACCAAGTATAAGTTCTACAGATAGCTATGTTGATTAACATGTCAACATGTCTTTAACCTAGTCTAATATTACCAATCAAGTTCAAGAACTAATTAGATCAATACTATAGGTTAGGTTAAATAACACGTTAAATCACTTATTAGGTTTAACAACATGCTTACATTTTCAACCTATTAGGTCACCTATTGCTAAATATGGGTAACATTATCCCCCTTTGAAAACTACATTTTGTCTTCAAAATGCTAACTCAAAATCCTAGGTTAGCTTGGTCTTTTGCAACCGATTGGTTGATGGTTCCTTCAATAAGTTTAGCACCTTCCTCCACAAGTTTAGCTTAGCTCAAAATTTGAAAACTTGTTGGCGTTGTAGTCTTTTATTGATCAAGTCAGTCTTCAAAGGTCATTATGGGTGTCATGAATACCTCCAAGGCATGCAGGGTACTTGAAATTAGAATAATCTCCTGACTTATACCTATTTGGTGTGGGGTTAGAGGTAAACTAACAAATTAAAATTCCAAAGATTTTACATTATTGTTTAATATGATGAATGAAGGATTAATAGGTTCAACATGTTCCTTAATATATTTCTCATTAACTCTCACAAGTTCATTGACAACAATGGTAACTTGAACAAGTATAATAAAAGTCTAAACAGGTAAGGCTATGATTTCTAAATCTGTTCCACCTTTTAGTTGACTAATTGGTTTGTTTGGTAATGGTAATAGGTTGTACCACATATGGTGTTGGAACTTTGCTACTAGTTCCAATCTCCACATATACAAAACTAAAGAATTCATATTTAAAATTAAGGAAAGCAGTTTGGTATGTGTGTGGTTGAAGTTGGTAACTTTGTTCATCAGAGCAAGTTAGTTCCATATTGTCTTGAATTTGCTCCTCCATGAACTCCTGAATAGTTTGCCACCACTCCTTCCACTTGGGATTTTTGTCTCCCAAGGCTTGATTCTGCACTTTGAATAATGTATTGTCCAACAATAACTCCTCAAACTCCTTCAACTTGTTCATCCTAATAGATAAAATGGGGTCGGGTTTATTCAACCTTGGTTGTTTCATACTTACCTTTCCAGTCTTGGATTTACGCAATCAAACTTTGTTTTTCCCTTTCAAACTTTGAAGTCTTGATAGGTTTGCTCCAAACCGATTATGACACCTTGTTGTTACATACTAAACTCCTCCATTTTGGTGCAGTCATGCATCATTTGTTCCAAATAAGCTTAAAGAGCTTCAAATCATTGTGGGTTTTCTAATTGAACTAGTTGAGCTCTACATATTCTTGTTGTAGGTTTTTAATTTTCCTAACTTATTCTGCCTCTTTCAACTTATTGGACAAGTTCTGGTTCTCATGTTCAACCCTATTCATTCACCAATTTCTTTGTCATAGTTCTTCAAAGTCTTATGCACCATCTCTAGCTCTAGGCTAGGCTACAAGTTTATAAATGGTTGTGGATCTCAAATAGGTTCTTTTTTACTTGCACAAATTCAACCTTAAGGTTTGAAAGTTCTTACAATGTCCCTAACCAAGTTGTGGCACTTTTAGCAACTTGTTCTAGAAACATACTAATATGTCTTAGGTTATTCTGTGGAATGATTAGAAACTAGGACAAGTTGGAATCTAAAAAATTATGGATTTTCTATTTGCATAGGTTCAACTATAGGTTGAGCAAGTTGGGATGATTATGTGGTTACAACTACATGTTGTGTAGGTTCTACAATGGGTACTACAAGTTTAGTAAACACAACATGTTCAACTTGGATGTTGTCAATTACTTGATCCAAATTAGGTTTAGGTTTTTCTTCAATGCTACCTTGTGTAACTATTGCATAAAGCTCTTCTCCTCCTCTAACTCTAATCTCATCTAAATAGGTTCCTTCCTTGTCCTCTTTTAAATCAACAATTGGTGATCCAAAAGTAGTTATAGACTTCTTTCTTGGTGGTGAGGTAACATGTTCAAGACTTAACTTGTGCCTTGATGTAGGCAATTCTATACATGTCTTTAGCCAATGAAACCAATGTGTTGGTAAAGGAGATGCAGTGGTTGAACATGATGGTCTTCTTTCTTTCAAGAACTGCTCCTTTATAATAAATTCAGGTGAAATTTGTCGTTGTTACACAACTTGTTGCTTTTGGCTAGCTGGTGACGCATGTTCCTCTGGGGTTACTGTTTTTAGTGAAGGCACCTCAAATAAAAGGAACCATTTCCTAAATAAAATATCTAGGATAGGCCCTAAATAACAATTATCTCCTTTAGTTTTGCTAGAAACTAGGTTAGATGTTGCCTTCTTTTGACATTTTGTTTAATGAGTCAATTCAATTAATAATTGGGTCAACATTATGGAACACCAATTAATAGGTTGCCCCATGTTGGCTAGGTAAAAAATAATAGCAATCCGATTGCTAAAATAGGCTAATCGCACTCTTTGGTAAAAATTTTGCAAAATAACTGTAAATCTAGCATAAAATTCCTCCATGTATATTACATTCCACTATTCATTTTCAATGAAGGCATGTGAACTTGCAATCTTTTCCAAGGTGGTTTTGGCTTTGTCAAAAGTTGCATTTACAACATCTATTATTCCTTCCTTGGAGATTATAAGTTGTTCATTAATAAGTACATGATCAATGATAATTTCTTGACCACATACTCGCCCTAGAATTCTTTCATCCTTTATTACTTCCCAAGTTTGTAAAAAATCTTATAACATGTCTTCTCTTGGTGTAATCCATTGCAAGTTGAATAGGCCCTCTATACTAGTTTGTCTAGCCCATTTGAATTCATTGGAGTCCATTTTCATCTAATGCAACATTTTTTGGCTCTCCTTCACCTTAGAAACTATTTTTTTTAACATGTTTCTCAACTTATTCTTCTACAAGTGCTTTGCCTTTTTGCTTCATCATGGCTTTGGTTTTTAATCTTGGGTGTCTAGGAATAGTAATACAAATAGGTTCTTCTTCAAAGAGTTCTTAAAAAAACTCTTCTCCATTATCCTTGTTCACAAGCTGCAATTCTTTTTTTCCCACAAGTTTTGGTGCAAAAACTTGTTTTGTTTATTCTTCAACAAGTTGTTACAACTCCTCTTCTTCCATAGGTCTTGATGCAAGAACCTTGCTTTGTATATTCCTCAACAACATATTGAAGTAAACTTTCAACCTCTTCCTATGAATATGAAATAACAATGACTTGCGGTGCTAGTTTTGTTGTAGAAGTAATGGTTTTCTTAAGAAAATGAAGGGTTACTTTTAATTCTTCTTCTAACTCCTTATTTCTCTACTCTTGTTCAAAAAATTTAGTATCCTTTGCTATGGGTACACACAAAGTTAATAGTTCTACAAAGATTGTTCCAATCAATCTAACATGTTTCATTTTCTCCTTTATTTGTTCTCTTTTAAAAGCTTCAACTTTTCTCTCAAGTTCTTTCTCCTTTGTTTCTTGTCTTAACTTCTCTAAGGCACTTTCACTGATGGCCTTTAATAATATGAAGAAGTAAACAAGAATGAAGAGACAAAATAAAGGTTGTGATGATTTTCTATATTGTTTCAATTGGTAAGAATTGTATGGCTGTGAATAGATGCGACCTTTAGAGTTAGAGACTTCTACGATGTAAACATCAATAAGCGCCTCACTAAATGCATCATTTTGATCATTGTGAACAATTGCATTGTTTGTCTTAAACGAGCACATCATGGTCATAATGAACATGCACATTTATTCTTTTAATACTATCATGTATCAAATGATTATTAATTGGTTCAAATGCCATAGGTTGAAGATCTTTAGGTTCAACAAATAGTGGTTCAGGTTATTTGGTTTGAACAAGTTCATTAGTAACTAGGTCACTAGGTTTAGTTAATAGAAGTTGCAAAGTTTTATCTTCAATGAACATGTATGGTTTCAAATTGTTGACGTTGACAAGCACAAAGTTAGGATCAAACATATCAATAGTGAAAATTAGAACAATATTATTAGGCAAACAATATTGGATCCTATATGGTCCAAACCATTGTCTTTGAAATTTTGGTGCATGTTTGGAAATAGCTCCTTGAAACCATAATACATAGTCTCCAAATTGAACGTTTATTTCGATGAACCAATTATGTGACCATAATGATGTGTTCCATTTGTTAGAAACAACTAAATCTTGTGCAATCAACTTGTTCATTTGTAGTTTCTCTAATTCAGACAATCAATTAGTTAGGATTCCAACAAGTTATGGATTTCTATTTTCACATGGTTTAGATGGTAACATGTATTATGTAGGTAATAATGGATGTAATCCATACACAATTTGAAACGAGGTATAATTAGTTCCAACTTTGTAAGTAGTTCGATGTGAAAGTAAGATTGTGAATAGGTGTTCATCCCATTCATTTCTATTCTCATCAATTAGTTTGGTTAATAAGGTTCCGAAAACCTTGTTTATAAACTCAACCTGTCAATTTCCTTATGGATAATAAATAGTAGAATTGGTATGTCTAAGGATAAAATGGTTAATAAGGTATTTGATCGCATCCTTGATAAAATGGGTACCTTGATTAATCACAATTATAAATGGACATCCAAATCTTGTAAGAATATGCTCATACAAAAACTTGGTGGTTATTGCAATAGTGTTGATGCAAAGTGTTCATGCTTCCACCCACTTTGTTGCATAGTAAGTGGTTATCCAAAATGTACCAATTACATGACATTCTACTTGCATGTTTAACAAGTCCAATAAAATCCAATCCACATTTTTTAAAATGGTTCGTCAAGTAACATAGTAACCAATTTGGCCAAATTTTATGTTAGTAGGTTACCTATTATTTGACATTGATCACATATTCAACAATATTCATGAACATTTTGATTCATTATCGACCACCAATAACTAGCATTAAGGATTTTTTTCACAATGATGTCAGAAGATAAATGCCCTAGCCTCTTGTAATTCCTCGATGCAATTCTTGCAAAACTATGGGGACATGTTTTGGTTGTAGAATTCAATGAAACTTGTTATGTCCAAATCTATATAATACTCCTTCTTGAAGCACAAATGGTTTACCTATTTGGGCTAAATATTGTCTTTGTGACATAGCAAATATTTTTAGCATCACTCCCTTTAAAAGGTATTCATAAACATTCTATAACCATTCAAGTTGTAAAGTGAATAGAGGCATCATAGGTTTGATCAAGTACTCCAATAGGTTTAGTCTGATTGGGTAATCTACTCAATGCATTTGCCATTAGATGCGACTTACCAAGTTTGTATATGATTTTGAAATCATATTCCAAAAATAACAAGAACCATCTAATTAACCTACGAATAACCTATAGCTTGTTAACTAAATACATTAAAGCCATATCGTCTACATAAAATGTGAACCTATTGCTTAATAAGCAATGCCTAAATTTGTGTAAGGCATAAACCATAACTAAAGCTTTTCTATCTATAGTTTTCGCAACCCCACTTTGGGCTAAGTGGGGAGATGAAACTCACACTCCCAAAAGTGGGGACTTGGAGCCCTCGAGGACTCCCGAAAATTCAGAGCTCAATTTCAGGGGTCAAAACACCTCGCATTGGAGTGTTCTTTATATCAATGGAAAGGTCTTGAAGTTTAAATGTCCAAAATGGCCTCGCATGAATCATTTGGACATTTGCAGCCCAAGTTATGGGCAAAAGAAGGGTCGGGAGTCAAACTGGCAATTTGACTCCCGACCACTAAAAGTCAAGAATC
>Ga0116230_10001870_pt1 | contig 20203 bp, 17 predicted proteins | sample S1TSphfallax_3_FD_88678 | JGI IMG/M metagenome (GOLD analysis project Ga0116230, IMG submission 88678) | Host-associated microbial communities from peat moss isolated from Minnesota, USA - S1T2_Fd - Sphagnum fallax MG | ecosystem: Host-associated > Plants > Peat moss > Unclassified | place... | reverse complement strand
CGATCAGCATCACCGTCGCGTTGGGCACGTCAATGCCCACCTCGATGACGGTGGTGGCGACCAGAATGTCGGTCTGGCGATTGCGGAACGCGAGCATGACCGCCTGCTTTTCCTCCGTGGTCATCTGGCCATGAAGAACGGCCAACCGAAGGCCGTTCAGCGGGCCGCTGGAGAGATGCTCAAATTCTTTCATGACGGACTTGGAGTCATCGGTCCCGTCGTCATCGATCCTGGGCAGCACGATGTACGCCTGCCGGCCGGCGGTGATCTGTTTGCGGATGAAGTTGTAGGCGCTCTTTGCCTGGTTCGACCGCACGAGCCGGGTTTCGATGGGGATTCGGCCCGGGGGTAACTCGTCGATGTTGCTGACTTCAAAGTCGGCGAAGTAGGAGAGCGCAAGCGTCCGCGGGATGGGCGTGGCGGTCATCACCAGATAGTGGGGGGCAACGCCTTTGCCCTTCAGTGCGCCGCGCTGCTGAACGCCGAGCTTGTGCTGCTCGTCGACGACGACCAGGCCGAGGTTGGCGAACTCGATGTCGCTCTGAAGCAGCGCCTGCGTTCCGACGGCAATGTGAACGGTGCCCTTGGCGAGGCCCGCGAGATTCTTTCCGCGCGATTGCCGGCGGGTCCTTGCGGTGAAGAGATCCACTTTCACCTCCGAGCCGGCGAGGAGGTTGGTGAGCGTGAGGTAATGCTGCTCGGCCAGCACTTCAGTCGGAGCCAGCAAGGCGGATTGAAGGCGGTTGGCAACAGCCATCAGCATCGCATAGACCGCGACCACGGTTTTTCCGCTGCCGACATCGCCCTGCAGCAGGCGGTTCATCGGCCGGCCTGATTGCAGGTCGCGGACGATCTGCCAGACGCAGTTCTGCTGGGCGTTAGTCAGGGCAAACGGAAAGCGCTTGCGGATGCGGGCGTCCAGTGTTTTGTCGAGGCGGAAAACGGGCGCGGTGAGCCGGCCATCCCGCAGCTTCTTACCGATGCCCAGACCCAGCTGCATGGTCATCAATTCGTCGTAGACCAATCGCCGGCGGGCGCGGGCGGCGTCGTCGAGCGAGGCGGGCCGATGAATCAACCGGTAGGCATCCCGGCGGGCGATCAGGTCGCGATTGCGAAGCATGTCCGCGGCAAACCATTCCTGCACATGCGGCAATGCGGCATCCAGATTCTCCGCGATAATGTCGGCGATGGTTTCGCTGCTGATCCGGGTCGATGCCGGATAAATCGCGCGGAATCCCGAGTCGGTGATGAGCGATTCATCGCCCTGGATTTTCTGCCATTTCGCCTGGGCCATCTGCGGTAGATTGCGAAATATTTTCACCGTTCCCTGCACCTGCAGCTGATCGCCGGGATGAATCTGCCGGCGGAGAAAAGCGCTGTTGAACCACGCCAGCGCGAGCTTGCCGGTGCCGTCATCGAGCGTCGCTTCGAACCGGGCGACCCGGCCCATGACATAGTCCACCGCGACCACCTCGCCGCGCGTTGTCTGCAACTGCCCGGTGACGAGCTGGTTGATGGTTCGCTCCTCGGCTTCGTATTGGTAATCGCGCGGGAAATAATCGAGCAGATCGCCCAGCGTGGCGACCCCCAGCCGGCGGAACTCCCTGGCGCGTACGGTGCCCACCATCGGCAACGATTCGACGGAGCGTTCAAGCGGCGGCAAAGCGATGTCAGTCGATTCCATGCGGCAATGAGATATTGCCACAGATGGCTGCTGAAAGGAATTAATCTACTTTACCGGTTCAAGCCGCCAGAGCTGGGCGTCGTTGCCATTCCAGGGTGCGGTCATCACCGAACTTTTTTCCGCGGTCTGCAATTCCAGGCACTGCCCGGTTGCTTCGTTGACGAAGCGGTAGCAGTCGCCGACCGAATCCAGTTTCCAGTTGTTTGCCCGGGGGCTGGAATATGCTTCAGACGCATTCCATTCCGCCCACTGCGTCACCTTGTTGACCTTGGTTTTGTCCTTGTCAACGCTTGAACACACGCAGCGATTGCTGGCTTTGTTCACAATCTTCACGCCGTCATATCCGCTGAAGGAATTGAGCGCAAATTCCTGGTAGTCCGCATGCTTTTCGGAACCCAGGCCGATCGCGGCCCCCGGTTTCTTTTTGTTTGCCCCCTCGACAAAAAGGCATTGGCCTGATTGTTTGTTCACAATGCGATACCAGCCGGTGAATGTGTTCTTGACCGGTGTGACTACAGGAACCGCGGCCGCCGGCGGGTTGGTGGTTGTGGGTGCGGCGGGAGTGGAAGGCGTCGCCACCAGCGGGGCGGGATGCGGCGTCTCCGCAGGCGGCGCTGGATCAGCTTGCGCCACCGCCGGGACGATCGGCGCGCTAAGGCTGATGTTGCTGTACGCGATGTTCCCGCCGAGGAAAAGATGCGTGTTGGTGGTGTTCAGTTCCGAATCGTAGGAACTCAGGTCGCCGATGGTTCTGGACGCGATGGGTTTGAATGCCGGCCCTTCACCGGTACCGATGGAGAAGCTGACTTCCTGGCCCTGCTTGGTGATGCGGGCGATATAGCTGCCGGCTTCGGTGGTTTCACCGAAGTCTTTGCCGTTGTCACCGCTGTGGTTGAAGTAGAAAACCTGATGCCCGGCATCACCGGCCTGGATGCGGATGCCCACGAATTTTTCTGGCCGGTCCCCTGTTCCGGCCTGGCCCACACCGAACCAGCCGGTGGTGTGTTTGTGATAGCTGAATGCCACGTCGCAGGTGAAGTTTTTCGAAAGCACCGCGGGGCTGATCGACTGCAATCTTTCGCCATTCGGAATCAACCCATCCGGCGTCACGTTGCAGGTGAGGCCGGTCAGGAAACCCGGCACGGTGCGTTGCAACGAGAAGCTCCCGAACGGGATTTCCCTGCGGGATTGATTTGCCGAGTTGGATTCGGCGGTGGTCAGCGAAACCCGGGTGAAGATTTCACCCTTTCCGCCCTGGATGTACAGGTGGGTGGTTTTATCCTGCAGGTCCGGATTGAAGGCGTGAATGTCCACCACCTCGCGTGACAGTTGCGGCATGAACTTCCCATCCTCAACGGTGCCGATGGAGAAGATCACCGTCCGGCCGATCTTTTCTACGCGGATGAGGCACTTGCCGGGCTCGGGCAAATGGCCCATTTCCGGGCAGTTGTCGTTGTTGCCCATCCCGATAAATCCCCCGCCTCCTTCATGCGTGGGGTAGACCTTGATGGCGGTGGTCTTCGGATCAGGCGCTGCGATGCCTTGTGACAGACCCACGAACAACGGCACACCGTGGTCCTTTCGGTCGCATTCCACATCGAAGATGAAATCCTTGGAGAGCAGATCGGCGGCACGGGTTTGAACCGGTGAATTCAGCACGATGCCATCGCCTTCGGATGAGAACTCATTGCCCACCAGAAACGGCGGAAGTGAATGCCGCAGCGCGATCATCGGGCCTGGCTTTAGGGCAATTTCACCGTTGCCGGAGACGGAAACGGGTGCTGACCCGTCGGCGGCTACGGTCCTGCTGTCACCCAGATTTGCCGCGTTGAGTTCGTCTTGTGCTGCCTTGGCTTCCGTGAACTGCCTTGCCTTTGTGTAATCGCGAATGGCCTGGTGATAGGCGCTGGCCAGATCATGGTTCGCCGTCGCCACCGCCTGGTCGTAGCGGGCCTTGGCGGAAACGATGGACGGATCTTTCGCATCTTCAGTGACCGAACCGTCGCGCGCGGCGGAGATCTTCGCCAACTGCAGCGATTCCACGGCGCTCAGATCCCCACTATCCGCGGCGGCGTTCATGCGGGCGTCAATCGCGGCGACCAGCGTCTGGCGGGCTTTTGCCAGGGTTGCCATGTACTCGGCCCTGGCGGCTTCCAGTTTTGCCGGGACCGTGTTCGCGGCGGTCGTTCCCGGATCGACCGGTGCCGGAATGTGCGAAGTGTCGGCGGTCACCGACCATGCCTTTGCGGCGGCATCCAATGATTTGTCGGCGGCGATGACCGCTTCAGAATAGCTGGACACCGCGCGCTGAAATTGACCGCGCGAGGAACTCTTGCGGCCCGGATCCTCATCCACATCGGCGGCGGTTGACAGGCGGTAGGCATCGGTCATGTTCTCGGCGAAATCCTGCAGCCGCTTGCTCGCCTGGCGGAATTGACCGATGGGGCTTTTGGTGTCGGCAAGTTCGGTGGCGATACCGGGCAATCTCAGCAAGCGGGCGTCGACATCCATGCGCGCGGTAGTCGTGGCCCGCAGCAGGTCATCCAGCGCCGACTTCTGATCGTCACCCACGGCCGCCTGTGCACGGGCGATGGCGGCATCGACCGCCTTCAGAAAATCTGCGCCGGCTTTGATCGCATCCACATGCTGTCTGGCGGCATCGCCGGTTGCGGTGGTGATTGGATCAAAGCGGTACAACGGTCTGGTCGAGAATTCCTGGCTGGCGACCCCGCGGAAGGCGATCTTGCACCACAGCGACAGTTGCTCGGCCTCCAGCGTTTTGCGATGGGCGAGCAGGTCGTCAATCTTGTTCCCCACCGCCGCGGCGGCGGCCTCGGCTTTGGCGCGGTTGTCTTCATTGGCGCGGTAAATGTAATCAAACTGCGGCGGCCGCTGGTCGACTGGCACCGGATTGACATGGATCGTGTTGTCGTCGGTTGGATGGTAGAAAAAGTCCTTGGCGGTCGTGCCATAAAACTGCGACCAGGGCACGGGTCCACCGCCTTGGCGGTCCATCTGATTGTTCCGTTGCCGGGCCCGATCGGCGTCGCTGGTCAAGTCGGCAAGCTTGTAACCGGCGGACTTGAGCGCTTTGTTGGTCGCGGTCAGCGACGATTCCACGGTTGACAATTCGACGGTGAGAAAGACGAGCCTTTGATCGATGTGGTCCCAGCCGTCCTTGCCTTCAACGGCGGATTTGGATGCAGGCGCAGGCGGCGGTGTGGTTTGTGACAGCAGCGGGGCGTTGCCCGAGGCGAAAATCAAGACAGCTGCGAGTGTAACAAGGGAACCTCGTTTTGCTATGTGAAATGGCATGCTGACACCCTCATTGAAACAGCGGCCTGGCCGATGAAAAATTACGCTCGGTGACGTGGGCTGTCAATTTTCCAAGCCCGATATTTCCATCACCACTGGCATGCAAGATGTGCCATGGTCCGCTGGCACTCGTTTGTTTCCAAAGCCATGCAAAACGATAAAATCCGCCCGTGGGTCAATGCCGCTGCGCAAAGCATGGGCTGAAGCAACTCTGCCGGGAAAGCGGAAATACTACGCGCCTGCCTCCGCCATCACCCGCGTCAGTTCCGCATACAGCTGGCTGTTGGCCTGCGGGACCACGCTGACTTCTCCGATGACGTGCATGAAATTGATGTCCCCGCCCCAGCGGGGGACGATGTGCTGATGCAGATGCCCGGGAACACCCGCGCCGGCGACCCGGCCCAGGTTGATACCGATGTTGAACCCCTGGGCTGAAACCGCGTCGCGCAGCAGCTTCACCGCGCGGGTGGTTTGCAAAAGAATGTCCTGCATCTGCTCGGGTACCAGTTCTTCCAAATCAGCCTGATGCTGCAGCGGGGCGACCAGCAGATGGCCATTCGCATAGGGATAGCGGTTCAACAAAACCACCGACCACTGCGTCTGCCAAAGCACCAGCGACTCGAGCCTTTGCTCGGGTGTGGATGCAGCCGCGGCCTTGCAGAGAAAGCACGAATTGTCTTTCCCCGGTTTGCCGAGCGATTTGATGTAATCCATCCGCCAGGGTGCATAGAGGGCTGGGACGCTCATGGCGGTATTTTACAGGCTTGCGTGCTGCAGGGCATCACCGCTGTGTGCCGCTTGAAGCATGACATAACCATTCCGCGGGCCCATTGTTCCACGATCGACGTACTGACCCGCCAGCCAGATCGTCGTCGGATGCGATCGGGTCTGGTCATTCAGCAAATCGACGATCGCCTTGGCCTTTTCAGCGCGGCTGATGAAGAACCCGCTGACCGACGGATCCTCCGGCACTGAACCGATCGCCAGCACCGATGCCTGCTGCGGTACCGCCACACCGGCGCGTTCCAGCCGGGTCTTCACGTCCACGGCCAGTTCCGTGCTTTGGCAAACGAATGCGGTCACGCCATCCTCAAACAGGGCAACGGCGTCGGCGGGAACCGAACTGCAGATTCGCCCGTTTGGTGAAATGCGCGGAACTGTCAACCGAAGCGCGTCGACAACTACCGAGCATCCGGCCGGTTCCACGGCGGCGAATATCTCGTGACCATTCATCACAAGCTCCCGGCCCGCCTTTGCTGCCGCAAACGGTCCGTCGAAAATCACCGCATGAGTGGAATAGACGCGCGGCTCCTTCCCAACCAGCACAACCGACACATTCCGAACCACCAGATCCCGGATGAACGAATCGGGCGTGTCTCTGCAAAGGTCGATCACGGCACTGAACTGATTCAGAAAACTCGGCCGCAACGCATCAACATTCGTGACAATTTCCAACTGGCTCTGATGCGATTTCAGATACGAGACAACTTCCCAGTTGACCTGGTCGGCCCCGCAGACAACCAGCCAGCGCTTACCGACCGCCGTCGGCTGGCTTCCCTTGACATAGGTCCCGCGTCCGATGCTCCGGTCCAGCAATCCCTCGGCCGCCAGATCCGTCAGCGCTTTGCTCAGCGTCTTGGCGTTGACGTGAAACCGCTTGGCCAGGGCCCGCTCGCCCGGTAGCTTGCCAGCCAGTTCCCCGCTGGCGATCCCCTCGCGGAGCTTCTCGCGAAGCCGCTGAAACTTGTAGCTCAGACTGGTTTTGTCCTGCTCCGTCGGTTCTTGCGACGCGGATCCAGATACGACTTGGTCCATCGAAAACCTCTCTCCATTCAAACAGCCTGGATTTTTACAGATTCTGAACAGGCGGACTGAATTCTCTCCAACATCCCAACCCTCGCCAGCTAGTTAACCATGTCCCGACCGATTATCCAGTGGGGCAAACCCTGCTAAGACAATGATATAGCTATCTCTCGCTCGAATGCCCGTCAAATTCTGCCAGCAAATTCGCGAAAAGATATTTTCTGCCAACGGCAGCAATTCCAGGGTGGAACCATTCCTTGACACACCGCCGGAACGCGTTAAAGTACCCTTCCGCTTACCATTGGGCGGGCCCTCCTTTCGGCAGTAGCTCAATGGTAGAGCAGCCGGCTGTTAACCGGCTGGTTGTAGGTTCGAGTCCTACCTGCCGAGCTTCAACCCTGTCCCCGCCGGACGGGTTTTTTTGTTGCCTATCCCTGCCATTCACAATACTTAACGACGATTCGCCACCACCGCCCGTGTTGTCAATGGATGCCAAACAATACCCTATTTGAGCCGATGGACTACTGACGCTTTCGCTGCGCCCAACCGGCAACGAATTGTTAATCGACACGCCCAACGGCCTTGAATCCGTCCCGGTCGCAACCGCCGTGTGAGGTTCCGTTGACGGCAGCGGCAGCTTCTCCACCGCCCCCGCCAGGTTGAACACGCGGGCATCGGTGTATGTCCGCATGGTTTGCTTCATGTCGGTGTGCCGCATCAGCGCCATGGCCTCGCGGGGCATCACACCGGCCTTGCTCAACAATGTGCCATAGGTATGGCGCAGGGCGTGAAAGTCGGCCCGGCGATCGTCGCTATCCTTCCAATCGATTCCCGCCGCCGCCAGGTACGTCCGGTGTTGATCCATCGTCGGCACGTCGGGGAATACACGGGCATCATCACCAGCATCGGCCCGCAGTGATTTCAGCAACTCCGCCAGATCGGCCCGCAGCGGTAGCTCATCGGCGCGGCGGGCCTTTGTTGCCGCCGCCCGCAGTGCCAGGAACGGCATGGGCGCGTTCAACCGCACATCGCTCCATTTCAGATCCATCGCCTCTTGCCGGCGAAGCCCGGTGGATAGAATGAACCGATAGAGCGTGTTGTGGGGTTCGGGAATCACCGCCAGCAGATCCGCCACCTGTTCACCCGTCAACGCCCGCCGGGCGCGTCGCACGTCGGCGGTTTCGTCTAACTGTTCCATGCCCGCCAGCGAGTTCACCGCCAGCCGCTTCCGCTTCACACACCACTTGCAAAAAGCCCGCAGCGTTTCGTGATATTGGTTGATAGTTCGCGGGCCGATGGTTCCATCTTCCGATTCCACCCCCTTGGATTTGATCGGCTTTTCCCGCCACGCCGCAAACGCATCAGCCGTAATATCCGCCAGTTTCTTCCACGCGCACAACTTCAACAGTTTCGCCAATCGGTTCTCAACATTGGAAGTGTATTTGTCATCCCGCCCCAGCGCCCGCAGATCGGCAACGTACTCCGCCACATGCTGCGCCAGCGGCCTTGCCTTGTGAACCTTGAATGGATCGATCAACCCGCGTTCACCGCGGGCCTTGTTTCGTTCCAACTCCGCCGCCAGTTGCTCGGATGCCCCTTTGTCGGAATGCCCCTTAAAGAGTTTGGGCTTGCCGTCCACCACGATTTGCACGGTGTAGTACCGGCTCTCCACCCACTTCGCACCGGGCGAACCCTTCGCACACTTCCGGCCCGCCGCATCCACCCACCGCCCGCGCTTGAAAACACTTGCCATGTTCTCACCTGCCTTTCAGTTTGCCGCACGATCCAAAACCAGCTTCACACCCATTGCCGTCCAGTCATTCCCCCGCGTGGTCCGATGCCCGGCAGCGTTCAACGCCCCGGCAATCGTCGCCAGAGATTCGCCACCAGCCCGGCGGGATTGCATTTCCGGCAGCAGATCAGCCACGCCGGCCATCGCCTTCACCCGCTTCGATATGCGGGCTTGTTCCCGGCCCTTGGCAAGCCCGGCAAGGCGTGAATCTTCCCGTCCGGTCCAATGATCGGGCCGGGCCGATCCAAGCAACTGGCCACGGGCCTTTGCCGCCGCAAGTGCTACCTTTGTTCGTTCGCTAATCCGCCGGGCTTCATCCTCCGCCACCGCCGCCAGAATGTGAATCGTCAAACGGTTTGCCGCCGGGTTGTCGCACGCGATGAACTCGCAACCGGCTTCCATCAGCGCCGACACAAACGCCACATTGCGGGCCAGCCTGTCCAGCTTGGCAATAACCAGCGTCGCCCGGCCCCGGCGGGCGTGTGCAATCGCCTTGGCCAATTCGGGCCGATCCGCCCGCTTGCCGCTCTCAACTTCGGTGTAGGTCGATTCGATCGTGCGTCCATTGGCACGGGCGAATTGCTCGACTGCCAGGCGTTGGGCATCCAGCCCCAGCCCGCTTGCGCCTTGTTTCTCTGTTGACACCCGGTAGTAGGCAATCAGTTTGCTCATGCCCACAATATATAATATCTATTAACGGTCGTCAACAGAAACAATATTTGGCTTTGGAAGAGTTCTTTCCCATTTATCGGCCATGCGAGCAAACTCCGCCCGCTCCGCCGGTGTGAACCGCTTGCCCGCCGCGATCTTGCGATATTCCGCCACCAATTTCCGCCGGGCGGGTTCGGGTACCGTGTGAATCGACGGTAGAGATTTCTTAGCCACTTGATTCCTTTCGCGGGTCGATCCCAAATTCAATCAGCCATTCCATTTCACAGATTTTGCGGGGTTCGCGATCGGGCTCGATTCTCTGTAGCTGCTGCCAGATCGCTTCCGCCTCATCGTCCGGGGCGTCGATCCATTCCAATAGCAAGCGCGCCGCATCCATCGGTTTTAATCGCCCCGCCTCAACAGAAGCCTTCGCCCGTTCTTCAAGTTGCTTCAAACGTGATCCGCTGTCATTCATTGCCAGCCTCATCTTTCGCTTCGAATAGACGTTCAAGGGCTTCGATTCGCTCAAGAATTTCGGTTTGCGCCGCCTTGCCGCTTGTTCTGTCGTAAAGTTCTTTGATCGCCGCCAGGTCACCGCCGCCGGCCATTCCAATCAGCTGTCGGGCGACTATTTCCTGATGCTCTTCTGTGAAACGATCAAGTAATTTCGCCCGAATTTTCGCAGCACGTCCCGCCAGCGGATTGCCACGTCCAAGTTTGTTCCCATGTATGAATCGGCCACGGTTGTCCTGCCCGTTGCCGCCGTGAGTTGACGGTGAATCGTTATTCATGGCTTTGTTCCTTTTTTTCATTGTCCTCGGCTTTGTTGCCGCGAAATTCTTCCGGTGAATCATCGCCCCGCACCTGCACACACCGCAACCGATAGCACCGCAGCGCGGCCTTCAACAGCTCCCGCACCCGGACTTCCACCGGCGGGCCATCGCCTTCAGCGCGGAAAACAAGTGTCAAATGATTCATCTTCGTACCCCCGGCGACATGGCGACGGTGACACAACCATCGTTTTCGACACCGCCAGCGGGGGTTCCGTCGCCGTCGCCGGTGTCACCGGGTTGAAAATCAAAAAGGCGGAATGATCGAACCGGCTCACCGCCAGTGTCCTTTTGCGGTGGATAGAACCATTCACCCAAACCCGCTTGCACCAACTCTTCCAAGGCATCGGATGCCGCGCCCGGCTTGCGGTATCTGCGCGGGCCGCGCGACAATTCCCGCTCGCCGATTGTTCCGCCGTTCTTTTGAACCACCTTCACCAGTTCGCTGTTTGCACGGTCACTCTCATCGCGCGATAGTTCCCCGTAAACCCGCAACGTCTCATTCCCAAACCACCGCACCAGTTGTATTCCCCGTTCGATATCTTCGCGGTCAACATAGTCGTTACCGTTCTCCCCTGTCGCCTGCCGGACGCAATGGAACAGCAGGGCGAACCTTGCCGCATACCCTTCCAACTTCGAATACGCCGCCCGTTCGCTCCCGCTCATTCCGTCCATCGTTTGCCCGTGGTCATTCACAAAATCCACCCAGCGGGCCAAGGCGTCGCCGTTCAAGTCAACCATCACCGGCTCGTTATCCCCTTCGGTGCCGGCGCACGGTCGCAGTTCAAATAGTGCGGTGAACAAAGCTGTAACCGCCTGATCCGTCGCACCATCAATCTCGCTCTCGCTCCACCGCTTCGGAGTTGTCGCGGGCATCGCCAGCAGAATGCGGGCGGTCAATCCATTGTCGAAGAATTCGGGCGTCAACACCCGGCGGAGTGTGTCGGGTTGAATAGTCCCCGTCACACTCACCGCAGCGTTGGGAACATAGATCGTTGTCTTATCGCCTGTCTTTCGATCCACCTTCAATGGACGCGCCCCGAACAGTGACAACCAGTGTGCCACGTCCGCACCGCCGGCTTTGTATTGGTTGAATGAACCGAACCACCCGGCCAGTTCATCGGGCGCAACCAGTGTGCCGCGGGGCGTCGCCAACAGCCGATCCGCCAACGCTTCAATCGTGATGTCCAAACACAACGGACGCTCACACGCTTGCGGCGGTTCCGGCTCCACACCGCGGTCCGATTTCTTCACCGCCTTCCATTCGGTCATCGCCGCTTTGTATTCAGCACGGGCCTTGGCATGTTCCTTCAATGCCGACTTTTGCCGACGCCACACCGGGCGCAGGGCCAACTCCAATGCCGGGCTTTTGACAGTTCCGGATTCGCCCACCACCGCCGCCCAAACTACGGCCGGTTCGCTCCATGTCGGTTTCAATCGGATCCTCCGCGTGTTGCCGATCGCGCTGGCAATCACCGCCAGCATCGGAACCGCGATGTATGCCGGATCACATCCCAGCGCAGCACCCGCTTGCCGCACATACTCCGCCACGGGTTCGGGCAAAAGATCAGTCGGGAATGGTTCGATGCTCATCGCCGCTCCCTTCCGGCCAGGCCCGCCAGCCGGTCAATATCGGTGTCCAACACCTTCACCACAGACGTTTCGCCGGCGATGGAAATATCAACACAACCCAGCGTGTACAAATCGTCAACGGCAGTATCCACGGCATAGCAATCCAGCCGGTTTTCATGCCGAAGATCGTCGTACACTTCACTTGTGAAAAACACCTTGCGCCCGTGCCAGGCGATGTAAGCCAAAACAGCTTCCGCGTTTTTCCGCCGTCGCGGGTTCAACCAATCACTGATTGCCGGACGGAACGCAGTCGCGTATCCTGTCGGTCGAAAGTTCTGATTTCCGCCCCCGTTCGCAGCGGGGGTTTTTGTTTGGTTGTTCACTTGGCACCGCCTTCCGCAGCATGGGCGTCGATCCAGCGTTCAACCGTTTCGCGCTTCCAGAATCTCGCCTTGCCGCCCATCGACAGATCGGGCTTGGGAAATTGGCCGGCACTCACCCACCGCCAGAATGTTCGCTCCGCCAGGGGAAGGTAGAACCGGCGGACCATCTGTTGAGTGAGAAGCGCGGGCGGGCCTGCCGATTCGGCATTAGGTTTTCTAAGGTTTTCAGCGGGCATTTTGCACCCGCTTCCTCTTCAAATCGGTGGCGGTGCCTACCGAGTATCCCAGCCGTTGTAGTTGTTGACGGGCCTCCGCAATCCGCTTTGCGTTCCCAGCCCGCAGGGCCAACACCATCGCGGCGGCCCAATATGGGGCGTCATCTCGACGGGTAACATCAGGGTCAAAATCGAGTCGTTTCATAAAAACGCTCCTTTCAACCCAAGACGTGATTTGTCATTTCCCGGACAATAAGAATGTCAAAAGCCCGGTTTTCCCGGGCTTTGCTGCATTCCAAAATTGTCATTCCTCGGTCAATCTTCGTCGCTTGGGGCGTTCGCGGCCTTGCTGTCGAGGTACTTTTGTCGCTCGGTTGCCAACCACCGCCGGACGGTTCGTTCACTCACGCCAGCCATCCCCGCCAGTTCCGCAGGGGCGTCCCCCAAGGTTGGATGCGCCCGCAGGGTTGCCAGCATAGTTGTACGCTTCAATTCACTTTCGGCCTTTGACAACCGCCCAACGCTTTTACGAGTAGAAGTATCCATCGCAACGGCATCGTGCTTCACCGAATGCCGCTCAGCCGAAATTCCCTGTTCTGTAGGGATTTTTGTCTCGGGCCTCTTCGCTTGTTCCGCAGGATGCACAGCCCTCATCGCGTTTTCAACCGCCAGCAGGACGGCTTTCAGCTGCGGTCCATTTCCATCACGTTCCGCCTGTTCCATCGCTTGGCGAGATTTCTGCTGTCGCATCGCAATGTCGATACGCTCTGCATTACGCATCGCCGCGTTGTACTCCGATACCAGCTGGTGATACGCAGCCCTTTCCTTCGGATCATCCATCGGTGGTCCTATACCGGGCCGCGGCCAGCCCGGCATAAACGGTTGAAAACGCGACTTAAATTCTTCCACAACCTTGGACGCCTCCGACTCTCCGAGCGGGTCCGATTGCGCCGGCTCGTTCGATGGCTTCGCTAGGTGATTGCCTGCCAACACGGTCGATCCGGGTTGCGGACTGTCGAAGAATTTGCGATTGGCGTCTGTGAGTTCCACTTGGAATCGTTGACTACCGACGTCGTGAAGAACGATCAAGCCCGCTTCGATGTCCCCCTCCAATGTGGCTTCATCGGTTTCCCATCGCTTGGCGATTTCCTTTTTGCTCATCGGCTTGGACAGCATCGCGAAGGCGGTTTTCAACGGAATGAACGGAAGCGCCCCGGAGTTGGAAGATTCAATCCGTCCAAGTTCGCGCTCCAACTCCGCCCCCGGCAATTCCTTATCTGGCGTCTGTTGAGGCTGTGGCGATTCAGGTGAAGCCACGTCAATGATTTCATGCGCAAGGAATCCCGCATCTCGGATTGATCTATTCCATCCGGTTGCAACTCGAAATTCCTTCATCCGCTCCCGGATCGGCGGGGCAAGCTTTCTTCTCTTCCTCCAATCGAACCCGTAGACCTTCGCGCATTTGGTGAAGGTATCGACGTGATATTGGTTGACGGGCACGATGGATGCGAGCAACTCCGCTATGGCTTGGGCGCGATGCTCGACGGTTGCAACTGCTAATTCATGTTCGCTCTTGGCTGCCTTCACCTGCATTGCCGTCGCAGCGCCACGCCAATGGTTCTGGGCGCAAGTTAGGTCACGGCAGGCATCCAGAAACTCCTGGGCATGGCTGATTACTTCGGGGGAATATGGCTTTGGCATGGTTCACCTTTGGGCGGGCCGCCCGTCCGCCGGCACCGAAGGTGAAACGGTGCCGGCGGGCGAACACTTGCCGGGTAATTAGTCCGGCATCCCGATACCGGATTGTATCCAGATTTGCCGCCAGGCATAGATAATCGCTGTACCATATGGCAAATGGCATCGTTTAGGCTGACCATCGCCAGGATGCCCGCCCGCAGCGCGATGGGACTGGTTAGGTCGCTGTTCGCTTGCGGGGTGGTTGGGGGTCGGCGCATGATTTGGGGGCATGAAACCAAGGCTATCCGCGATTATCGTCGCAATGCTCTTCTCAACAAGTTATGCGGCCAACCCGTCAACCACTTCACCAGTGCTGACCGTAGACCAAGCCGAGAAACTAGTTGCCGCGAAAGTGGCAGGTGTGCAGACAGCGAAGGATGTCTGCCAAAAGCGACTGGAGGCCGACCCCGCCTATCACAGTCTTTCCTCGGACATGGCCAACAAACTGGACGCGCTGGAAACAGCCCGCAACCAAGGCACCACACAAGAGAAGTTAGACGCCGGCAGCGCCTACAACCTTGCCCGGATTAAACTTGACGCGGTTACCAAGAAGGCCATGCAGTCTGATGCGGGTATCGCAGCGGCGGAAAAAGGGGTCGTGGCAGCAAGGACGCAGTTGAAGTTGGCGACCGAAGCGGCCGCCGAATTGGCCGCCGACGCGGCTAAGGTGAAGGCTGATTCCAAGGCGAAGGCGGACGCAGAAAAGGCGGCGAAAGATTTTGACGCAGAGCACCTTCGAAAAGAGATTGGTATTTGCGAAGGCACGCAGAAGATCAGAGAAGACACCAAGATAAATTTAATCATCGCTGGCGAAAGCACGATGGAGATTGACAAGCAGATCGAGAGTGGCCGAGACGAGATCAATCATATGTGCAAGGCACTGGCCGCTTGGAACGATGCCCTCCCCCCCATGGACGATATTCCCGCAATGCTGAAGGGGAAGACGCTTGAAGAGGCCGAATCACTCCTGAAAACGAAGGTTCACACATGGTCTGTCACGGATAGATTTAGTGACTTCTCGGTTAAGACAGACTCGTTTTCCATTTACTTCACCATTCCCGCTGATGGAAAGTACATAACGAAGGTGTCGACCATCAAATGAGCCGCATGATTCACAGTGATGGTGGGGCTGGTTACATCGTCGGTCCGGCGGTTGTCCAGTAGCCCACCACTCCGTTGTCGGTGATTTCCATGTTGCGGTATTTGATCTTGGGACGTTTGAGGTGCAAGTCTTTGGCTAAGGCGACCTTTTGGGGCATCAGGGCTTCAATCGCTTGCCGGTCGCGGATCGGATGCAACCCGTTCGCGCGGGCAATCTGCCGCAAGATGCCGGCGTAGCGCTTCCGGTACGGCCTGCCGCCGGGTTTCGGTTGCCATTTCTCAAGGGGTGGCTCGGGGTGACGGCATAGCCCGCCGGCCGGACGATGTGGCCATGGGTAGGCTTTGCACTTGCAACGCGGTCGACGCTGGTCGCGGGCCTTATGCTCCGCCCGCACTTGGGCCTTGGCTTCCCGCTCTTGGCGGTTGATTTCCTGCCAGTATTGCCGCAACGGTGGCATTCCCGTTTCGGCGAACATGCTTGGGCGTCGTCCCATTGAAATCTCCATTTTTGGCTGCTCGATTTCCCGGTCACGCTCGCAGGCGAGAAGAAAATTCGAAAACCCGATAAAACCTTAACAAAACTTAACATCCCGCCGCCCGGACCATCGCCAGGACCGCCGCCCGCATCGCTGGTGACAGTGCCGGCCAGGCATCGACAACCGCCCGCAGATCGGCATCGGCAACCACCGGCGGGGATAGCGCTACTGACGCTTTCGCTGCGCCCGAAGTCTGAATATGAAGGTTTCCCGCAGTATCCGAAGGATTCGCGGTACGTTCGAGTCCTACCTGCCGAGTTTCGATCCTGTCCCTGCCGGATGTGTTTTTTTGTTCCTTGCCGCCGCAGATCGGCACGCATCGCTGCGCGGAACTCATTCCCATTTGCATCAGTAGCCCAGCAGCAAGCAAATCGGCTGTCGAATTGACGATTAAGGATCGGCGATCCGGCGTGGGGATCAGCTGATCAGCGATTCGCCGGTCATCTCCGGTGGTTTGGGCAAACCGAGCAAATGCAGAGCGGTCGGCGCGACATCCGCCAGGCGACCGCCTGGTCGCAGGGCGCGGCCCTTGAAGCGGTCGTCCATCACGATGAGTTCTACATCATAGGTGGTGTGCGATGTATGCGGTGCGCCAGTGCCGGGGTCGATCATCTGTTCGCAGTTGCCGTGGTCTGCGAGAATAATGGCCGACCCATTTTGCCGTTTGACGGCTGCCAGCACCTCGCCGACTTTGGCGTCTACAAACTCCACCGCTGCCACGGCTGCTGCAAGAACGCCGGTGTGACCGACCATGTCGGTGTTGGCGAAGTTGGCGACCACCAGATCGTACAGCCCGCTGTCGATGCGTTTGACGGTCTCTTCGCAAACGCCCTGCGCGCTCATCTGCGGGGCCTGATCGTAGGTGGCCACGTCCTTTCGGGACGGCACGATCTGCCGGTCTTCACCGGGGAAGGGCGTTTCGCGGTAATCGTTGAAGAAGAAAGTCACATGCGGGAATTTTTCGGTTTCGGCACAGCGAAACTGCGTCATCCCCAGAGCGCTGAGATAGTCGGCAAGGATGTTTTTCATCTTCGGTGGTTTGGGATAGGCCACATGCACCGGCAGACCGGTTTCGTATGCCGTCATGGTGACAAAATATAAATCCAGCTTCGGCCCCCGGCCCTCGAATCCCTGCACCACCTGAGTTTTGTGTTTTTTTCGATCCTTCTCGGGCAGATGATCCTGCCCGGGTTCATCAACCTCGACGGTGTCGATAAACGGAAATGGGTCGATCACAAAGGCCTTGGTGATTTCCCGGGGGCGATCGCCGCGATAGTTGTAGAAGATGACGCTGTCGCCGTTTTTCACGGTCGCCAGCGGAATGCCGGTTTTGCAAATCACCGAGGGGAGCACAAATTCGTCGCCGGTCAGGTTTGGCTTGGTTGGATGATCGTAATAGTGTTGCACGGCCTCGGTGGCGGTGGTGAATTTTTCACCTTCGCCCAGGGCGATCGCGCGGTACGCCTTCTCCACGCGCTGCCAGCGGTTGTCGCGGTCCATGGCCCAGTATCGGCCGCTCACGCTGGCGATTTTTCCCACGCCGATCTCCGCCATTTTTGCTTCGATCTGCCTGATGTAATTCAACCCCGAGTGCGGCGGGGTGTCCCGGCCATCGGTGAAGGCGTGCAGAAACACCCGGTCCAAGCCCTTTGATTTTGCCAGCGTCAGGCAGCCGTACAGATGCTCCATCTGCCCGTGAACGCCAGCGTCGCTGACGATGCCGAACAGATGCAGATCCCCGCCGGTCTTGAGCACGTTTTCGACGGCTGCCACCATCTGCGGATTGTGGCTGAACGCGCCCGAGCGAACGTCCTTGGTGATCTTGACCGATTCCTGGTCGACAATGCGCCCTGCGCCGATGTTCTGATGACCCACCTCGCTGTTGCCCATCGTGCCTTCGGGCAGGCCCACATCAAACCCGCTGGTGTGAATCAGCGTGTTGGGATAGTCGGCCAGCAACCAGTCCGCCACCGGATGCTTCGCCAGATAGACGGCATTGGCATGGTTCCACTGCGGATAAGGATTCTTCCCCCAGCCGTCGCGGATGATGATTACAACAGGGCGTTTCGGGGGCACAGCTGTCTCCAAAAAAAGCGGCATGGGCAGCCCGCCCATGCACCGAGAAACCTGTAATTCAAAACTTCAACCATAGCGGTCCGCAGAGTTGCACGGAGGAAAATGCGGGAGGCTGAGCCGCCAATCTAAAATCTTCTCTGTCAATCTCTGTCTCTGTGTATCTCTGTGGTTGACTTTTTGCATGGGCGGCACACGCGGGACACCCATGCCACCAGCCATTTCAGGGGACGATCAGCGCCGTCGGAAAATTCGCGATGAACTTATCCCTCACCCGCTTGGCATCCGGATACGACGGATACGACCCCGCATCCACAATCGCCACGCCGGTCGGCAGCACGCGCTTGCTGATCACCTCGCCGCTGTTGGCCAGCGACGCGATCGCTGCGTCGGCCTGGTCGCTGGTCTTGAAGGTTCCCAGTTGCACGTAGAACTTGGTCTGCCCTTCGTGATCGCGGGCCTGCTGGGCGGCGGGGGTGTCGGGGTACAGTCGTTCCACTTTCTTGAATGTCTGGTCCGCATCCGCAAACCGCCCCAGCCGCTGCTGGCTGATGCCGATGCCCACCAGCAGTTGGCTCTTGGTCTGCGGCGAGGTCACCAGCGGAATGGCGGTCGTCGCCTCGCTGATCGCATCTGGGAAGTTATCCTGCAGAAATTTCACATTCGACAGGCTGGCGCGAATGTCCCCCTCCAGCAGCGGCGGAGGATTGTGCTGCAAGGCCAGCAGATAACACGACCCGGCCTGAAACAGATACTGCTGCGCCTGCGCGTTGTCCGTCGCCACCTTTTCCTCCCAGCCCAAGCCTTGCGTGTAATACGCATGGGCCGCATCGGGCCCGTTGGGAAACGCATGCAGATAAGACCGTGCATCGGCAATCGCATTGTCCGGCAGGTTCGCATCCAGCGCCTGATCCGCCGCCACCAGCGAAGGCGGGGGGGCGGCGGGTTGAACTTGCTGTGCGGGAATGCAGCCGGTGAGCAGAACTGCGGAAGTCAGAATGCAGCATGCAGAATGAACAGCAGAGCCAATCACCCCGCGCGCTGGTAGGTTTTGCTTTTCATTCTGCATTCGGCATTTCTCATTCATCAGTTCTACTTCCATGTTTCCCATCCTTGCACACTCGGCTATTCTTTCATCCATGCTCTTCGAATCTCTATTTCAACATGCGGCACAATCACCGGATGACATCTCGATCATTGACGACACCGGCCGCTACACCCGCCGGCAGGTCGCCGGGATGGCCGCGGGTTTTGCCGCGTATCTGGCGACGCAAACCTCCAAAGACCAAGTCGGCTTGCTTTTGCCTGCGGGCGTTGGCTTTGCGGTTAGTTTCTACGGAACGCTTCTGGCTGGCAAGAGCGTGGTGCCGATCAACTTCCTGCTGGGTGAGCGCGAAACCGCGCATGTGATTGCCGACAGCGGGATCGATACGATCGTCACTATTCCGCCTTTGGCCGGCAAATTGAAAGACTCCCCGCTGAACGTGATCGACCTGTCGGCCCTGATGAAACTCGCCGCCGGCATGCCGTTGCCCAGCGAGACTCCAAAACTTCCCTCGCCCAAACCGGATGACCTGGCGGTCCTGATGTACACCAGCGGCACCAGCGCCCTGCCCAAGGGCGTCATGCTCACCTACGGCAATCTTCAATCCGATGTGGATGCTGCCATCCAGCACGCACGACTGGAAGGCAAACACCGCTTCCTGGGCATCATCCCGTTGTTCCATTCAACAGGTTTATTGGGCACATTGCTGGCTCCGATGACGCTGGGCGCGATGATGGTCTACATCGCCCGCTTCAGCGCGGTGGCGACACTAAACGCCATTCGCGAGCATCAGATTTCGCTGGTGATCGCGGTGCCCAGCATGTACGCCGCCATCGCCCGGTTGAAAGATGCAACGCCCGATGACTTCAAACAGATTTATGCAGTCATCAGCGGCGGTGAACCCTTGCCCGCCGCCGTTCGCGAGGCGTTCCAGGCGAAATTCAACACGCCCATCTACGAAGGCTACGGCCTGACCGAAACCATCGGCCCCATCGCCTTCAATGTGCCGGGCCATAACCGCCCCGGATCGGTCGGTCAGCTGATCCCCGGCGCGGAAGTCAAGACCACCGATGATGACGGCAAGGATCTCCCTTCTGGCCAGACCGGTGAAATCTGGATGCGCGGCCCCATGATCATGAAGGGTTACCACAATCTGCCCAAGGAAACCGCCGCCGCCATCACCCCCGACGGCTTTTTCAAGTCCGGCGACATCGGCAAGATCGACCCCGATGGCTATCTCCACATCACCGGCAGAAAGAAAGAGCTGATCATCGTCGCCGGCGAAAAAGCGGTGCCGAGAGAAATCGAAGAGGTGCTGCTGAAGCATCCGGCGGTTGCCGATGCCGCCGTCGTCGGCAAGAAAGACGGCCTGCGCGGCGAAGTGGTGGTGGCGTTTGTGATTCTGCACGAGCATCAAACGGTCACGCCCGAAGAGCTTCGCGACTTCTGCCGAAATCAAAATCTGG
>Ga0116230_10001869_pt1 | contig 20206 bp, 10 predicted proteins | sample S1TSphfallax_3_FD_88678 | JGI IMG/M metagenome (GOLD analysis project Ga0116230, IMG submission 88678) | Host-associated microbial communities from peat moss isolated from Minnesota, USA - S1T2_Fd - Sphagnum fallax MG | ecosystem: Host-associated > Plants > Peat moss > Unclassified | place... | reverse complement strand
TTTGTTTTTTTTTTTTTTAAAGAAAGTGGAGTTGGGGAGCATTCGGCAACTTATCCACATTTGGGACCAAGAAGTGAGTGATCATGGCTGGCCCCGTCAAATGCCAACACCTCACCATATAGGGTTTGGGGATCTTAAGGAAGGTTTCAAAAATGCCACCACATGAATTGGGGATTTTTCATTGAACTTTCCTTCTTGCTTCCAACTCTCAAAGGGACTAACTAGGGTGACCTCACTTTCACTAATGATATCTCCCCTCTATGCAATGAGGGGTTGCAATAGGTGAGTCACAAACATAAAACTTTGTAGCTTTGACTTACGCAAGTAGAGATGTCTAATTTACTTTCAATTCTAGAGCTCATTAGCTTAAAAACCTTTGGTATTAGCTAAAAACTAGGTTGTACTACCAATATTTTATAATACAAATTGTGACATCTACAGGATATGGATGTTTATACTTTTTGGATGAAAGAACCTTATCCATCTTGTTGTCACATAAGTCATTTTGCATGTTTATGATAAATATATTCATTTATTATTTTTTAATATTTTGATTTTCAATTTTGCAAATGGGACCACTTGTTACAAAATAATAGGAAGGCCTTAAACATGTTTATCTTTTGTTTTCAAAATTAGTGATGCTTTGAAGGTTGAAGCTTTTAAAGTTTTCAATATAAGTGGAATTTTTTTGTAATACGATTCATTACCATTTTTCCTATCTTTTAATTCCTTTTGAATGTAATTTTACCATAATATGGTTAATTACCATTTTTCCTATCTTCTTCTCTCTCTCTCTCTCTCTCTCGAAATGTAACAATTGGAATTCAATTAATATTAAACATGGATTAACATGCACCTTCAACTAAAAATGATAAGCATTTAACAAGTGTTTTTTTTTTTTCTTAAACGTATTGAACCAAAATGTCATGACCATGTACTTGAGACCTATTCCTTTATCTAATCCTTGCATGCAATGCTACTGTGGTATATTACCCAACAAGATGAGTACTAAATTTATGGTCATTGACATTAAACATAATTTTATCTTCCCCTTTTTCTAAAACATTAATTTTACCTTAAGGTTCCTTAATTTAAATTATTTCATGTCTTTAATTGATAAGATCACACATGAATTAGGTCGCAATGATTTGTCAAAGAGTTCATCCGCTTTGTTCGTTTATCAATGTATTATAAATAACCATCAGGAATTCATTTCTTGCTTTTTAACAAAGTTCAACTTCCATCATATTCAATTGCATTATTCTTTTTATTGGACCAATAAAAACTCCTAGTTTAAGGGGGTTCAATCCTATTACTCTCAACTTGTTAAAACAAAGGTTATAGTTTAAGTTTTTCATTGATTGTTTGTGTTAATAACATCTTTTCATTTCTATAAGCCTCTTTAAAGTCCCTAAGTTTAATGTTTAACTAATGCCCCTTATGAATTCATGCAACTTTTGCAAAACCAAAACTTTTGTCTTTCTTTGTTTAGTTGGGTATACTACTACGGTTTGTTTGTATCGTGGTTTTTAGAATGTGAGAGGCAATGGCAATGTTGAGTCGTAGCTTTGCTGCCAATATTGTTGTTGCTTCCTTGTGTTCAATAGTTAGCGCCACATAAAAAAAGGAGAGAGAAAATTAACTAAAGAGGAACAAAGAAGGATAAAGGGGAAAATTTTGTAGTAGGGGCATTCAAGAAAAAAGAAAAAAGGAGTCCCAAGATCCATGTTCAATTCCAATTTTAGTAAGAAAAGGATTAATTGTAATTTTAGTTTTAGTTCCATTAGGACTAGTTGTAAGTCTAATTTTTAGATTTTGGGGCACAATGGGCCATATGAAAGCAACCATTTTTTAGAGAAAAAGAGAAGGATAATGATGACAACAACACCAACATCAATAGACAACAAAACAACAAAAGTGAAAAGGAGGGTGGCTTTTGTGTAATTTTATTTTGGGTTTGTTTTGTGGTGTGGCCCTTTTTTTTCCTTTACATTTTTGTTAAACCCAAAAGGTTTTTGAACATGTGAATACATAATGGCCAATTATTGACCAATCATATTTTTTTAAGATTTTTTTGAACAAAGGATTGAATCAAAGGTGTTTTTCTATTATTGAAATTGGGTGTTACATTAGTTAAATAGTCCAAAAGTTTTAAAATTAAAATTTTTTGGGCCCCTAAACTTTGCACAATAGTTTTCAAATGTGTATAGGTTGTGTTAAACACATAAAGTAAGGATGATAGTGTCCAAAGTTATGGCAAAGTTAAGGTTTAATTATCCTTTGAAATAGGATTTACTTGTTTGTGACAACTTTCTATATTTTTATTTTGATCTACTTAGTTTTATGTGGTAATTGGCTTTATAGGTTTAAGATTATTGAATTGAAATAAATAGTATTTAGAAAGTGGGGCCTATTTGCAATTGCACTCCTAATAAACCTATTTTTTCATGGGCACAAAACATCACATGTCCCTTAATTCATCATGTTTCAATGAATTTCATAATTCACATCACCCATTTTCCCTTTCACACACCACCCACTAGCTCCCCCTACCAACCACCAACCCTTCGTGTAAATGTAAAGCCCCAACACTTTCCCAATTACCTTAAATAATGCACATGTAGGAACTTTTCCCCCTTCCACTCTATCAGCCCCTATAGTTGCCCAATATGATCAGACCCTTTAACCTACCCCCATCCTCCCAACACACCTACAACCTCCACTAAGAACCTATTGCACCACTTATGGGCATCAATTTACCTTTTGAAGGTTAATTCGTCATTAGTGTTCATGTTAAACATCCAATCCATCTAATCTAAACCTACATGATTATCTTAGCCCAATACCCTCCCTAACACCCAACCCGCCTACATCAGTTTGGGCTCGAGTTTTAACATTAGATGTCCTTTCATTCCATCTTGGCTTTTCTCATTTTCAACTATACAACTACATTTCTACCACTTTACAACATGATGTACAAATGGCATTTTGTTTTCCATTTGATAAGTTGGCACAAGGTCCTTATGATGTGGTATTTTGGCATTTTTTCCTTTTATTACCCAAGTGGTATCTTAATTTGCCCCTTTAAGGGAAGCTAGTGGACATATGGAAAAAAAGATTCAACACAAACACTTTCTAGCATGCAATTGGAAAATCTTATAAGAGGAATTTTTTTATGGGTCAAAGTTTTAGTAGCAAGTTCAAATTCAATGCCTCCTACCCAACATGATCCTCCAATTCATAAACACCTTTTCTACAATTTAATCCTTGGACATAGATGAAAATACTCTAAAGCAAAATGCGTTTTGGCGCCATTTTCTCATGCACCCACATTTTCCAATACCATTTCAGTTCTCACCACTTTGTATCGTAAGTCAAACAACTTCTTATGATTTTTTTTGGAAACTACAAACCAAACTAAAACATTAAACTTTCATCTAATTATTTAAAGCTAACATTTTAATGCCTGCGAAATTTATCTACAAGTGGTCCTTCTAGGATGGTCTTCAAACATTTCCAAAAGTACTTCACTTGAAAGATTTTACAAATGGATTTCCATAATTATTTCAACCTTGCTCTCATATCACACAAAATCACATTCCATGTCAAATCGCACATATCCTTGGGGCAGCCCGCCTGTTAGCCATGACCAAGCCCTTTAGTGGAGTTCGTCCCATTGCCGTAAAGGAAACATTGTATCAATTCACAAGCCACATTTTATGCCTTCAATTTCACGATGTCGTTGCAATACATTTTTCCCCACACTAATTCAAAATAACAACCAAGGGTGGATGTGAAGCAATAATCCATGGCATTAGACGCACCTTGACCCTGACTCAGTTTTTCTCCAATCACACATTACAAATGCCTTCAATTCAATGTCAAAAGGGGTCATATTTCAAAAACTATGTGAAGCAAGTGGGACATCATACAACTTATCCCATTTGTTCATGCATTCTATGCATTTGAATATCCCTTGTTTTATAATCACCATAACCATGATGGTGATGTCATGGGAACTCATCAACTTCCAAATTCTTTAAGGTGTACCAAAATCTTGTCACAGTGTCACCTTTTTTTGTTTCTTTTACCTAGTATTTTTTACCATGTAAAGTCACATTTATGGATGATTATGATGAAATCTAAAATTATAATGGTCTAAAATATAATCCTTCTACAAAATTTGACAACTTTTGACTCATTAAATTTTATGGGGATCAACATATAGGGTTAAAAAGGATTGTAGTTAGGAATAGGCCTTTTTTGTCTTATGTGGTACACCTTAAAGGATTTCCACTCATCAAGGTGATCTTTTAGGAGGGGCATTATTTGCTTTAGCTCACCTTAAGGCATTACATTCTCTAGTTAATCATTTCCCTTCTTGTTTATTTCCATCCATTACAAATGATATTCACATCATTGCGCCCCCCCCTTCAGTGTATCCTTTGCATATGAACATTTTCAAACTAAATTATGTGCAATAAGTCTTTGTATCCAACTTTAAAAATGTGTAGCATGGTCCCCCTATGGTTTGTTGCCTGACATTGACACCTCATCCTATTTTAGCACACCATTAAAAGGAATTAGAGTCTTGGGGGTTCCATTAAGCACTTCATCATTCAAATAATCCTTCATAAAAAATATTTTACTAGAAGATGTTCGGCATGTTGACTTTATTTCTAGACTAGGCAATGTCCAAGTAGCCTTTGGAATTCTAATCCATTGTTATGTACAATAGCCATCATATATATTACATTGCACACCACCCTCTCCCACCTTCATAAATTCCCTTGTTTCTTTTTATTTTTTCTTCCTTCAAGTGTTTGGACGCCTTTTGGCTCCATGGTCTTTTAATAGCCCTAAAAGGCCTCTAGCCCATAAACAATCCTCTCTCCCAATAATTCTAGGTGGCATCAGCTTCATACTGACATCCACCATTAGCCCAATAACCTATTTAAGGAGTTTGGCCTTTATAGCTTCAATCACAACAATTAGGTTCATGGTTGGCCAATGTCCCTTCCTTCTTAATGCCTTAGTGCAAGTTGAAAATAACACCTTTCCTTTCCAACACCACCTCAAAGTAGCATGCAATCTTTTATCGCCCTTAGCATGAATGTCTTTCCCACGTTTTAAACAACTCATCGAACAACAAATGGTTTGTCTTTAAAATTCCATTTTAGAGTGTTTGCACCATCATACCCTCTATAACATGTTCTCTAATGAGATACTTGAGGCCCATCATGCCCAAATTTTATCATGTTTTGGCCTTAGGGCAGGTGCTTAGCTTACAGCTTGACCAATCTTCCCAAACTTTCAATAATTTTCCCAAATTTTCTCTATAGCACTTTGAATGTGGCTCGAATTACCACATCCTTGAATTGTAGGCCTCTTTCAATGTGTGTGCACACATCCCATCAACCCTATGGATATCCATGTTTTAGGTTGCACCCATGGCAATGAACACATGGGGACCCATGGTGCAATTCGCGACACCTTTGCCGCCATTATGCAAGATGCTAGCTTCCATGTATGTGGGACAAAAACAACTACAAGCGTTTCCTTCAACCACTTTCAATTCCTATCATCAACAAGTTGACATTGTGCTCACCAAAGATGGAATTTCCACCTTAGCTAACATTGTCATAGTTGACCCAACGCATGCAAATCTACTTCTTCAATCTTACACAACTCAAGGATTTGCTACCTCCATCAATGCAATTCAAGCCAAAGAAAGGAGCTACCATAACTAACACCCTACCAATCAATTCCTCCCCATAGCAATTGAAGTATTTGGATGTTTACACAAACAAGCCAATGTATTCTTACACGAGTGTGTCAATGTTATTTGGAACCTAAAAGGGCAAGAAGGCCCCCTCCCCTTTCTATCTTGGTTACTTTTCTCTATCAAAGAATTTCAATTAAGTCATGCAATAGAAGTAGGCCTAGCTATTTCCCAACTTCCACCCTTTTAGGACAAACCCCCCATTGCCACAATTAACCTATTACAAGTCGTTGGTTGTTGAAATGGCGAGTTTTTTATATTTAGTTTGTACTAACTTGATGCCCTTTAAATTATCCCTTGTTTTTAATACCTATGTACATTTTCTAAATATGCGATGTGTTTTAAAAAAAAGTTTTATAAGGTTTTGATGATCATAATATCATTGGATCACATTAACTTTTTTTTTTTCCTTCCTTTTACACTTAGGTAAGAATTCAAACTTGGAACAACACCACAAAATCAACATGCATCATGAAGATATTAATTATATATTCTAACTTCACATATCCATGATCACCTTCCCCATATCTTTATTTTAATCACCAAAATCAATAGTACAAACCTCACAACTTCAAGCTATAGCATAATTCAATCTTTTAATCACTTGAGATTTTCAGATATGTACTTGATCTCTAGTTTCTTTCATTGTTTAATCATGTTTATTTCAACAAAAATATTCATATATTTTTTTCTTCCTTGATGCATATCTCTATGAAAAAAAATAAGATCTTAAATTCCTTGAGTTCCATTCCTCAAAAAACAAACCCCTAGAAGTTGAAAGGAAAACAATTTATGTATTTAATCAATTTCAAGCCACTTCCACAATGTTTATAATTGAGCCATCTTGCACCTCTAAGTGCATTCCATGATTAGTTCCATGCCACCCCTCCTAACTACCACCATCTAAGAATCACCTTCACCATACCCTCAAAATAGTGATTCATGTAACACTCCCAGTCAAGAGTTTTAAGGAACTTCTTGTTGAATCTATCTTATATACCTTTCCAATTGCCAACCCATGGTTTCGTTACTTACTCGAATATTTGGTCATTGTCAACAATTGCATTTGCCTACAATACTAGTGATTAAAACATTATCTTATACAAAGTTCAAACCATTACCAATCTTTGCCAACCTACTAAACAAATATTAATGTTTCTTCTTCCAACCCTCTACCCATCATAATAAAATTATTTTACAAAAAAATTCAGACTTTTTTCTAATAAAAACACAATTAATATTTCATTAATATGTCATAACATATTATCAATCCAAATGGCTATACACCCATGTTTAACACCAACCAAATACTTATTGGACCCCAACAAAAGCCAAACCCTACCAACAAAAGAACTAGCCACCATCATCAATTACCTTTGACCAACTTATTTATCACTTTCATTATGTTGTGATATGTTTGGGTGTTTATTCTTACACATATTTGGTTTTTTAAATTGGTGTCTTGTATGTGAGATTTATAAGGCTTAAGTTTAAGAAAATTTATTCATTTATTTTGTTCATTTGTTTTCCATATGAACATTTGTATTCAAAGTAAACACATAGAAAATTTTGTCTTTAATTATCTCTATATGGGACTCTCATCATTTTCATCTCATAAGAAATATAAGAAATATGTTTGCAATTAATGTTTTCATGTTCATCCTCTTGTTGATGGTCGTGCAAATTAAAACCAACTAAAAAAACAAGTTGATTCCATGCAAGGGAGCCAAATGAAAGTATTCCTCATCAATTTCATTATGATATTTTTACAATCTTGTAGCATTTTATAGCTTGCACTATTTCATCAAAGTTTTGACCTTTGCATCAAATATAGGTGATATTTAAACCTTTCAATTGGAATTTATGCAAACATGAATATATTTCACAAATTTCCTTTTTCTTCATCTCATTACAACATAATCATAATAGCCAAGGTTCTAAGGCTTGTTTTGATGGTGGATTTTGACAATTTTCAAATGTATATATATGTTTATAGAGGGCTAAAACATGCTCTCCTTGGCTACTATTAACTTCTTTCTTCACTCAGGAGCCTAGGTGGAGTTAATTCAACTCATTGAATAAAACATTGTTGCATGACTACATTTGAGCCCTTATAGTTTTTGTTTTTTCAACTTATGATAAATGTTTTGCCCAATTCCTTTGAAGCATTTCCATTAGTTTATTACTTGTGGAAGTAGCAAACTAGTTCATCATTTTTAGCATTTCTTCTTGGCAAGGCATTGGTTGTTAATTATTAATCAATCCACACCAATCTTGCATGAAGGAGTCACTTCCATTGTCCACTTGTTAAAGTGTACTATAAGAGATCCTTGGCAAAGGCAAGTTCCTATTTACCAAGGAAAACCTTGATGTGAGTTCCCAAGTCCTTAGACAATAGAGTGAATTTGTTATTGTTTTTGCTACATGTTTTAATTCATAGTCCTACTAATCTTTGTTATTCATCCCCTTGCAACCATGAAAGGGAAAATATTTCAACAATGAAAAATAAAATATTGTCTTTCTTTGACTTCCACAACACATTATATTTCAAAACATTTTAATACAATAAAACTCCCATGTGTGAAAACATGTAATGATAGAATCCTCGTGTAGGACATGTTGAAAGAAATGTTCAACATGGAATGATGAAGAATCAAACACTTCTACACCAACTTTTATGAGCTACAAGGAGACACATAAAACTTTATTTTGTTGAATTTGCTTGAAATTTCAAGTTGCCCATGCAAGTTGAACTTGTTTGCAATAGAGTTTCAAGTAAAAAAAGAATGACAAATGGTCGTGACTCCAATGTTTTACACAGCCTAAACATCTTTGATTATAGGGTAGCCTAACTTGGATGGACACAATGGATCTCACACCACTTCCAAAATTAAATACCATGGGTTAAAATAGTTCAAAGATGGATGCCCACCTAAAATTAAAACATTGTAAAAATTACAAAGAACTCACCATCAAAAGAAGACAAAAAATTTGATAGACAAAATTTGACAATCTAAAAAAAAGTTTAAAAATTATTCCTACTCCAAATTATATTTAGTTTTGATTTTCTTGTCTAAGAAAAAAAGTCATTTTTTCTTTGCATCATCCTTCCTTCTATGGAAAATCATTTTTTCTTTAAAGCATAAGCCTTGGGTAATAATGTTTAATAGTTTGTTGTCAACAATTCAAGTGGGGGGCTACCTTATTGGAATTAATTTGATGTTCAAGAATACACAAAGAAAAATACATGAACACCATCAAAGGTCAAGACTCCAAGCTTATTTTATATCTTTAAAATTGAACATAACAATTAGTTTAAATTTTGTACAAGCTTGTTTTGTCACTTACATATAAGGGTTGCTACTTGTTTTTTAGAACAATTTAATGTAATTACTAGTGCCTCTACATGCCAACCTTAAGCAAAAATAATCAAACGATCATCTCCTACACACATAGTGTCAATGAATAAATTTTGAAAAAAATTAATACCCTTACAATCAGGGCTTCATTATATTACTAATCAATGGTTCATAGACAAAAGGCTTATCATCTTCTCATTAATATGTTTTCTTGAAATGGATTATGTGGTATAACAATAAAAAGTCATATATTATGTAACCTTGATAATGAACCTTTACTTAAATTATGAGATTACACATATTTCCCAGTAGTTTTCATAAAAGTTTTGAAGAAATTTGTTAAAAATTGACTATCATCCCTTGCACAAGGGGTTGTTACCATAAAACATAATGTTGAAATTATATAGTTGCAAAAAAAACATTGTTGGCTATTGAGGAAGTGCCATGAAATACAACATTGGCAAAACTAATGATTACAAAGTACAAGCATCGTGTCCACTTCACAAGCATAGTAAATATTGCATGTCTCCCTTGTTAATTACCAAGCTTCCTCCAAGAATATTTGCAATAATAATATCAAACCAACAATTAAATATGTTCCCAAATGTTTGTCACACTCTTGCAACCGTGTAAAAAAGGATAACATTGGTAAGAATGTTGTTGCATTGATTTAGAATTTTTCTTCCCATGGCTTGTCATAAAGAACCCATGTTTATTTCCATTTGAGCTAGGAAATTTTGGAAATGGGAAAAGAACATATAGAGGTTTTATTTTAATGAATCGTTACATGACCCACACAAAATGTGAGTCCTAATATGCCTTTTTCATCACCATGATTAGATGGACAAGTTCTTTCTAGCTTCAACACATAGGATTTCCATCCAGTAAGAAAACGAAAGAAAACACCTTTTCAAATATAAACATTCCTCCTTGTGAAATTTCCCTTGTTGACATGGGTGACAACAAAGATGGAAGAACTAAAAAAAGGGAAGAAAAAATGGGATATAACAAGTACCAAAGCATAAATCGATTGTAAAGAGCTCATGCAACTCCTCTTAACTTGCTACCTCTTTACCTTTTCCCATTCCACTTTAAGCTTTGACATAGAAACCTTAAGATTTTCTACTTTTCTTATCAAAGATGATTTTCATTAAGTGAAAAGGTGGCACCCATGACTTGGGAATTTTTTTGATTATGATTAAGTTTTAATCATGTAGTCATGTCCTTAATCATGTAACATGACTAAACCATGTTTACAATTACATAACTAAAACATGTGATTGGATTCCAAAATTATATTTTATCAAATAACAAAATGTATTGAACACATCAAGAAGTTGAGAAATTTATTTATTAAAAGGATTTGTTGGTTAGGTGCATGCACTTAGGATTGATATATTCATACTTATCATTAAGAAAAAATCATTTAAGATATAATTTAAGGATTTCCAAAAGTAGCCCCAAAAGAATTAATAATTCGAAATAACTTATGATCATCAATAAATTATGAATGATTTTAAATATTGTGATTTTGCATATGATTATAAAAATAACTTAATTTGGCATCATGCCATTGATTTATTCATTTTTTGAACTAATATGAAAGTACCTTCACATTAAATTTTGCATAGGTTTGGCCTTAGTCAACCTAAGTTTATGTTTTGTTAATTCATGTTTAACCTAAATTTAGCCTTTAAATTTAACCTAGGTTTAGCCTTTACATTTAACTTAAATTTAAATTAGGTTTAACATTTATGTTTAATTTTAAACTTTAACCTTTAGGTTTAGCCTTTAAATTTAGTTTAAGTTTAACCTCTAAATTTAACCCACAAATTTAGGTTCTAAATTTGGTTTAAATTTAACTTTTATGTTTAACCTTTAGATTTCACTAGGTTTAACCTTTAAGTTCAACCTTTAGGTTTAACATAGGGTTAGCTTCTATGTTTAGCAACTAACTTCAACCTAAGTTTAACATAGGTGTAGCCTTTAGGTTTAACCTAAAAGTTTAATTTAGTTTTTAAGTTTAGCCTTTGAATTTAGTTAATCTTTAATTTGTAAGTTTAACCTATAGGTTAATCTAGGTTTAGTCTTTAGGTTTAACTAAAATTTAATTGAGGTTTAGCCTTTATGTTTAGTTCAATTTTAGCCTTTAGGTTTAACTCAAATTTAGCCTTCATGTTTAATTTAAGTTTAATTTATAGGTTTGGCCTTTAGTTTCAAATTTGTTTAACCTAAATAACCATAGGTTAAATTAAATTAACCTATAATAACTTTTTAAAATGTAGGTTAACTTGACACGTATAGCCAAGCTAAATTTGATGGGTGGGTTAAGTTATTTTAGGCTAAAATATGTTTTAATGTTTATAATTTTATGATGATTAATTATGTTTCAAATAAAAATTATGGTGCAATTGTTAGTGATTTGAACCCTCAAAGTGAAAATGAAGGGTTTGAGTCCTCACACTTGCAATACAAGATTACTTAAGTTCTTTGTTTAAGTAACTTATTTAGCCTATTTTTAATTTGTTTTTACTCTAGGCAATGTAAACTAAGCTTCTAGGCCTATGCTTTGGTTGCCATGTGGCATCATATGATTGAACCAAAAAAATCATTTCCAAGTTCTAGGTGAACATGTGGTATCCAATAAGTGGTCAATATTTTTTAAAAATTGGAATAGGTTGCCATGAGGCAACTCATAAATGGACAATATTTTTTTCAATTTAGCTTAGGCTACCACATTACAACAAGGATTTTTTAAAAAAATTATAATTTATATATTTAAAAATCTCAATTGATGGATGCATCTTCCATGAATATTATTTGATTTAATATTACAAAATTTTATAACCATGATCACATAATCTTTCGACATTGTGATCATTCATCCATGACTTAAGTCATGAAAATGATATGGAATTACATAAATGATTATAATCATGTTTCTATTAGATGGCATAAACAACAAGTTCGAATCAACTACATAATCATCTAATCATTAAGGCATATACAATTAAAGTTTTAAATCTTAAGTGGAGTCATAAATGTGGCCTTTTGGCATAATGCTTTGAAAGTGACATCCTATAATTCCAAATAATTTTTATCAAAACAACAAAAAATACATACATCACATGTTATAACTAAAATAAATAATGCATTCACCACCTTGTGCACACATAATCTTGACTCCACATTGGACTTTTGAATGACCTCATGACAACCATCCTCAAAACTCACTTAGCTCAAATTTGTCATGTACTAAAAATTTACCTAATCAAAGCAAACGCATCCACATCCACAAGTGCATGTGCCAAGTCATATGACATGCCATGATTAAAAACACAAGTAGCCCTTTTCAAATTCAACACAATGCCCATAAAAGTAACCAAAATCATGGCGATGTATTTCACCTTCTTTAGATATTGCCTTTTATGCCTCATGACATTGCAACAAACCACTAATCACAATGACAAGCCCATCCAGTTCCAAATACCCATAATATATAATCAAACAAATACAAAATAAAACATTATCACCCTCTCTTTAAAAACCCGATAGAAAATAATATATTTATTTTTTCCTACAATATAACATATGTTGAGTTCACTTCATCATCTTGGATTTTTCCATAATGTCAACCCGAATTTCACATTCTTTTCTCAATATGTAATCAACTATAAAAAGGTGGCCATGAGAGGGGCATACATACAACTAGCATTACTTATCAAAGAAAAGGGCATTGCCATTATAGGTTGTGTAATTAAGTACAAAGATTATCAATTGACAAAGTTGGATGGAGTTTGTTTTAGGCCCTTGTAGAAACATTTGTGGCAATTCATGAATGAAAAACACCAATATCCTTTCTAGATTATGTGACAATTCAAACATGATGATGCATTGCTTTTGCTACAAATCTTGCACCTACATATAAAGAAACACACTGTATCATCTTCATTGCAAGAAAACATGACTAAAATAACCTAGGGAAACATTACCACATCTTAGGCTTCAACATGTGTGACAAATGTATTTGTCTCATTTATTTGTAGTTTTGGAAGCACTAAAAATATTTGAATGCCTTCATTAGGAATGGTAGTGACTAGCTAATCAAAACTTGAACAAAGAATACTTGGATAGAAAATTTAATACATCACATATAAAATATCCTACATATATTGTTCCTTAGCTTTGAAGCCCTTATAGAGAAGTAACAAAATGTTGGACACCAATATAAAAAAAGTGATTGTCAAAAGAAGTCAAAATAGACCCCATCCTAGACTCTTGGGCAACATGGTTGTGTTCAAATGCAACATGTTTTTTTGTATTGCACCAATACAAAAATAAACTATAAAAGAATATCTAAATTTGTTATCTTGACATTGTTGAAATATGTAATAACGAATGTCACATGTTGAAAAAAAAAGTTAGGAGGAGGAATTCATGTCAACCATAATAAAAAATGAAACAAGAATCAAATCAAAAAATTATAGCACATGTATAAAAAAGGAGAGTCATTGCTACAAAGGGAAGATGGTGGAACAAATGGTTGATCATTTCTACACATAACATGAAAAAAAGTCCACTTACATGAACATGGAAAACATGTATCATGATCCATAGTGAATCAAACCCACAATCATTTGCAAGGTGCCCATGTGTCCTAACCACATAAATATAACCTTCAAGTTCTACGATAACACGTAGAAATAAATAGTATTATCTAGATCATAACAAAGAAATGGCTTGCGACAAAAAAATTGATTGAAAACATATTATATCACAACCTTAACATCTCGTGACTTAGTAACGGAAATCATGCAAAATTTGTTCATTCGCAATTTGTATGTTTTATACACTAATATTGTGCATTGAAAACACATTTTACACACGAATTTGTCAGGAGATGTGAAATTTGTGTTACATTTATTCATTCATAGGTTTGTATTTCATTTATCAACACATTTATTTGTGTGTCATTCAATACATGATATTCGTGTGTAAAATGTAAAAACCTATGAATGAACGAACTTCACATGATTTTCATTATTAATTTGTCACATGTTAAATTTGTGATGTAAGGTGTCAACATAAAACTTTACAACATAGTTGAACAAAGGATTTTTTTTGTTGAAAACAAGCAACAATTGCATTTATACTAACATGCATGTGGCATATATTCCTTTGAGTTTCCACCTTGCAAAAATTGTGATTGGTATGTAAACATGCTTAATAATGCATAGTCAAACATAATGTAAACCCATCTAAATTTTTTCAATGTTAGAACATTAGAACTAACAACTAAAAATGTAAACATAACCAACAAAAGAAAGTGTAAAAATGGATGTTGACATAAATGCTACAAACATAATTGAATTCATTGAACATACCAACTACATTGATACACATAATCAATCAAATCCTCCATGTAAATTGCATGTACTTCTATTATATGTTTTAAATAATTGTTTGAAACCTAATCACAAAAAAATTATTGATTAGTTTCATCAAGTTGTGCAATTGATTACATTTAATGTGGTGTATAAAAGGGAAACCTAGATAACATGTACTAATATCAAGGTTCCAAACATTTCTTTAGAAAAAATCCCTCTCTATTTTCTCCTATGAATATTATATTATAGCATCCACATATTCATTTAAAGATTGCCCATTTGTAATTGTTGATGCCAAGCTTTAAAACTCAAATTGTAATGAAAATCCATGATAACATCCCCACTAATGCCATCAACTCCCAACAATGGTAGAGGCCAATGTCATACATTAATTAATGTACTTAATATTGTTCACAAGAGCAACGATACCAAGAAGACTTGACCATGATGTTCTAGCTAGCTAACAAATTTTTTAAAACTTGAATATGTAAGATAGCAAAAGCATTGGAATGTTAAGGATAAGGAAATAAATAGGTTGGCTACACTTCAATTAGGTCTATGACATTTATTACACATGATCACATATAAAAGAAATAAAACAATACACAACAACACGTTATGGGTTTTTTTATTAATCAAAGAAATGACTATTGTCCTTTTCAACTACAATTGTAACTACTTAGTCACAAAAATGACTATGTAGTTGCAAAGGCCATTGAGATGTCATGTGATGTCATGGTTTTGTGACTATAGTTAATATGACGACTAGTGAGTTTTTTTGGATAGATTTATTAATTTTTTTGAAATTGTAATAATATACTCTAAATATATTAAAATTAGTTATTTAAAAAAACCTTGATTTTTGTGACTATAATAATGACTTCTAGTTTCACAACATGCTATGGCATTCCACATGCACGTGATAATAAAATACTTCATTATTAGTCAACATGATGACCCATACACTACTTTGGAAAAAATGAAGCATTTATTGGTTGGCCATTATGTTAAAAATAATGTCCAATCCTTCAATATAGCTCTTTACATCAAGACGCAAATCCAAAAATTTACCTTCATTACAACAAATCTTGTCCTTTGAGCTAAACAAAAAAATGATTATTTTTTGTTTCAATTATATTTATAACCACTTAGTCATAATAATCATTAAGTAATGACAAAAGGCATCAACATGCCACATGGCATCATGGTTTACAACTATAGTCAATATGACAACTTGTTGGTTTTTTGGTAAATTATCATATTATTAATTTTCAATTTTTGTTCATTAATTAGTTAGATGCAAGAACCATCCACCTTTGTGACTCATAACAATTCAATATCCCATAATGATGACATGGCATGTTATATGCCAACAAGATGATGTGGTCCTATTTGTCAACATCATGGTTCATATCATTGATTTGATGAATTAATCTCATTTATTAACTAATTGAAAATATTGTTGTTCTTTGCAATTGATAACAATTCAATTTTCCATGTGATGATGACATGGCATACCATTCAGTAACAAGGTTTGACAAATTTTCATGGCCATCCATGATTTTTTGTGACACCATAAATTTTTTTTATGTCTTGAATTTATGGCATCAATATTTTTCATGGCATGCCATAATTTTTTGTGTGTCATGAGGTTTTTGAAGTCATGAATTCACATGTATGTGTATGTGTACTAAATAATTATTGTTAATTTGTAATTATGACTACAATATTGATGGTTGTTTTGAAAAATGTGACACATAACTCATTGACTTTTAAATATATTTAACACCCTAGCTTAGGTTAACATACCTATTAAGTTAATATATGTATGTAAGCTACTTAGTGAAAACCTACTTCATAATATAGACTACCTTGTAAATTATTTAATTAAACATAAGAGATTTACTACATTTAGTATGTTTAAATATACTTAGAATAAGTTACCATGTACTAATAGGTTAACCTAGGTAGGTTCTTAGCTTTAGGTTTTTTTGCCAAGTCAACCTAGGTAGCTTCATTACAAAATATTTTATCAAGTTTGTAACCACCTTAGGTTTATGCAACTAAATGTGATTATGATGTGACTAGATGTGATATATATTTATCCTAGGTTAATTTATTTTTTAGCCTAAGAATGCCTAGGTTAACCTAGGCTATGTTAGTAAGTAATATAAGTTGACAAATTAATTTATTTAAAGTCAACTCAGGGAGGTTTAGGTTTATGTTAAGTTGGTAGGTAGTAGGTAGGTTGACCTAGGACAACCTAAGGTGGCTAAGGTTAATTCAAGGCTAATTTTTTGTGAGTTTTATAACTTTGTGTTAAATATAATTAATGTAAAAAGATGTGGTAGTGGAATGGATGAGGACTTGAACCCCAAAGTGAAGATGGGGGGTTCAAGTCCTCATTCTTGCAACCTATGATATTTAGGCCAAGTTTGCCTTAGGTTAGGTAGCCTAATATAGGCTTTTTGGGCTAGGAGTCTGATGTTTATTTTTAATTCAAGCCATCTAACCTAGGTTAAGTAGCCTAAGTTGCCTAACATAGGTAGTTAACATAGTTAGGTTAAACTAGGTTGCCTAACCTAGTTAGGTTAAGCTAAGTTGATTTTTGGCTACACTAGTTGCATGGGTTAAACTAGGTTGATTTTTGGTCATGTGCAATGACTCATAACATGTTTATAGAGTTTTTACATATGTCACCCATCCATCAAGACATCTTTTGTAACATTTAGTTGAATAAAATGATTAAGTTGAGATCACATGCACTTTACATGTCATACCAAGGTTAATGATGACATGAAATTTCATTATTATGAAATAAAATAAAAATCTTAATTGTTAAAATGATTAGGCTTTGCAATTGAACATCCCTTGTAACTAAATGGGTGAAACGACATGGGTTTAACAAATCATTAGTCAATAGTCACATAGGTCTTTTAAAACTAATATGTAGTTGTAAAAGCTAGTCGCAAAACCCAAAATGTGTTGTTGTGATATATGAATGTTGATATATTTGTTTGAAATTTCAAACTAGCCCAAGGTCATATAACAACACCATGATGTTTAACAATTCCTTCTCTTGGTTAGCCTTTGAAAGCTCCTTAATAGGTTTGAAATCAACCTTCTTATACATGTGCAATATTTAACACCTTCAAAGATGATATCCATTTTACCACTAAAGTTAGCTTTGCCTTCCACATGCCCATCACAAGGTGGGCATTGTGATCATTGCTAAAAGGATTACTGACCTTCTCATTAAGGCTAGTTGAACTAGTAGTGACAATCTTGGTTGGAACTTTAAAAGAACTTAAATCATTGTCACAACTTAATCCACTAACAATAACTTTGAAATAGTATGTAGACAATAGTTTTCCCCCATGTTGAATATGGTCACCTCCATCGTCCATGTTATTTTCCTCCCATGTTTTTTTGGAATATCCACCCCAATAGGATAATTCATCCCAAGACGATTGAATGTCCCACCCAATTATGCAAAATTAACAAAAATATCTTCCTTTAATAAAATGTTCATGAAAAAACTTTGTTTGTCTTCCCTACATGTCATAAAATGACCATACACTTTTGAACCCTTAGTAATGACAATTACTCACTTCCCAACAATACAAGCCAGACTTTACAATAGATTTATAGTTTTTGATATTGTATGTTTTAGCTCAAAGATAGGAATTGAAGGTCAACATGCTTATGAAAAGACTCCACTACTTTTTGAATGATCCTTGGTCCTTTCCACAAATTCACCACCCACCTTTCTTATCCCAAGGCCTTTAAACAAAATTTATAATAACATACAATACGTGGAAATAAACATGAAGTTGTTTGAAAGACTTAATGGTGCCATATTCTTGTTGGTCCCATGGTATTTGCACACCAACAATCATGAAACCTTTGGAAAACCACCCTATATGCTTGGTGTTTCGATTCAATTGATGACAACAAAACAAATTGAAGGAGGCAGTGACAAAACTCTTATTGTAACTCCTCCATTTGCATTACCATTTCAATACATCCCAAAACATAAGATAATTATAAGAATCAATATAGGAGAATTCCCATTTGAAATACATAGCCCACACCCAAGCCTTTTAGACTCACAAATATATTCATGAATTGCTTAGGGATTCATCTTGACAATTCCCTTTGATAAAACATTTCTTGCATGCTTCATTTTACTTTTAAAACATGAGTCCTCATGCAAACCTAGCCTCCAAACAATGAACATCAAAGCTTCAAGATCATTTTTGTTGGGGCCCTTTTGGGTGAACAAAACCTCCAAGCGCAAGTTGAACCTTTTATAAATTCACCATGATGCCATGCACTCATATTAATTTAGCAGATGACAAGTTAGGTCGAAGTATGGATAGGCACCAATGTAAGGTTGTTTGACCGATGCATATGGGGACATGTGATAGCCATATGCAAGTGCTTCCATCAACATGGGGGTCACAAGAGATTCATCTACAACCACAAAGGGTATGTAAATTTGAAAAATTATATCTTATTCATACCTTTGATATATGCAAGACATATTTATACCCAAGAAGGGGTACATGCAAAGAAATGAGGAAGAATAATTAGGGTAAGTAGGTTATGAAACTTGCATATATAATCAATTTGTAAGTGTTTCCAATTTTGCCAATCTATTGGTGTTTTTATTTTCACCAATTAATTGAAATGTGTGATTAGCAAATCATTGGACATGTCAATCAATCCTAAACATAAAGTGGATGTCTAATTCACAAATGCTTCACAAATTTCTTTAGTTGCACCATTTTAGGGGTGTGTGTGTTTAAGATTACGTAATTGAACTTTATGTTTCATTAAATGATGCAATTTTTAAAATGTGTTTGTGCATGTTTGTACTTAAGGATGAATTGAACATTTTGATTTTTGCATCTTGATATTGGATTTGGGTGAAAGCACATTACATGGGGGGGTCAAAATTTTATATTCATTCTCAAGATCAATGTAATCAAGAGCCAATTACCTATTTTCATTCTATTTCCCACCTTGGGGATGAGGACGATCATTCTTTGGTTTAAAATGGGGGGCATGTGACCTTGACCTACATAGTTGTGATGGTTGTTAAAAGATCTAGTGTAAGTTCTAGAGTTTCCTAAAATAACTCAATCAATATGCCATCTTCCTTGAAGGCTTTCCTTTTTAGTAGAAACAAGATTGCTTTAATGAGTTCTTCATGTGAAATGAGGTTAATGAGCTCCACACTTGAGGGGGGGGGGACATTAGTAAAATAAAGTAGAAAATATTTGAGTAAAACTATAAGGTGCAATATATTGGTTGTTGGATAATATACTGGTGGTTATTCTATTAATGGCTATTGGTGGCTATTATATTATTGGCTACTGGTGGTTATTCTATTAATGACTATTGGTGGTTATTCTATTAATGACTACTGGTGGTTATTCTATTAATGACTACTGGTGGTTATTCTATTAATGACTACTGGTGGTTATTCTATTATTGGCTACTGGTGGTTATTCTATTATTGGCTACTCGTGGCTATTCTATTATTGGCTACTGGTGGCTATTCTATTATTGGCTACTGGTGGTTATTCTATTATTGGCTACTGGTGGTTATTCTATTATTAGCTACTGGTGGTTATTCTATTATTGCCTACTGGTGGCTATTCTATTGGTGG
>Ga0116230_10001868_pt1 | contig 20216 bp, 21 predicted proteins | sample S1TSphfallax_3_FD_88678 | JGI IMG/M metagenome (GOLD analysis project Ga0116230, IMG submission 88678) | Host-associated microbial communities from peat moss isolated from Minnesota, USA - S1T2_Fd - Sphagnum fallax MG | ecosystem: Host-associated > Plants > Peat moss > Unclassified | place... | reverse complement strand
GTCAACACCTGGTCGGTGGCCGGCTTCGTGAGCGAGGGTGCACAACCGGCCGAACTCGGCTGGGGCACGCCCGAGAAACATTTTCCGCTGGACGGCGGGCGGCATTCGGAAGGTTCCGGATGCGCCATCTATCTGAACCGACCGGGCGCCAGCACGCGGGTGCGCACCTGGACACCCAAGGCGGGACATTTTCACGGCTTCCTCATCACCCATTCCGAGGCCATCTCGCTGTCCGACTATTACACGGTGAAAGAGGGCGATGAGGTGGTCTACCGGCCGACCGCGCATTACGCCTACCATCCTTGCGACAATGCCGTGCTGTCGGTGCACGAGTTCGCGGGGCGTAATTGGCACCTGCAGGATCATAAGCGCATCATGCTCAACGAAATCACCGGCGGGATCGACGAGCTCGGCGTGCTGCTCGCCGGACACCGGAAAAACGCCTACTGGTTCGGTTCGCAGTTGTCGGTCGAGGAGGCGCGGCGGCTGGCGCCCTTCAACAGCGCCACCAGCCTGCAGGTGACCGCCTCGGCCTTGGCGGGAATGATCTGGGCCATCGAGAATCCGCATCGCGGCATCATCGAACCTGATGAGATGGACTTTGAGCGGCCGCTCGCGATCGTCATGCCTTACTTGGGCACGGTGGTTGGCGAATACACCGACTGGACGCCGCTCCACCAACGCGCCGAGTTGTTCGCGGAGGATCTCGACCTCTCCGACCCGTGGCAGTTCAAGAACGTGCGGGTGGTCTAGGTCAGGGACGCACGGCACCGTAGTGGATGGCGACGATGGTCACCGTGGCGGCTCCGCCGGGCAGCGCCATGGTGACCTCGTCGTCCAGGTGCTTGCCGAACAGGCTGCGGCCGAGCGGCGAATCCATGCTCACGTAATCGGCCGCCATGTCGAACTCATCGGGTCCGACGATGCGGTACCAGCGTTGGCCGCCATCGGCATGCTCGAGTTGCACCCAGGCACCGAAGTAAACCCGGGTGTGATCTCGCCGCGCTGCAGCAGCGGGTTCCCCTGAGTCGACGATGACCATGCCTTCCAGGCGTTTGCGCAAGAAACGCACCCGCCGGTCGATTTCGTGCAGGCGCTTCTTGCCATAGGTGTATTCGGCATTTTCCGAGCGGTCGCCCTGGGCGGCCGCCTCGGCGACGGCAAGGGTCACGCGCGGCCGTTCCTCGAGCCAGAGGCGATCCAATTCCTCGCGCATCCTCCGTGCGCCTTCCGGAGTGATGTATTTGGAGCCGGGAGCAGTGGGTGGGCGATAGCGTGACACGGTGCAATAGGCGGGAAAATGTTGAAAGACGTGAAACGTTTCCCGCGCCTCCGCTCGGCGTTTGTGTGGTTGCTCACAGATTGACCAGGGCTTATGTCTTTAAGCTCTGATCCCATGAGCAGCAAATACTACACCCACTTCATCGCGCAGGCGGAAGACGCCATCGATTACAGCGAGTATCGCGGTGTCGTGGAACTTCTCGGGCAGTCCGGCAAGGTGGAAGGCAGCCGGGAAATAGCCAAGATGCTGGCACGCAGTTTCGACCTCGAGGAAGCCGACATTCAAGTCCTGCAGTGGCATCAGCTGCACTGAGGACGGCCAAGCGCATCCCCTAGCGGGCTTTACTTCCCTTCATTGAAGTCCGCATCTCCGCCCTGAGCTCATCACTCGGGGCTTTTTTTTGGGCGACAATTGCCTCATCGCCCAACTTTGCTGTAGATAGGCGCATGGTAATCATGCGTCTCGCTGCAGTGCTTCTCGGGTTCGGCGTTGCCGGCTGCACGCTAGTTCATACCACGCCGGTCGCCCCGCCGCCCGCACCGGCACCCGCGGCGCCGCCGCCTCCCGAGCTGCCGGTGCCCCAGGCCACGCACCGCTTCGACATCGACGCCAACACCGAGATCGTCGGCTACGTGCAAAGAACCGTCATCGGCAAGGAGGACACGCTGCCCGATATCGCGCGGCGCTTCGATGTGGGTTACGAGGAGATGCTGCTCGCCAATCCCGGGGTTGACCCGTGGTTGCCGGGCGTCGGTCGTGAAGTGGTCGTGCCGACGCAGTTCATTCTGCCCGCCGCACCTCACCAGGGCGTGGTGGTCGACGTCGCGGCGATGCGCATCTTCTACTACCCGCCGCACAAAAAGAACGAACAGCAGGTGGTCTACACTCATCCGATCGGCATCGGCCGGGTGGGTTGGAAAACACCGGAAGGCACCACCAAGATCGTCAGCCGCACCAAGGATCCGGTCTGGGTGGTGCCCAAATCGGTCCGTGACGAACATGCGGAGAATGGCGACAAACTACCGGCCATCGTGCCGGCGGGCCCGGACAATCCGCTGGGGCAATACATGTTCCGCTTGAGCTGGCCCAGTTATCTGATTCACGGCACCAACAAACCGTACGGGGTCGGGATGCGCTCGAGCCACGGCTGCATGCGCCTCTATCCCGAGGACATTGCGGTGTTTTTCGATCTGGTTCCGATCGGCACCAAAGTCACGGTGGTCAATCAGCCGTACTTGTTCGGTTGGCGGGACGGGACGCTGTACTTCCAGGCGTACGCGGTGATGGAAGACGACTCGCGCGATTGGGGCAAGAACCGCAAGCGCTTGCTCGCGCATCTGTTGAATCCGAAGGTGCGTCAGCAGATATCCGCCGAGAACGACGACATCGACTGGCAGCGGGTCGGTGATCTTGCGCATACGCCGCGCGCGGTTCCGGTGCCCGTGACCGGTGGCCACGAGGGGGTCGACGCGGTGGTGACGCAGGCGTTGCTGGTGGCCAACACGCTGCCGCAAGGCTCGAATTGGGACGGAAAAACCGGCTTGTTGGTCGATGAGAAGACCTTCAACGATCTGGTCGGCGGGCAATCCAAATCACCGCCGATGAGCCAGTCGCCGCCGTCCACCCAATAAACGAGCGATATCCTATGCTGCGTTTGTGTATGGCGGCCCTGATTACCCTGGGGTCCGCTGCGGCCTGCGCCGCAGCCGGCGCCGTGCCCGGTGCCGTGCCGGCGGATCTCACGCCGATCCAGTCGGGCCTCGACTATCATTCGTTTGCCAATGTCGATGAGTTCCGGGTAACTCACCTGGAGCTCGATCTGCGCGTCGATCCGTTCTTCAAGACGCTGCGTGGTGTGGCCGCCCTGCAGGTCAAACGGCTCGATCCGAACGCCACTGAGTTGATCCTCGATACCCGCGACCTCAATATCTCGGACGTCACGATCAAGGCGCAGGATGTGCTGGGGGCGACCTCGAAAAGCGAGACCACCTGGGTGAGCCGGCCGTTTCACTTCGAAAAAAAGGATCCAATCCTGGGCCAGGCGCTGGTGATCGAATTGCCGCCATCCAAGCGCTCGACGTTGTTGGTGCGGATCGATTACGAGACCTCGCCGACCGCGCCGGCGCTGCAATGGCTGACCGCCAAACAAAGCGGCGGCAAGCATACCGGGTTCTTTTTCACGCTGTCCGAGCCGATCGGGGCGCGCAGCTGGATTCCGCTGCAGGACACGCCCCAGGTGCGGATGACGTACTCCGCCACCATTCACACCTCGCCGGGCGTTCTTGCCGTCATGAGCGCCAAGAATGATCCCAAGGCCAAGAGGAACGGCGTTTATACGTTCGACATGCCGGAGGCGATTCCCTCGTACCTGATCGCGTTGGCGGTCGGAGATCTCGCTTTCCAGGAGACGGGACCGCGCACCGGCGTGTATGCCGACAAATCGGTGCTGAAGGCGGCCGTCAAGGAGTTTGGCGACACCGAGGTCATGCTCGAGACCGCGGAGAAACTGTTGGGGCCGTATCGCTTCGGCCGCTACGACATCCTGGTCATGCCGGAGAATTTTCCCTCGAGCGGCATGGAAAATCCGCGCCTGTCGTTCGTCACGCCGACCGTGCTCACCGGCGACAAGAGCGAGGTGGCGGTGGTCGCGGACGCACTCGCGCATTCCTGGGCTGGCAATCTGGTGGGTAATGCGAGCTGGCGCGATGTGTGGCTGAACCAGGGGTTTGCGGCTTATATCGAGAGCCGGATCGTGAGCGCGGTGTACGGTGAGAAGCGGGAGATGATGGACCGCGCCCTCGGCCTGCGCGAACTCAATGCGACCCTCGCCAAACTCGACCCCAAGGATCAGGTCCTGGCGATCGACTTGCGTGGCCGGGATCCGGACCAGGCATTCAGCGCGGTTGCCGATGAAAAAGGCCGGCTGTTGCTCACCTATCTCGATGCCAAATTCGGGCGCGAGCATTTCGACGAGTTTCTCAGGGGCTATTTCGAGCATTTCGCATTCCAGAGCATCAGCACCGAACAGTTCGTCGCGTATCTCAAGGCCAACCTGCTCGACCGCTATCCGGGAATCGTCAGCCGCGATGAGGTCATGGCCTGGGTCAGCGGCCCGGGACTGCCGGGCGAGGCGGTGCTGCCGGTCGCGGGTGAGTTCGCGCCGGTCGACGCGGCGCGCACCGCGTGGCTTACCGGCGCGCTGAAGCTCAAGAAGCTGAAGGATGACAGCGTTGGTTGGGTGACCCAGCAGTGGCAGTATTTCCTCGACGACATGCCGCCCGCCTTGAGCCTCGCGCAAATGGCGGACTTGGACCGAACCTTCGAGTTCACCAAAACCGCCAATGCAGAGATTGCGCAGAGCTGGTTGCTGCTGGTGATCCGCCATCAGTATCAACCGGGCAACCCCCGGCTCGAGGCTTACCTCAAGACGGTTGGCCGCCGCCGACTGATCGCGCCGCTGTACGAGGAATTGATGAAGACGCCGGGCGGCAGCGCGCAGGCGAAACGGGTCTTCGCGCTGGCGAGCCCGGGCTATCATCCAGAGACGGCGGCCGCCATTGGTGCGATCGTCACGCCCCGAGCCGAGGAGTCCGATGAATAGCGAGTGGATGAAAGTGATGCTCGACGAGATCGCGCGCAAGAAAGCCGAGGCCGACCAGGAGCGGCTCGAACACGAGCGACGCGAGCGCGAGCGACGCCAGGTGGAACCGGAGCCGACCGACACCGATGCGGCGGCGGGCCGCGTCAATGATTCCGCTTAAGGACGACAACGCTTCTGCGCGGCGGCCGTATGTCACGGTCGCGCTGATCGTCACCTGTACCGCCGTGTTCCTGTGGCAGCAATCGTTGGATCTCGATGCGGGCCGGCGGGTCGTCGATGCCTTGGGGGCGATTCCGGCGGTGTTGTTGAGCGATGCGCGATTGCCTGTCGAGCTGCAATGGATTCCCCGCTATGTCTCGCCGTTCACCTCCATGTTCCTGCACGGCGGCTGGCTGCATCTGTGCGGCAACATGCTGTATTTGTGGATCTATGGCGATAATGTCGAGGACAGCATGGGGCACGTCCGCTACCTCGTGTTCTATCTCGTGTGTGGTGCGGCGGCCGTGGGTGCGCAGGCTTTGTCCGAGCCGCAGTCGGCCTACCCCATCATCGGTGCGAGCGGCGCGATCTCGGGCGTTCTCGGTGCGTACCTGTTGTTGTTTCCGCGTGCCAAGGTGTTGACCCTGGTGCTGCTGCCGTTTTTCTTCACGACGCTGCGGCTGCCGGCGATGCTGCTGTTGTTGTTGTGGTTCGCCGCGCAGCTGGTGAGCGATCTGGCGGCGCGGGTCGGCGGGTCGGCCGTGGCATTTGGCGCGCACATCGGCGGCTTTCTGGTGGGCATGCTGTTGGTGCCGTTGCTCAAGCGGCGCGAGGTCGCGCTGTTCGCGCCCTAGGCTCCTGTCATTCGGGCGTGTGGTACAGTTTACGGATGACGCCCAGCAACGTCGGGTTGCGCCTCCAGCCCGAACGCGAACTCAATCCGGCGATCGGGCGCTTGCCCACTGCTCGAACCGCGTTCGTGGGCCGCACGTTGCGCGGGCCCGTCAACCGTCCGGTGTTCTTGAAGAGCTTCGCCGAGTTCCAGCTCATCTTCGGCGGCCTGTGGCAGCCGAGTCCCTTGGGTTATGCGGTGGAACAATTCTTCGACAATGGCGGCCGCGAAGCGATCGTGGTGCGTGTGGTCAATGGCGCCCGCGCCTCGACGCTGACGTTGGCCGCGGGGTCTGGGTGGCTCAAGTTGCGGGCGGTGCGCCCGGGGACGCGCGAGTTTCTGCGTGCCTGCGTCGACTACGACAACATCGCCGCCGGCAACCTCAAGGAGTTCAACCTGACCGTGCAGCGCGTCCGGCTGCAGGGCACGGAGCAGGTCGAGGACCAGGAAATCTTCCGCAACGTATCGGTCCTGCCGGACGCGGAGCGATATGTGAGCCGCCTGCTGGCGGAGTCGGAGCTGGTCGCCGTGGCCGGGCAGACACCCATGGTCCGGCCTGACCTCACGCTCGATTCGGCGAGCGGTCTGGCCATCCGTTACGTGTGTTCCAATGCGGATGGCGACGACGGTGCGCCGGTGACGGACTACGATCTGATCGGCTCCGCAACCGACAAAACCGGCATGTTCGCGCTCGACCAGGGCGAGAGCTTCAATCTGCTGTGTCTGCCGCCGCTGTCGCGCAGCCAGGACGTGGGCCCCTGCACGCTGATGGTGGCGGCGCGCTATTGCAAGGAGCGGCGGGCGCTGCTCATCGTCGATCCGCCGGCCGGTTGGCACACCGCCGACGAGGCGCTCTCCGGCATGCGGCAATGGGAATTCGCCTGCGAGAATGCTGTGATGTACTTTCCACGGATTCTGGCGCACGACAAGCTGCGCGGGCATTTCGAAGCGTTCGCGCCGTGCGGCGCGGTGGCCGGCATGTTGGCGCGCGCCGACGAGTCGCGTCCGGTTTGGGGGCCGGCACACCACGAGGAGGCGGTGCTCAGACCCGGCTTCAGACCTGCCTGTCTGGTTCCGGAGGAGAGCCGCAAGCGGCTGGCCGCGATGGGGGTAAACACCATCCAAGCGGTGCGCTCGGCCACGCGTTTTGGCCTCGAAGCGCGCACGCTGGCCGCCGGCGCCGCGGGGGCCGCGGACTGGCAAAGTCTGGCGCTGCGCCGCCAGGCGTTGTTCATCTTGAATTGCGTCGAGCGCGGGACTCGCTGGGTGGTCAACGCGCCGCGAGAGACCGAGTTGGCCCTACTCGTCAGCGCCCAGGTACGCACGTTTTTCGAGCGGTTGCACGCAGCCGGCAGCTTCGGTGACCGACCGGTGGAAGAAGCCTTCTTCGTCATCTGCGATGACCGCATGAACCCGGCCGAAGGCGCGCTACCCGGCGAGTTTCAGCTGCTGATCGGCTTTGCCGCAACCCGGCGGCACGAATTTCATAGCTTCCGCATCGCGCACACGGCGGGCGGCAGCCGGGTGACGCCGGCCAGTCTCAACCGCTTGAACGACGTGCAGTTCAGTGCGGAGGAGATCGAGTGGGTGGACGCGCTGGCGGTGCAGCTGCTCGCTACTCCGCCGTAGTCGCGGCGGCCGCAGCGGCGGCCATGCGGCGCTTGAGCTCGAGCGTCAACGAACTCACTTGCGCAGCGCCGGCGCCGGACGGCGCCAGCCGCGGGATGTCGGGAATCTCCGCGATGATTTCGCGGGCATGCAGAAAACCTGCATCGATGGCACGGTCGAACGCGTGCCAGTTGAGCAGATCCACATTGTCGAGCAGCGGCTTGAGCAGCACATCGGCGAGAGAGCGCTGCGATGCGGCGCTCGCGGCGCTGTTGACCATGCCGGCCTGCATCAGAATTTGAAAAATGTTGATCCGCTGTGCCGTGTGCTGACTGCGCTCGGCGCCCACATCGCTGCCGATCACGAGTCCGGGGGCGTGCCGCTGCATGACGTCGACCGGGAGATTATTGATCGCCGCGCCGTCGACCAGGACATCGTTGCCCCAGACCACCGGCGGCATCACGCCGGGGATGGCCACCGAGGCACGCAGGGCCTGGGCCAGCGAACCCGCGCGATGCTCGAAAGCCCGGCCGTTGGTGAGGTTGCAGCTGATGCAGAAGAACGGATGGCGCAGATCTTCGATCATGATGTCGCCATATTCACGCTGCAGCAGCCGCGAGACCTTGCGGCCCCGGGTCAGCGCCACCAAGGGAAAGGTGTAGTCGTTCACCGGGTTCGAGTCGACGAAGCCGCGGCGGTAACAGGAGTGCATCTGGGCGTCGCTCCAGCCCATGGCGACGCCCGCGGCGATGATCGCGCCGATGCTGGCGCCGCCCACGAAATCGATCGGCACGCGGGCCTCGCGCAGCGCCCGGATCACCCCTAAGTGCGCGAAGCCGCGCGCTCCGCCGCCCGACAGCACCAAGCCGACGCCGCGCCGGGTCAGCAGCCGGGTCACGCGGCCGAGATCGGCGTCGTCGACGAGGTGGTGATGCGAGGTGGTGGGTGACGCCGCCAGCCAGCGTACGGCCGCACCGGCGGCGAACTCGCCATCGTGCAGCAGCGCCAGTTCGATGCGCGCGCCGCGACCGACCGCCGCGGCCACGCAGTTGGCCCAGGGGCGAGCGGCCGCGCGGGCCCGTGCGGCGAGGAGAATCACATCGGCCTGGCGGCAACATTGGCGCGTCCAACCCGACTCGGTGGGGTCGGCGACATAGACCACGTAATCGTTGATTTCCTCGATGCGGTTGAACCAGGCCAGCGTTTGCATGCTGGCGCGCACGTCCCAGACCAGCTCGGCCGAAGCGCTCTGCCCCAGTTGGTCGACCAGACGGCTGGCGAATTCGGCCACGTCGATTTCATCGTTGTTCGGCACGACGACGAAAACCCGGGCCCGTTTCAAGGAGCGGTGCTGGCGGTTGCTGTGACGCAAGCGTCGCGCCGCGAGGCGTGCCACCGCCATCGACAGGGAGGTCGAGGCGCGGGTCGCGGCATCCATGCCGGCGTTCGGAATCAGGACGATTTCGCTGTCGCGCAGCGCGACCACCGACGCGGTGCGCGCTTCACGGAGCAGCCAGCCGGTTTCACCGACCAATTCGCCGCCCTCGATTTCGGCCACCCACCCTCCGCCGCCGTCGAGCTTGACGCCCAGGCGGCCACTGATGAGGAGATAGACGCCGTCGGCGGCCGAGCCTTGCGCGAACAACAGCGTGCCGGCAGGCAGGGAGAACTGCACCGCGCAGGCGGCCAGCGCCTCGAAGGTGGGCGCATCGACGCCGGCCAAATCGGCGCAATCGCGCAGCCGGTCGATCACCGGCCGCAGCTGCTGCGCAGCGCTCGACTGCTCTTCCTCCAATGCCATGAGAGGATAGCGGCCGTTACAGCCTGTTTCTTGATGGTGCACTGCGTAAGGGGAGGAGCGATGAAACGGAGTTTCGGTGCGGTGGTGTTCTCGCACGGCAAGGAAAGTGGTCCTTGGGGGTCGAAAATCACGGCCATGGCGGCCGTGGTCGGCGAACTCGGCGTGCCGGTCGAGTCCATCGACTATCGCGGCATGGACGATCCTGCCGCGCGGATCGGCAAACTCATCGGTGTCGCGGCGGCGCTGCGTGAGCCGGTGGTATTGGTCGGCTCGAGCATGGGCGGGCACGTGGCGGCCGCGGCGGCGGCCCAGCTCAAACCGCGCGGCGTGTTCCTGTTGGCGCCGGCGTTCTACATGCCGGGATTCGAGATCCATACGCCGCAGGCGGTGGCGTGTGCGACCGCGATCGTCCACGGCTGGCACGATGACATCGTGCCGGTGGACAACAGCATCCGCTGGGCGCGGGAGCATGCCGCGGCACTGCATCTGCTCGACTCGGGTCATCGGCTGGAGGATCAGATCGGCAGCATCTGCGTGCTGCTGCGGGCGTTTCTCGAGCAGCTCGGTTAACGATGCGGCAACACCGGGGGCGGTGCGGCGATGCCCGCCGGGGGCAGCGGGTCGGATGAGGGTGCCTCGGGCGGAGGTGCGAGCTCTGCCTGGGCGAGTTCGCGCAGGCTCTCGCCCAGCTCCTCACCGGTGCGCCGGCCCATGGCGTCAAAGCCCGCCCCCATCGACGCGTTGTAGGCGCTCACGTAGCGCTGGCCCGAGGAGGATTGCATGAAGGACAGCAGGTGCTTCAAATCGGCGTCGCTCAAGTCCCGGTAGCCGTAGGCCATGAACCGGCGCATCGGCAGGCGCATGTTCTCCTCCATACCGGCGCGGCTCGACTCACCGGATTGGTGGGCGCGTTCGGCCACCGCCGCCGAGTCCAGACCGGAGCCGACGGCGGTGCCCACCGCCACCGCCTCACCCATGCTCAAAAAGATCTCGACGGTCGATTCGGTCGAGTGCGTGGCACGCTCCAGTTTGTCGAAGATCTGATCGCGTTTCGGTGTCGACGGCGCCGTGATCTTGCCGTTCATGACTTTGTCGATGTTGTCCTCGCCCAGGTTTGCGAGTGCGACGTCTGCCGAGACCATGCGCTTGCCCAGGTCACTGGTGAGAAAGGCTTCGGTCTTGGTCACCGTGGCCGGATCGAGATGACGGGCAAAGGCCTGGAGCGCCGGTGCCTCGAACACGTCGATGCGAAAGCCGCGCTCGGCCGCCGCGGTGACCGCGGCCAGCTGCGCGTCGGAGAGTTTGGCCGAAGTGTCGGCGGCGAACAGCTGGCGGATGTGCTGCGGCATGGCGCCCAGGGAGGCGCGCACTTGTTCGCGGATCGCGGCGGCTTGGTAGACTGTCGCGGCGGTATCGATATCGACCGTGGATTCGGCGGCATGCGCGCCGAAGCTCAAGCACATCAAAAATACAAAGCGAAACATGCGCGAACTCCGGGTGGTTGAGCTGGCAACAATTGTACACTCACGCTCCTCACGGGCCGGCGGTTGCGAGGTTTCCATGAAGTTATTGCAGTGTACGGTTGTTTGTCTGGCGGTTTTGGGCGGCGTGGCTTGTTCGGAGCCGCCGCCGCCCAAGAAGACGGTGTTCGATCCCATGACGCAACAGCTCGAGCGCGCGCGCGAGGTGCAGAAAACCGTCGACCAGAATACCGACGCGACCCGCAAAGCGGTCGACAGCCAGGAACGTGGCGATGACCATCCGTAACAGGTGAGCCTCGCCTGGCGCTGGAGCGTCCGCAAGCTGCTCAAGGTGTGGGTGCGCACCACCATCAAGCCGGATGACGCGGCGCTCGAGATAGCGGCAAGTCCGCGGCCGATATGCTACGTGCTCGAGCGTGAGAGCCAGGCGGATTTGGCCGTGCTCAACAACGCGTGTTTGCAGCTCAATCTGCCGGGCCCCGAGCGGCGCTGGGTGGTTGGCCAGCGTCGCGTCGAGCGCGCCTACTTTGAGCTGCTCCGGCGTCCGGGACTATTCAGCGGCCGCAAGATTCCGCGCGCGCCGCGCTTCCTCGACCAGTTGGTGGCAGCGGCGGCCAGCCCCGACTTCGACGTCGATCTGGTGCCGGTGGCGATCTTCTGGGGGCGGGCACCGCAGAAGGAGGTGAGTCTGTGGCGGTTGCTGTTCACCGAAGATTGGGCGTTGGTGGGCCGCTTCCGCAAACTGCTCAACGTGCTGTTCAACGGCCGCAATACGCTGGTGTACTTCGGCGCGCCGCTGCGGCTGCGCGAGGTGCTGGACGACGGCTTGAGCGCGCCGCTCAGCGTGCGGCGGATACTGCGCACGCTGCGCACCATTTTGCGCGCGCAGCGCGCCTCGACCATCGGTCCCGATCTGTCGCACCGGCGCACCCTGGTCGCGCAGATATTGAAGACTCAGTCGGTGCGCAACGCCGTGCGGCGCGAAATGGCCGTGCGGCTCGCGGCGGGCCGGCCGCTGAAGCGCCGTGCCGCGCTCCTGGTCGCGCGCCGGCAGGCGGTGGAGATCGCGGCGAACTATTCCCAATCCTTCATCACGTTCATGGCGCTGTTGCTCGGCAGGCTGTGGAACTGGCTGTACGACGGCGTCGAGTTCGAGCACGTCGAACAACTCGAGGCGGCCGGCGACGGTGCCGAGATCATCTATGTACCCTGCCATCGCAGCCACATGGACTACCTGCTGCTGTCTTATGTCGTATACCGCAAGGGGTTTGCCGTGCCGCACGTCGCGGCGGGCGTGAATCTCAACATGCCGGTGATCGGCCGGTACCTCCGCAAGGGGGGTGCGTTCTTTCTGCGCCGCAGCTTCAAGGGCGATGCGCTGTATGCCGCGGTGTTCACCAAATACCTGGGCGTCATGATGGCGCGCGGCCACCCGCTCGAGTACTTCATCGAGGGCGGCCGCAGCCGCACCGGCCGGCTGCAGTCGCCCCGCACCGGCATGCTGTCGATGACGGTGCGCAGTTTCCTGCATGACGCGAAACGTCCGGTGATCTTCATGCCGGTGTATTTCGGTTACGAGCGCATCGTCGAAGGCCGAACCTATATCGGCGAATTGTCGGGGCGGCCGAAGGAAAAGGAGAGCGTCGCCGGGCTCATCAGGGCAACGGTGTCGGTGCTGCGCAGCAAGTTCGGCAAGGTGCACGTCAATCTCGGACAGCCGCTCGCGCTCGAGGCGGTGCTGGACAAGCACAAACCCGACTGGCGCAGCGCCGCCGTCGAGAGCGAGGACGCGCGGCCCGCCTGGATGAGCGCCGCCATCGACGATCTCGCGCGGACCCTCTGCATCCGGATCAATGCGGCGGCGGCGGTGACCCCGGTCAATCTCGTCGCCATGGCCATGCTGGCGACCCCGCGCCAGGCGTTGCCGGAGGTGGCTCTGGTGAATCAGCTCGAACTGTACCAGCGGCTGCTGCAGCATGCTCCTTACGGACCGCTGGTGACCGTGACACAGGCGAGCGGCGCGGCAATGATCCGCCACGCCGAGAGCATGGGCATGCTCGAACGCCAGCAACATCCGCTCGGCGACATCATGCGCATGAACGCGAAGAACGCGGTGCTCGCGACCTACTATCGGAACAACATCCTGCACCTGTTCGCACTGCCGTCGCTGCTCGCCTGCTGTTTCATCAGCAACGCGGTGATGCGCACCGTCGATCTGCAGCGCCTGGTGTGGCGGGTGTACCCGTACATCGCCGCGGAACTCTTCCTGCAGTGGGAGGAAACGCGGATCGCCGAGGTGACCGCGTCGCTGCTCGACGCGTTCGTCGATCTCTCGCTCCTCGAAACCAACGCAGACCGCAGTGAGTGGCGGCGCCCCGCCCCCACCTCGCTCGAGTCGATCCGCTTGTCGCTGCTGGCCGAGTCGACCATCCAGACGATCGAGCGCTACTATCTGGTGATCGCGCTGTTGCTGCAGGCGGGATCGAACGCGATCGACGCGGAGTCGCTCGAGAAGCGATGCCAACTGATGGCGCAGCGCATGTCGGTGCTCTACGGGCTCGACTCACCCGAGTTCTTCGACCGCAGTCTTTTCCGCAATTTCATCGAGCTGCTGCGCCGGCGCAACGTGCTGCAGACCTCTGCCGACGGCAAGATCGAGTTTGGCGAGCTCGTCATGGGCGTCGTCGCCGATGCGCAGGTGGTGCTGTCCGAGCAGATCAGAACCAGCATTCTGCAGGTGACGCTGGGCGCCTAGTCCCAGCTTTGGCTGCCGCGTCCCTGCTTGGTGCTGCCGCGGCGCTTCTTAGTGTCGATGCGCCGTTCCTTGGATGCCTTGGTGGGCCGGGTTTTCTTGCGGATCTTCGGTTCGATCAGCGCCGTGCGCACGAGTTCGGCAAGACGTTCCAGGGCGTCGCGCCTATTCTGGTCCTGGCTGCGTTCGCTGCGGGCGCTGATGAGGATGGTGCCGTCGTCGTTGATTTTGGCGCCCGCGATGCGCCGCAGGCGGTTGCGCGCCGCCACCGGCAGACTGGTGTTCTGCGGCAGCAAGAAGCGCAGCTGCACGGCGGTGGCCACCTTGTTGACGTTCTGGCCGCCCGGACCCGAGGCACGGATGAATTTCCACTCGAATTCCTCATCGGGGATGGCGATGTCCGGCGTGATTTGCAGCGGCATGTCGGGCGGCGCCGGGCTGCGTTCAGTCGAGGTCCGGCAGCGCGTTGTGCAGCAGCACCTCGTGCTGGGCGACCGGGATGGTGATCTTGTGTTCCTTGAACAGGCGCCAGATGGCGCGGTTCACATCCGAGCGGACGTTGTTCACGCCATCCTGGGGATCGGCGATCCAGAAACGCAGTTCCAGCTCGATGCCGCTTTCGCCGAAGTGCATCAGCCGCGACACCGGTTTGGGCTCGCGCAGCACGCGCCGCTGTCCCTCGCAGGCGCTGATGAGCAGCTGCAGCGCGACTTCGGGATCATCGTGATAGCTCACCCGGATCGGCAGCTTCAGACGGATGCGCGGATCGGTGTAGCTCCAATTGATGACCGCATTCGAGATCAATTGCTGGTTGGGCACCAGCATTTCCACCCCGTCGCGGTCGCGCACCACCACATAACGGCCGCGCAACTCCTGCACCCAGCCGAAGTTTTCGGTGCTGGTGCCGGCCTGGCCGGAGAGGCTGATGACGTCGCCCGGCTTGATGGAGCGATCCATCAGCAAGACGAAGCCTGAGACGAAATTGGCGGCGATGGATTGCAGGCCGAACCCCAAGCCCAAACCGATGGCGCCGGTCAGCACCGTCAGCGCCGTCAGATCGACACCGGCGGCGTTCAAGCCCATCAGAATGCTGAGCGCGATGAGGAATGCGTTGGCGAATTTCGCGATGCCGATGCGCGTGGAAGGCGCGAGCGTCGTGAGCTTCTTCAGTCGGCGTTCGACCCAGCGGCTGATCCACGCGGCCACCAGCACGAACAGCGTGAGCGTGAACAGCAGCTTCAAGATCGACCACACCGTGATGCGCGTCTTGCCCGCGGCGATACCGATGCTGTCGAGGGCGGCCACGATAGGATCGAGCCAGCCCAAATGTTGGGCGGCGATCACCAGCCAGATCAGCAGCGTCAGCCGGTTCTCCCAATGCTGCATCCACGATTTGTTGCCGAGGCTCGCGGCGAACAGGAACACGCCGATGCGCACGATGACGTAGGCGCCAATGAGGAGCACGGCGGCGTCCATGAGGGTGACGTCGAAATGCGCGGTGAAGAGAACGCCATGCGCGAAGCTCACCAGCAAGAGCGCCACCACCACCGGAGCGACCACCACGATGCCCTGGGACGCGAGGTACTGCCAGGTCAGCGCGGTCGGCGTGGTGATGCCGCGGCGCTGGTAGCGATTGCGCAGTGCCGCGCCGACCAGCCAGCCGATATACAGGCACACCGTGACCGAGGCGATCTCGGTCATCACGTTGCGCGTCAACAGAATATCGAAGAAGGCTTCGATACGCCGCCACAACTCCATCATGCGTTGAGGTCCGGAATCAACTGGCTTTCGAGGCGTGCGATCTGGTCCTTGAGCATGAGCTTGCGCTTCTTCAACCGCTTCATCTGCAGTTCGTCGACCTTGAAATCCATGCTGAGACGGGAGATGACGTCGTCCAAATCGCGGTGTTCGATTCGCAGCTGGCGCAGTCGTTCGATGTTCTTGAACAGATCGCGGTTAACGTTGGTTTCTTCGTCGCTCATGGGAATCTACAGGCCATACGCGCGCCACACGGGCACGACGCGATCCGGTAGCTTAAGGGAGCGGCCGAGCGGATTCCAAGTTTGTTGCGGGTCGTGAAAATCGGAGCCGACCGATCCGGTCAGGCCGAAGTTCACCGCCAGCATCGCCCCGGCCTCGACATGGCTTGCGCCATTGGCGCCGGTGACGACTTCCAACGCCGCGCCGCCGGCCGCGGTGAACTCGGTGAGCAGCTGGCGGCGCGCGCCCGCGGACAGCGCATAGCGCGCGGGATGTGCCAGGCAGGCGACTCCGCCCGCCTCGCGAATCCAGGTGACTATTTCCTCAAGCGGTGGCCATTCGGCGGCAACGTGCGCGGACTTGCCCTTGCCCAGGTATTTGCGGAACGCCTCATCGGCGCGGCCGACGTGCCCGCCCGCAACCAGTGCCCCGGCCAAATGGGCCCGCGTCGGCACGCCGGGCAGGGCCTCGACCGCGGCCAGCAGCGCCGCGCCGGGTAGTCCGAGCTGCGCCAGGCGATCACAGATCTTGCGCATGCGCTCGCGGCGTCGGCGTTCCTGGGAGTCGAGCCGCGAGCGCCACGGCGGCGTGGCCGGATCGATCCACAAGCCCAACACATGAATCGCCTGTGCACGCCAGGAGGCGGATAATTCGACGCCGGGTACCAGCGTGATGCCAGCGGCGACCGCGGCGCGCTCGGCTTCGTCCAGCCCCACGGTGGTGTCGTGATCAGTGAGTGCCAAGACCTCGATGCCGGCGGCCGCCGCCCGTGCCACCAGCTCAGCCGGTCGCAGCGCGCCGTCCGAGCAGGTGGAATGCGTGTGCAGATCGATGTTGAGGCTCTCGCTCACGAAGCATTGCCCGCAAGTCCCACCGCTTCGAGCCGCCGGCCCGAGAGCACGATGAAGCCCTGGGCCCGCTGGAACCCGTCGTTGGTATAATCGAACGTGTAGGTACGCAGCACACGCCGCCTGCCACGGGCGTCGCGGCTCAGGCGAAACCCGGCGAACGCCACGGTATCGTCGAGGAACTGCACGACGGCCCGCGAACAGGTTTCGCGCGCGATGCGGTTCGCCGCCTCGCGGGCGTCGAGCGACAGCTGCCAGACCTTGTAGGCCGATGCCAGCAGCGCGGCGGCCACAACCAGGACCAAGGTGTCGTCGTTCATGGCGCGGAGTCTAGCAGCCTGCCGGGCCGCTGCTCATCGGCGGGCCTGGAATTCCGCGGAACGCACCCCATAGTCGACTCATGAAGACACATGACCTGCAGCCTTATTTGACAGTGCGCGTGGATCCCGACGAAATGGTGCAATACGTGCAGAACCTGATGATAGCGCCGCGCGGCAGGGCCGCATCGGATCTGTCCGCGCCGGTGGCGCGCGCCGCGCAGATTCGCTGGTCGGCCCTCAATCGGGCGTTCGGCGATGCCCGCGTCAGCACCTGGACCACGCCGCAGCGGCGGGACCAGCTGCATGTGCCGGCCGCGCTGATTGCCGCCGCCGGTGTGGCGCGCCTACAGGTGGCTGAAGACGAAGTGGTGTTCGACATCCCCACCTTGTTGGACGCCACCCTCGAATTATGCGAGGCGGTCGGCCACGCCTAGGCGGAGGGCAGCGCGCTGGGGTCACCGAAGGCGACGAAGTCGCCGTTGAGCAGGGTTTCGCGGCAATTGTAGAGAAGGCGGCGGCCGTCGAGGCGTGTCACATGGCCGCCCGCCGCCTCCAGCAAGGCCTGGCCCGCGGCGGTGTCCCACTCCGACGTCGGGCCGAAACGCACGTACAGGTCGGCCTTGCCTTCGGCCAATAGACAGAACTTGAGCGAACTGCCGATCCCGGTAGTGGCATGCGGACCCAGCCGTGTAAGATAGCCCGTCGTCGCCGAGCTCGCATGCGAGCGGCTGCCGACCACCCGCAGCGGCGCGTGCGGTGCGGCCACATGAATGGCCGCGGGTGTTGCACCGCGGTGGGCGGTAAATGCACCCACGCCGGCGGCGCCCCAATACACGAGTCCGGTGGCCGGTGCGGCGACGATCCCGAGTACCGGCTCGTGATCCACCACCAGCGCAATGTTGATGGTGAACTCGCCGTTGCGCTTGACGAACTCGCGCGTGCCGTCGAGCGGGTCGACGACCCAGAGTTCGCGCCAGCGCTGCCGCTCCGCCCACGGCGCCTGGGCGCATTCCTCCGACAACACGGGTATCTCGGGTGTGAGTGCGCGCAAGGTCTCCATGATGATCCGCTGCGATTCCAAGTCGGCCAGCGTCAACGGCGAATCGTCGGCTTTGCGCTCCACGGCGAACGCGCCCGCGTAAATTTGCATGATGGCGGCGCCGGCCCGGTCGACGGTGGGCATCAGCGCGCGCGCCAGATCGGGAAGGTTCTGCATCGATTGGTATCATACCGAGATGGTAAGAAGTGGAGCAGTGGCCGCTGGTGCAATCGACTGGTCGCGTGTCGACACCGTGCTGCTCGACATGGATGGCACGTTGCTCGACTTGGGATTCGACAACTGGTTCTGGCGGGAGTTGGTCCCGCTCCATTATGGTGCCGCCAGCGGCCTGTCGGCGGCCGACGCCTGGGAAGTCATCCAACCGCGGTTTGCAGCCATCCACGGCACGATGCAATGGTATTGCATCGAGCATTGGACGCGGGAGTTCGGCCTCGACATCGCGGACCTCAAGCGCAGCGTGCAGAGCCGCATCCGGTATCTGCCGGGCGCGGAGCAATTCCTGCTGAAACTCACACGGATCGGCAAGCGGCGCGTACTGGTCACCAACGCACACCCGCTCACCCTCGCGATCAAGGATCGGGAAACCGGGCTCAGCGCGCATTTCGATGCGTGCTACTCGACGCATGAATTCGGCCTTCCCAAGGAGCACCGCGAGCTCTGGCCGCAACTCAAGGCGGTGGTCGGTTTCGATCCGGAGCGGACGCTGTTCGTCGACGATAGCCTGCCGGTGCTCGAGGCGGCGCGGGAATTCGGCATCCGCTGGATTCGCGCCATTCGCTATCCCGATTCGGGCTTGGGGCCGCAAGCCACCGGTGAGCACGTCGCGGTGGACCGGATCGCCGACCTGTTGTGAGGGCGGTTACGCCTGAGTGGCGGGACCGCCGCCGCCGCGATTGCGCCGCCGCCGGCGCCGCGCCGGGTTCGACCCGCTCCCGGCTCCATTCGTAGCTTCGCCGCTGCCGCCCGCCGGCGCGCTCGGCGGACTGGCCGGTTGGGCTGCACTGCCGCCGCTGTTGCGGTTGCTGCCACCCGGGCGCGGACCACCCGGGCGACCGCCCGCCGAACGTCCACCGCCGGGCCGGCCGCCACCGCCCCGGGATTGGCCGGGCCGCGGGGCACGCTCGCGCCACTGCGCGGGCGGCGGTGCGGTGACCGCAGCGAGATCGACGGCGTCGATGGCGGCGCGCGGGATCTGATGGCCGATGTAGCGCTCGATGTCGGGCAGCGAGATCGCATATTCCTCGCAGCCGAAGCTGATTGCATCACCTTCCGCGCCGGCTCGTGCGGTGCGACCAATGCGGTGCACGTAGTCCTCGGCGTCGTTCGGCAGGTCGAAATTGAAGACATGACTCACATCGGGAATGTGCAGTCCGCGCGACGCGACGTCGGTGGCGATGAGCACGGCGATCTCGCCGTTGTGAAAGTCGGTCATCATTTTCAGACGCTTGCTCTGCGGCACGTCGCCGGACAATGCCTGGGCGACGAAGCCGTTGGCGGTCAGCGTGCGTTCGAGCACCTCGGCAATGCGTTTGGTGTTGACGAACACCATGGTGCGACGCGCATCGATGCGGCGCAGTAGGCCCATCAACAGCGGAATCTTTTCCTCGGTGGCCGGGAAGTAGAGCACCTGCTTGACGCGATCGACCGTCATCTTGTCCGGCTCGATGCGGATCAGCTCCGGGTTGTTCATGTGTTCGTAAGCGAGTTCCATCACGCGGTGCGACAGCGTCGCCGAGAACATCATGGTCAGCCGCAACGAGGGATGCGGCAAACGCCGTAAAATAAAGCGTATATCCTTGATGAATCCGAGATCGAACATGCGGTCGGCCTCGTCCATGACCGCCACTTCGATATGGCGCAGATCGAACACCCCTTGCTTGTAGTAGTCGATGATGCGACCGGGGGTGCCGATCAGCACGTCGACGCCGTCCTCGAGCACCCGGCGCTGTTTCTCGTAATCGACGCCGCCGAACACGATGGCGAGTTTCAGGCCGGTGAACCTGGCGATGCCTTCGGCGTCCGAATGAATTTGCACCGCAAGTTCGCGGGTTGGCGCAATGACGATGGCGCGCGGCGCATTCTGCGGCTTGCCCGGGGCGCCCGGCGAGGTCACCAAGCGGTTGAGCAGCGCGATCAGGAACGCGGCGGTCTTGCCAGTGCCGGTCTGCGCCTGACCCGCGACGTCGCGACCGGCAAGCGCCACCGGCAGGGTTTGTGCCTGAATCGGCGTGCAGCGCGTATAGCCAAGTTCGGCGATACCGCGCTTCAGCGATTCGGCAACTTCCAAGGATTCGAAGGTGAGCTGACTGAGATGGGCGTCTGACATTTTCGCTTTTTGGCTGAACGGAACTTGCAAAATGGTGGGGGACCGGTTAACAATACGACCATTCCGGAGCCGGTCTATCCGCTCCCCCAACCGTATCATCGGTACCCTTTTTAAGGTAATCAACACTTCTTAAAGCCGCTGTATTGTGCCCGAACGGCCGCGCATCGTCATCTCAAAGCGCGCTTTCCGGCGCGTTTCCCCAAAAAACCACCCCGCTAAAAACTTCAAACGCATCTCCAAAAGGAGGTAGATCCGCAGTGAGTAACCCAAGCATCGTCCATACGAG
>Ga0116230_10001864_pt1 | contig 20250 bp, 14 predicted proteins | sample S1TSphfallax_3_FD_88678 | JGI IMG/M metagenome (GOLD analysis project Ga0116230, IMG submission 88678) | Host-associated microbial communities from peat moss isolated from Minnesota, USA - S1T2_Fd - Sphagnum fallax MG | ecosystem: Host-associated > Plants > Peat moss > Unclassified | place... | reverse complement strand
GTCGACTAAGCGATGGATCGGGCATCGACGGCAAGGTTGGCATCTGCGAATACCAAGCTGCCTCCCGAACTCACCTGCGCCAGGATCCAAGCGAGTCGCGACTGATCGATCGGCTTTGACAAGTAGCCGTCCATACCGGCGGCGATGCACCTCCCGCGATCCATTTCGAGGGCGTTGGCGGTCAACGCGACGACAGGGATGTTTGGATTCTTGTACAGCCCCACGGAATTGCGCAATTGCCGGGTAGCTTCATAGCCGTCCACTTCAGGCATCTGACAATCCATCAATACGATGTCGAAATCGAACTCTCGCAGCGCTTGGAGTGCCTCGACTCCGTTGCAGGCATGATGCACCAGCACTCCCCACTTGCGCAGTATGAAGGCCGCTACCTTCCGGTTCACATCATTGTCGTCCGCGAGCAGGACGCGAAGGCCGGGCTTGATGGCCGGTACCTCGGCGGTAGCCGGCAAACGTAATGGCAGGGACCCAGCGTCACGCTTGAGGTCCGTCAACGCCTGAATGAGCGACTCGGGCCTCGCGGGCTTGGTGACAATGTGGTCGAAAAGCCGCCTTTCGTCGTCGGTGATACCGATCGCTAGAGATCTCAACAGCACCAGGACCGGGCGCGGCGCTGGGAGGTCCAACCGCCGGATCGCGGAGGCCAACCAATTTGCATCGTGATTCAAGAGATCTCGATCGATGAGTACGGCAGTCGGCCGGGCGATTTTCAGCCGCTCTTCATAGCGTTCCAGCGCCTGCTGTGCCGACTCCGCCGCCAGCACTGCAAATCCTGCGGCCCCGAGTTCTCGGGCTAGCATGGCGCGTAGGCGCCCATTGGGCACCGCCACCAGCACAACCGATCCGGCGTGATCGGCGCTGTTCGGATCCGAGTGGAGCGGCTCGGAGTGAGGCAAGCTCACGATTAAACTGAAAGTGGACCCCTCGCCAGGTGTGCTGTTCACCTCGATGCATCCGCCCATCGCTTCCGCCAGCTGTTTGGCGATGGTCAACCCCAGGCCGGTGCCACCGAATTTTCGTGTCGTGGAATTGTCGGCCTGCACAAACGGTTCGAACAAGGCGTCGATTCTGCTCTGCTGAATCCCGATTCCGGTGTCCCAAACATCGAAGCTCAATCGATGGATGCGCTCGCCGCGCGGGGAGGCGCGCAGGGATACGCCAATTTCACCCCGCTCGGTGAATTTGACCGCATTGCTCAAGAGGTTGAGCAAAATCTGACGCAGGCGATTCGGATCTCCGTAATGGAACTTCGCCGCGGGATATTCAATGTCGACCACCAACTCGACCTTTTTTTCTGCAGCGCGGAGCGCCACCGACTCCGCGATCTCGTAGATCATGCCAACGACATCGAACTCGATCGACTCCAAATTCAAACCACCCGCTTCGATTTTCGAAACATCGAGAACGTCGTTGATGAGCGTGAGCAAAGCCTGGCCGCTGGATCGGAGAATCCCGGCGTACTCGGTCTGCTCGGTGGTCAGCGCGGTATCCAGCAACAGGCCGGTCATGCCGATGATCCCGTTGAGCGGCGTACGGATTTCGTGGCTCATATTGGCCAGGAAATCGCTCTTGGCGCGATTGGCCGTCTCCGCTTTGACGGTTAGAGATTCCAAACGCGCCGCCCGCTCCTCGAGTTGTTCGTGCGCTTTGGCAAGCTGCTCGTGTGCTTCGGCGGCTGCCCAATAATCCTCATGCAGGACCTGCGAGGCGTTGAAGATATATAGCAGTACCGCCAAGCACATCACGCCCAATAACAGATTCATCGGGTTTGGATGGCAGAACATGGCAATGGCGATTGGAACCAGCGCACAGATCGGGTACCACAGGCGCACCTGACGGTCGATGGATAGCACCGTCGTACCGGCCGTCGCCAAACCCACGGAGATGAACGCGAGAGGCATGGCAGCAGGCTGTAGGAATTTGAAAAACAGCGCCGCCGCCGAGAGCAAACCCCAATGCAGGCACGGGACCATCACAAATGTAATGACGAGCGCCCGCGCCAGGGTAGGGCGGGTGCGTACCCAGCCGGTAAATGGTCCCTGCACGGCGATCCGGACGAGCATGAAGCACAGGATGCCGAGCCCATTGAACCAGAAAAAGGCTGGCGCACGACTGTACAAACCTGTGAATGCCGATATCAGCAGCCACAGAGGCAGATGGATATACGTTCCGCGATGGGCCCGCCGGGTGAGCTCAAGAAGCGAATTACGCTGATGAATCTCTGAGTGAAGCAAGCGGTTCTCGATACGGTAACCGGCAGAATGGACTGACGGGGTTAGATTACGTTGCATCGCACATCGTGAGCCTGACCGCCCGCCGAGTCTGCGCGGCGACTCACAGATGTGCTGTTCGGAATCATCGATCCCGGCACGCACAATCAGGTCTATTCGCCGTAGTGTCTGGTCGGAATATCGCCTGTGACGTCGCCAAGGACCGCTTCGCTATATGTTCGACAACGTATCCCGCTTCGTGGCGTGCGCTGGTCGATTGTTTTGCACTGCGGGTCTGGTCGCTGCGCTGATCGTCTGCGGAGGCGGCAGCCCTCGAGCGCACGCCGGTCAACTGAATCAATGGGATGCCTTTAGGGTCCCGACATTTCGCAACTATGATCCGGATGACGGACTACCCAATCCGATCGTAACCGCGTTTGCGGAGGATGGCGCGGGCTTTCTGTGGGTGGGCACTCAAGGTGGACTTGGTCGCTGGGATGGTTACAGCTTTCGAACCTACAAGTCCGAGGCCGGAAAATCGGGCGTTTTGCCGGACAACTGGATTACCTGTCTGCACACCGATGCTCGGGGTCGTTTATGGATCGGTACCAGTGCGGGAGGGCTCGCGCTATACGATAGCGATCGCGATCAATTCAAAGTCTACACGGCGGGAAAAAACGCCCTCAGCAATGTCCATGTGGCCGCCATTGCCGATGATGGAGCAGATGGGCTTTGGGTGGCTACCGCTGGCGGGCTCGATCATCTGGACCCCACGAGCGGCCGGATATACTCCCTGCACCACGATCCCGCTGTCGCCGGGAGCTTACCCGACGACCGGATCATGGCGCTGTTGCGAGATCGCGCCGGTACACTCTGGGTGGGTACCCGCACCGGCCTCGTACAGCATCGCCTCGGCAGCGATCGGTTCGAGTCCGTGTCATTCGGGCCGCGTATTGCCGATGCGATCGAGGTTGTGAACCTGACCGAAGATGGCGGTGGACGGATCTGGATCGGCAGCACAAAACTCGGCGCATTTGTCCTCGCACCGCTCGACACCTCGCCGCGGGCGGTTACGGAGACGGATGGTGGCTTCAACCTGCAACGTCAGTGGATTTATGCGTTGATCGAAGCCGGTCCGCACGAAATCTGGCTCGGCACCTATGGACAGGGCATCGTCGCCGTCGACACCGAAACCGGTGCGACACGGCGTATTACCCACGATCCCCAGCGGCCGCATTCTCTCGCCGATGACACGATCTGGGCTTTGTATCGCGATCGGGCGGGTGCGGTCTGGGTGGGCACGACGGTGGGCGTCGGCAAGGCGATTTCCGCCTCGATGGACGCGGTACTGACCGTGGCGGAACGTACCCCCCAGCAGCTCGGCGTACGGGGGAATGATGTGGCCTCCGTCCTCGCCACGACCGATGGCCGCGTATGGGCTGGGCTGCAGTCGAAAGGAATCGACATCTTCGACCCCTCGAGCATGCGCATGGTTTCCATCGTGTCAAACTCCGCAGCGCCCGATCGAGCACTGCCCGATACGTTTGTCCTATCGATGGCTGAATGGTCGGATGGCGGAGTTTATATTGGTACGAATCGCGGTCTTTATCATAGCGATCGCACCGGTCGCGCCGTGGTCAGGCTGAGGCTGCCCGGGCGCGATCCTGCCGCGCGGAATTCGGCTCTTTTGACCCACTCAGGCACGCTATGGATTGCCGGTACGGACGATGGAGTATGGGCGATGAGGCCCGATCGGACGGGTAATTCCATCGTCGACCATTTTGATGCAAATCAGCTGACAGATACCCGTGCGACAGCGCTCGCGGCCGGCGCGGCCGGTGATCTGTGGATCGGTACCAACTACGGACTGAACCGGCTCGATCTGAACTCGCATCGCATGGAGCGCATGATGCCCGATGCGGCCGACCCTAAGGCGCTCGCGACTGGCTTCATCTCCGCTCTGCTGCTGGATCGATCGAACCGACTGTGGGTGGGCACGTCGGGAGGCGGGGTACAGGTCCTGGTCGGTCGGAACGCGGGAAGGCCGGTATTCCGTCGACTCAGCACGCAAGAAGGGCTCCCGGATGACAATGTCGACTCCCTGCTGGAAGATGCCCAAGGCAGAATTTGGATGGCCACTGACAAGGGCATCGCCGTCGTCGACCCCGATAATTTCACGATCCATGCGCTGCACCGCGCCGATGGAGTCTCCATTACCGCGTACTGGGCCGGATCCGCCGCGGTCACTCGGGCGGGTGAGCTGGTGTTCGGCGGGATCGGTGGGATGACGGTGATTCGCCCCGAACGGTTTCGTGTGTGGGACTACCGACCACCCATTGTCGCAACGGAGATCCGCCTCGGCGGCCAGCTATTCGCCGCCGGTCGCGCCGCCGGCCAACGAGAGGGTCCATTGCTCGTGCAACCGAATGCGAACCGTCTGGCAGTGCAGTTTGCGGCGCTCGATCTGTCGGCACCTGAGCTGAATCGTTATGCCTACCGCTTGGAAGGGTACGACCGGGACTGGATCGAAACCGATGCGATCCGGCGGCTGGCCGCTTATTCCAATCTTCCGCCAGGCGATTACGTACTCAGCCTGCGAGGTTCCAACCGAAACGGTCGCTGGACCGAACAGCCGTTGAATCTGCCCGTGCGTGTTCTGCCGATGTGGTACCAGACGCTCTGGTTCAAGCTGGTCGCCGCATTGCTCGGAACCGCCGGTGTGCTCACACTCGTTCAGGCTCGGACGCTCTTCCTGCGACGTCGCCAACGTGAACTCGAGCGCCAAGTCAGGGAGCGCACGATGGAGTTGGAGGAGAGCAAGCGCCAAATCGAGAAGCTCGCGTACCATGACGCCCTGACAGATTTGTCGAACCGCCGGCTGTTTACCGACAATATCGTCGCACTGTTGGAGCATGCAGCGCGCCACCAGCGCCGCTTCGCGCTCCTGATGATCGATCTGGATCGATTCAAGCAAATCAATGATACGCTCGGTCACGATGCCGGTGATGCGTTACTCGTGGCCGCGGCAAATCGGCTGCAGGCGACGCTGCGGATTTCCGATCGGGTCGCTCGCCTCGGTGGGGATGAGTTCGCGATATTGCTCGACGATCTGACGGGTACGCTCGCCGAGCAGACGGAGATCATCGAGACGGTGTGCCGGCGCGTGATCGACTGCTTTGCGCCCTCCATCCCCTTCAAAGAGGCACAGATGAGGACCAGCGCCAGTATCGGTGTAGCGATCTACCCGGAGCATGGGAGCACCCGCGAGGAGTTGTGCAAAGCGGCGGATCTAGCGCTATATGAGGCGAAGCGCAATGGGCGCAATGGCTGGCAATACGGGGTTCGCGCACCGCTCAATGCGCCGTTGGCCGAAGAGATAGTCCAGCCCTTTTAACCCAGATACCTCACTCGTATTACCCTTCGATTTCCGCCATGAGCGCATTCTTGCGTTCAAACATCTGAGCTCCGAGCGCGACCAGATCCATCTTCCGAGCTCGCTTCGCTTCGTCGAACATTCCGTCTTTCTGTTCTTCTTCTTTGACGTGATGCTTGATCATTTCCGACAAAACATGCACCTTTGAATCAAAGTAATCATCTGACGGGTCAGCTTCCTTGATCTGAGCGATGAGTGTTTTGGCGCCATCGTGCTCAATGATCGCCTCATGATGCATATCTTTGTCTTTCGTCGCGGCGAGGAAAGCCGGATAGAATATTTCCTCTTCTATCTCGGTATGCACAGTCAGCGCGTTGCAGATATTCGTCGCCAATTCTTTCTTCTTCTTATCCGATCGAGACTTCTCGAATTGCTCAAACCACTCTTTCACTTGCTTATGGTCAGCTTTGAGGAGTGCCACTGCATCGGGCGCTGTTTTAGGGGATTTGTCATGCTTCACTTTCATGGGAAATTACTGCCTGTCGACTTGTTTATTTGTACCTTATGATCGGCGGGCATCGATTGGAAATAGAATGGGCTTTCCACGACAAGAGGTGTCGGCGGCGTCTGACCGGCACGCGCCTGCCGTTGTCGCGCGGCGGGATGATATTGACATCGCGAGCGGCTGTCACGATACGCCTTGCGGCGGCTCGGGAAGGGCAGCCTTCATGAAGTTAGGTTTGGCCGCACTTTGTGCGGCGGTTATTTTCAACCCACCGCAGGCAGTCCTGGCACAGGCACAGGCGTCGCCCGCCGGGCCGGCCCAACATCGCTACGTCATTGCGGATTTCAAGACCGAGGCTGGGCTCGTGCTGCCCCAGGCCGTGGTCGTATACGGCACCTACGGGAAGCTCAATTCGGCGAAGAACAACGCCGTGCTGCTGCCGTCGCACTACATGGCGACCAATGGTGGCTATGATTGGCTGATCGGGAAGGGCAAAGCCCTGGATCCCAACAAGCTGTTTCTCGTAATGACCGAGATGTTCGGTAATGGCCGCAGCTCGAGTCCGAGCAACACCCCCGAGCCGTTTCATGGCCCGAGATTTCCCGCGATTGGCATTCGCGACGACGTCGAGGCCGCGCGGCAGGTTCTCGAGGACGATCTCGGAGTTCACCACCTGCGGGCCATCGTCGGCTTTTCGATGGGCGCGCAGCAGGCGTTTCAGTGGGCGGTCAGCCACCCCGCTTTCGCCGACCGTATCGTCGCGACATCGGGAACGGCGAAGACCTGGCCGCACGGCTATGTGCGACTCGAGAGCCAAATCCGCGCCATCACGGCGGACGCGGCATTCAAGAATGGCGACTACACTGAGGAGCCGACCGCGGGGATCGAGGCGACGGGCGCCGTGTGGCTAGCGTGGCTCTATTCGCAAGAGTGGTGGCACCGGGGACTCTGGCAGCCCGAGGCTGCGGCGCACACGCCACCCTTGAACTTTCGACAATACGTGGACGATCAGATCAAAAGTTTCTTTGCCGGGCTCGACGCAAATGACTTGATCCTGCAGATGCGGACGTGGCAGACGCACGACGTCGGCGGCACGCCCGGATTCGATGGCAGCACCGAACACGCGCTGCGCTCAATCACGGCGCCGATTCTCTACATGCCCTCGGCGACCGACTTGTATTTCCCCGTTACCGATGCCCGCGCGGAAGCCCAGTTCCTGCGCCACGTGACCTTGCGGCCGATTCCCTCCTTGTGGGGGCATCCGGCGGGCGCCGGCGCGGGACCGGAGGATCTCGCGTTCCTCAATGCCCAGATCCACGCGTTTGTTCGTTAGAGGAGGCGGATCGCGTGAGGTGGTGGCCAATTGAATGACCCAGGCCCCGTGGCCGTAATATTATTTAACATAATACTTATTATGCGAACTTTATATGTAGAGGCTAAGTTGAGATGTCCGTTTCTGGCTAACGTCATCGGGCCAGTCGATTCGGCGGCCTGTTTCATGAGGCAAATGCCTGAATTCACTGTGCTCATGTCGACGGGGTATTTCTGGCCCACGGCTTGGGGACGGCATCATCCAGGCTCGGAAATACATCCGCCGAGGGTTAGTGAGATATGCTAACGGCCATTTCCGCGATATCTACCTGAATCGCGACGGCACGAACGAGGAGGACGAACTTAACCGCAAGCGGGCGCAACTACGGCCGCGCAGCGGCGAGGTGAGGCAACGTCATGTCACCACTTGAGGTCATTGCCTTCATCGTCTCGGTGCTTGGTGTGTGGCTTACGACGGCCCGCAGCCTCTGGAATTACCCCTTCTCGCTGCTGTCGGTCGCGCTCTATGGACTGATTTTCTTCCAAGTAAGGCTGTATGCGGATATGGCGTTGCAGGGAATTTTCGCACTGACCCTGCTCTATGGGCTGTCGCAATGGCTGCGCGGAAGAGGCCCCACCGGTGAGGTCGAGGTAACCCGCACATACGCCGTGGAGTTCTGGGTCAGCTTGTTCCTGGGAGCCGCCACCGCGCTCGGCTTGGGCTACGGACTCGAGACTCACACTGACGCCGCGTTGCCATGGGCGGATTCGGTGCTGCTGGCCGGGAGCTTGATCGGCAGCGTATGGGCAGCGCGCCGGCGCCTCGAGAGCTGGTGGGTATGGATCATCGTCGACGTTCTGTACGTGGGTCTGTACTCGCTCAAACACCTCTATCTCACGGCGGCTCTCTATGCGGCGTTCGTCGTACTCGCGGTGCTGGGTCTCAAGCGTTGGCGTGCAGCCTTCGAGCGCCAGCGTGGTGTCACCCGGCCGGCTAACCACATCCCTGTAGACACGCTGACTACCAATGGTGGCCGCTCGTGAAACGCGTTACGCTGATGCTCGAGTACTTTCACCCCTGGACCAATTCGGTCGGCTTTTATCTCGCGCGCGAGCGTGGCTGGTACGCCGATTCCGGGATCGATCTGGAGGTTCGCTTGTTCGACCCGCCGCGAGGCGACACGCTCGCCCACCTCGCGCGCAATGAGATCGATTTCGGTGTCTTTCCCACCAATAGGCTGTTCGTGCGCTGCGATCGGGGTGAACCACTCGTTGGCATCGCCGCGATCAATCACGGCGGCCTCGAAACCATCCAGACCATCCGCCGATCGGGCATCAGGCGACCCCGCGACCTAGTGGGACGGCGGCTGGCGATGGGTCCCACACCCCGCGGTCTTGCCATGGTGCGTCACTTGATTGCGCATGACGGCGGTGATCCGGCCGGCGTCATCATCGTCGACAATCGCGGCCGCGAATACACGGTCGACGACATCGAGCGCGGCGAGATCGATGCCACGTTCGGTGGCTACTGGGCCTGGGATGCCCTGTTCGGCACTCTCGAGGAATCCCAGCGTGTGACGTGGCGCGTCGATGACATCGGCGCGCCGCCCTACCACAGTTACCTCCTCGGTACTCAGCGGTCGCGTCTCGATGAAGATCCGGATACGGTACGGCGTTTCCTCGCCGCGACGGAGCGAGGCTATCTCGCCGCAATTGCCGAGCCGCCCGCGGCGCTTGCCGCGATCGAGCGCATCATTCCGTATTTTTCACGCGGCCTGCTGACCCGCTCGCTGGCGCTGATCGCCGCGAGCTGGGTGAATGGCCGATTGTGGGGAGAACAACGCGCCGAATTACTGGCGCCCTACGCCGAGTGGCTGCACCGCCACCATATTCTGTCGAGCGATACCATTTGGCGCCGCTCGGTGACGAATGACTTGCTACCCGCGGAGCGGATAATCGCATGAGTATCGCCCTTGCGCATTCCATGCACGGCGGCACCACGTCCGCCGATTGGCCGGGACTTACCCTGGAGGAGGTTTGCAACGTGCTCGAGTGGTGGGGTATCCCGCCGTCGGGCTCGATCCTGCGCTGGCATAGTCCTCGACCCCTGTCGTCCGCGGCGATCGTCGATCTTGGCGATCGGACGACCGAGTTGCGCGAGCGGGCGGTGTTCGTCAAGCGCCATCATCGCCGCGTGCGCTCGGCGATCCAACTGGAGGAAGAACACGGTTTTCTGAGTCACCTGCACGCCACGGGCGCACCGGTGAGCCGCGTCCTGCGGCGCCCCGACGGCGGCTCCGCCGGAGCGCTCGGCGATTGGACCTATGAACTGCACGAACTGGGCTTTGGCCGCGATCTGTATCGCAACGCGGTCTCGTGGTCGCCGTTCATGCATGATGCGCACGCGCGCGCCGCCGGGGCGGGGCTCGGTGTGTTGCATCGAGCCGCCCGCGCTTACGATGCCGCAAGCCGCTGCGTGACCCCGCTGGTGTCGAACGACCGGGTCATCGCGAGTGCCGATCCTCTTGCCGCCGTCGACGAGTTGGCGGTTCATCTACCGGCGCTGCAAGATTACCTGAGGAATCAACCATGGCGCCGTGAAATCAGCGAGTCGATCCGGCCCTTTCACGAACATTACCTGGAGGTGGTGCCGCAGCTTGCACCCCTATGGACCCACAATGACTGGCACGCCTCGAACCTTCTTTGGTCCGCCGACGGGTCGCAGGTCGCGGTCACCACCATCTTGGATTTCGGACTGTCTGACCGTACGCACGCCGCCTACGATCTTGCGACCGCGATCGAGCGCAACACCATTCCATGGCTCGATATCCAGGAAGGGCGCGCCGGCGCCGCCGATCTTCCGCGGGTAACCGCCTTGATAGAAGGCTATCTTGCCGAGGCAACTTTGACCCCGCTGGAACGCGAAGCCGTAGTCGCCATTTTGCCCATCGTGCACGTTGGTTACGCACTCAGCGAGATCGAATATTTTCATGGCACCACGCGCTCCCAGGCGAACGCCGACCTCGCCTATCGTGCGTTCTTGATTGGTCATTGCCGTTGGTTCTCGGGGTCCGAGGGACGGGCCCTGCTCGCTCACATCCGCAAACGGCTATTGAAGTTCCCATGAATGCGGATAAGCATATGGATGCGGGTGGTCGGGTGAGAGGCGACATCCTCATCCGCCCCACGGAACTGGCGACGCGCTTGCAAGAGCCGCAGCTCGTGATTCTCGATGCGACTGTGCTGCTTGCCTCTCCACGCGTGGATGGCGACTACCGCGCCGAGAGCGGCAGGGACCGGTACCAGGTCGCGCACATTCCCGGAGCGATCTTTGCCGACCTGCTGGGCGACCTGTCAGATCACGAAGCTCGTTTTCACTTCGCTGCGCCCCGCCCATCCACGCTCACCGACGCACTACGCAGCCTTGGTATCGCTGACGGCAAGCAGATCGTCGTTTACGACAGCGAGTCCGGGCTCTGGGCCGCACGGCTCTGGTGGATGCTGCGCAGTCTCGGCATCACCGCGCGGGTTCTCGACGGGGGTTTGAAGCGCTGGCGCGAATTGGGCCTGCCAGTCGACAGCAGCGTTGCAGACCGACATGAGCCGCAGGGATCACTACGCACGCGGGCGAACCCAAGCGCGTGGGTGGGCCGTGCCGAGGTGGAGGCCATCATGCGTCGTGAGGCACCCGGAACATTGGTGTGTGCGCTGTCACCCGACGTGTTCGGCGGCATCGCACCGACCCGCTATGCACGCCGTGGCCATATCCCGGGCAGCCTCAATATTCCAGCTCGCCTCTTGTTCGACGCTAACGGCGAGTACGCACCGCCGCAAGCGCTGGCGCAAGCGCACGAGATACTCCGGAAGGCCGCGCGGCCCATCGTGCTCTATTGCGGCGGGGGCATCTCCGCAGCCGCCAACGCACTGGCCTTGACGCTGCTCGGCGAGCGCGAGGTGCGCATTTATGACGGATCGCTGGAGGAATGGGCCGCCGACCCACAGCTTCCGCTTGAACTCGGCGGGTAGGTCACGACGGGGGTCGACCCCTCGGTGCTCGTGCCTGAATTGCGACCCGCCTCCTCGCGTCATCGACTTGACTTCCCGGGCCTAGATGGCAAGGTAGACGACGTGGTGCGAGATCATGGAAAAGGCGGTAATTCAGGCGTCATCTGCGTCATCGTTGCGTTGGCCACGCCAGACTGACCATGCGGCTGCGCACCGCGATCGACATCGGGAGTTTGGGATTGTTCGCCATGCTCGTCTGCGCCGCCGCTCGGCCGGCCGGCGTCGGGGAGTCGCTGCCGCCGATCCGCCGTGTCGTGTCGTTTGGAGATAGCCTGACGGACGCGGGGACGTACTGGATACGAACGACCACCAATCCCGGTCTTACCTGGAGCCAGCACTTGGCGCTCCATTTCGGCCAACTGCCCCTGCCGAACGAGCACCTCGATGACATGTCGGAACTCTTCAAGGGCGTGCATGGAATTGCCGGACCAGGCGGGCTGAATTATGCAGAAGGCGGCGCCAAAGCCGACAGTGCATATTCAGTGGTCTCCAGCGACCCCGAGGGTGTGCCTATTTCAGCGGTCGTACAGCTGAAGCATTTTTTGGCGCAGCACCAATCGTTCGCGCCTGACGATCTCGTGACCCTGTTCATCGGCACCAATGATGCGGTCTATGATTATGATCCCATGATCGATCCCGCTGTTGCCGCCAAGTTGGGCAGCGGAGTTGCGCTTCATGCCGATGTGTTCGAGGCTGAGCGAGCCCGCGTCGAGTCAGCAGCCGACGCGGTTGCCCACACTGCCGCCGACATCCTCGCGCATGGCGCGCGTCGTCTGCTCGTTTTCAAGCTGTTCGATCTGGGCGCCACGCCCTGGTTTCGTACGGCGGCAAGCCGAGCCTTTGCGTCAGAGATGACCCAGGTGTTCAATCGTCGATTGCTTGGGAAGCTGCCCACCGACGCGAAACATTTGCTCGTCATCGACACGGCTGCGTTCATCGACGATTTGCTGCGCCATGGGGCGTCCTACGGGTTCACCCACGGGGCAAATGAGGATGCCTGCCGGCAGGAGGAGCAGGAATACTGTTTTCCGGAAACGCTCAAGACTCCCGATGCGGACAGAACTTTTATTTTCGCCGCCTCGGAGCATTTGACCACGCATGCCAACGAGTTGCTCGCCGATTATGTTCTCAAACAACTGGCGGACAGCGCCCTGCGCTGAAGAACGCTTGCACGTACATCGATGTCGTCGACTCTCAATCCGCGTCGTTCGAGGACTGTTTGCCGAATCGATAGGACAGTCGGACGCCAAAAACCCGCGGTTCATTCACCGTCTGACGTAAATCGAAGTTCCCCTCGTTGGTGTAGATCACCGCGGTCTTGTTCGTGAGATTGGTGATGTAGGCTTCGGCGGTCCAATGTTCCGCGGTCTGATTGACGCCAATGCGCAGATTCATGACCGAATACCCGGGCTGCAACACTCGCGGCAGGCCATTCGAGCCGTCGGTCTGCAGGTCGTTCCACATGTCGCCCTTGTGGGCGATGTCATATTGGACATAGCCGTGCAGCGCCTCTTCGAGCGGCGTTTCATACCGAATGTTGCCGCTCCAATTGAAGTACGGCACATAGGGCAGACGCTCGCCGGGAGCGGCCTGGAAATTCGCGTTGTAATACTTGTCGCTGGTCACGCGCGAGTCGTTGTAGCTGGCAGAAAAGTCCATGCTGAGATTCGCATTCGGCCGATACTTGACCTCCGACTCCATGCCGTAGATGCGCGCATCGCCGATATTGGCGGTGTAGTTAGCCGATGAACAAATTGCTGGATCGAACACCGTCGTCTGCAAGTTCTTCCACGGCATGTAGTACACGGCACCGTCGAACGTCAAATGTCGGTCGAGCATCGAGGATTTCCAACCCAACTCGTAATTGGTGAGCGTATCCGGCGTGAAATTTGCCTCGGCACCCGCTTTGATGCATCCCGCGGAAAGCCCGACGTTGGCGCCGCCATCGCGGAAGCCCTGCGCCGCATCGGCGTAGACAAGCAAATCATCGCGCGCGTTGTAGCTCAAGCCCGCCTTGCTGTTCCACTTGTGCGAGGCGCCCGGCGCGTCCTCGAGTGAGTGCGGCGCCCACGAATAGCCGCCGTAACTGAAGTTGTCGAAATGAGACTGAAGGTGCACCGTGCCGGCCTCGACGTGCAGTCGCGGAGTGACGTCGAAAGTGACGTTGGCGAATTCCGTGGTTTGCAAATAATCGGCGCGCGACACATAACTGTACCAATCATCCGGCCGCGGCGGCTGCGCGCCGGCGTTGTAATAATAGCTGGCCGCCGCTTGATACGCCTCGCCGTTCGGCTGTAGGCCGGGCATCGAGTAGTACAGGCTATAGAGCTGGCGGCTCTTCTCCCAATACGCGCCCGCCAACCAATGAAAAGTCCCGCCGTTTTTCGATTGCAGACGCAGCTCATTCGACCATCGGTCCGTATGGTAGGTCTCATCGTAAGAGTCGAGCGGTATCTTGCAACCTGTGTAGGGCTTCGTTCCGCCGGAAGAGACCGGATCGGTGAGACATTGGTATCCTTGCAGCGAGGCGGCCGTGAACGAGCCGGTGTGAATGTACTGCATGTACTCAGAGTACTCATTCTGATAGTTTCGGTCCTGGGCCCAGAAGGTGCTGGCATAGACGAGATCGCCGATGCCGACGTCACCATCGAGATGAAAATCCAGCGTCTTGGTGTAGTACTGCTTGGCTTCCGGACCAAAGCGGATCACGTTGTCTTCGCCGATGGAATGGGCCGGGCCGTCCGGTAGATTCCCGTAATAATCGACCGCCCCACCCGTGCTCGTGTTCTCATCCCACGCGCCGTGGGTCAGCATTTTCTGATAGCTCGTGGTCAATGTGGCCTTCCAGCCATCCGCGATCACCTGACCGAGGGCGGCTCGAAAGCCCGTGACCTTCTCGTGATTGAAGTCGTGGCCAGCCCACTGCGAGTTGTTCGACACCGTGCCGTTCACCCAATTCCGGGTGGTATCCAAGTTGTTGATGAAGCCGCCGCGATAGTCGGTATAGGCGGACAGGCGTATGGCCGTCCAATCCTCGATCAGCGGAATGTTCACGAACGCTTCCACCACCGCATTCTCGCGTGCGGCCTCGATCTTGCCGGCGTCGAGATCGATGCCGGCGCTGAACGCCCGCGGATCGGGTTTGTTGGTCACGAAACGCAGCGCACCGGCCATGGCGCCGGCGCCGAAAGTGGTGCCCTGGGGACCATTCAGCACTTCGATCTGTTGAATATCGTAAAGATGCAGATCGGGCGTGACGCCGTAATAATTCATCGACATGTCATCGACCAAAAACGCGGTCGTTGCGGCGCCCGATTCGTTAGGGTTGCTCCCGTCTGACACGCCGCGCATCACGAAAGTTTGCGTTCCGGGGCCCGCGCTCACGAAGGATATCGACGGGGTCATCGTCGCATAGTCTTCGAACTGGGAAACATTGAGGTTTTGCAGGTCTTTGGCCGTATAGACGTCGATGCTCACTGGAACATCTTGCAGGTTCTCGGCACGCTTGCGCGCCGTGACGATCACCTCATCGAGAGTGCCGGAGTCGCTGGATGTGGCATCGGCATCGAGCGCGGCCGAGCCCTGCCAAACCGCCACGCCCGACAAGGTCGCAGCGATGGCGCGCGCAAGCTTCGAGCGGGAAAGCAACGGAGTGGCCGGAAGACTTTGTCGCCGTGCCGTTGCGATGGAACGCGCTGCCTTATTGCGCAAGAATCGTCTCCTATTTGAATGCGCGCGAAAGATAAGCCGGGTGTGCCGAACTGTCACCCCCTATTTGGTCATGTCGGTATTACCGGGCGTTATCGAACAATAGCTCAGGAGTTGCGAGCGTTCTCGATGAACATTTCAGAACCGCCTGCACGGGCACCATTTAATGCGTACTATAACGCAAGGGTGTTGCGCCATCGGCGCGACAGGGATCATCGACTGGTCGGGCCGCCAGTCGAGGATTCGCATTGCTCATGACGTCGGACCTATCCCAGCTCGGCTTCCTTCTGTTCGTGTCGGCCGCTGTTGCCATGCTGACGCGTCGGGTGCACCTGCCCTATACGGTCGGATTGATGCTTGCCGGCATGGCGCTTTATTTTGCTCACGTGTACATCAAATGGCACCTGTCAAAAGACTTGATATTCTCCGTCTTTCTGCCCCCGTTGGTGTTCGAGGCGGCGCTGTTCATCCACTGGAGGGAATTTAGCAGGGAGTTGCCGGTGGTTATGCTGCTTGCGACGGTCGGTGTGGTACTTGCCGCGACTGTCACCGCACTCGGGATGCGCTATGCCCTCTCCTGGGATTGGGGCAGCGCAACGGTTTTTGGAACGCTGATTGCCGCCACCGATCCTGTGTCGGTCATTGCCACGTTCAAAGAGGCCAAGGTCCATGGACGCCTGCGGATGCTCATCGAGTCGGAGAGCCTCTTAAACGACGGCACCGCCGCAGTCGCTTTTGTTGCAGTGCTGGGAGTGCTTGCCGGTGATCACCAAACGGTTCTTTCGATCAGCGGGGATTTGCTCGTCACAGTCTTCGGGGGAGCGCTGATAGGCGGAGTTGTCGCCTACCTCTTCATGCTATTGGCAGGGCGCACGCCTGATTACTTGGTGGAAATCACCTTCACGACGCTGGCGGCGTATGGCTCCTTTTTTGCGGCCGAGCACTATGACTGCTCGGGCGTGCTCGCCGCCCTGACGGCGGGCTTGGTGGTCGGCAACTTCCGCTCGTCCGGGTCGATTTCGACCGCCGGGCGGCACGCGCTCGGACCGTTCTGGGAGTACCTCGCGTTCGTCGCCAACTCGCTGGTCTTCTTGTTGATCGGTGCTCAAGAAGCCCAGCAGCATTTCCAGGGTTTGTGGGTACCCGTGCTGCTCGCAATTGCACTGGTGACGCTTGGACGTGCGGTTGCTATCTATCCTGTGTGTGCCATCTTCGCGCGAAGTCGCCTCAAGGTGGACATTCGACATCAGCATGTGCTTTTCTGGGGCGGCCTGCGGGGCGCGTTGGCGCTCGCGCTCGCCTTGTCTGTACCTGACAGGTTGCCACAACACAATGCGATCATCGTGATCACCTTTGCGGTGGTGGCTTTCTCGATATTCGCGCAGGGCCTGACGATTACCCCCCTGATGCGAAGGCTGGGTCAGCTGAAGCGACGCGAATAATGTTGCATGCGTCGACGGTCATCCGACGCAGTTTGTTCGCCATCGCACAGAGCAGAAGCGGCGAACACCCCGCAGACCCCGTGGATGAAGCGACCTATGATCCGTTCTTCGCGGTCTTCGGCGACTTCGCGGCCACCGGCAGGTCACTGAAACTGATCGAATCGACGGTCACACTGTCTTCGATCGCCTTCAATGCGAGGTTGGCTTCGTAGAACTTGCTCTCGTCGGCCAATTTGATGGCTTGAGTCAAATGGCTCTCGGTCGGCGCGATCGGCAGCCACCAGCGGGTGTAATTGACATCGATTGCGCCGAGTTTCAGCTCCTCGAGCGCGGTCGCATGGTCGCCCTTCTTGAAACTCTCGTTTGCCTTGTCGATATGCACCTTTTTCTCGGGTGTCATGATGAAGTCATCCGCCAAGGCCAGCTGGCCGTCGATGGGCACACTGCGCAGCTTGGGATCCGCGCTCGAAATGGCCGGCTTGGTCTTGTCGGACGATGTAGTCCCACCCAGCAGAGGGGCATCCTTGTCCGCCTCAATTAGCAGCTTTTTCGCCGATTCCATCAGTTTCAACGCGACTTTCGCATCTCCGTTGAAAATGGCCAGACGGGCGTCGGCAATGTTCGCCATCGCCGAATGACCGGCTTGCGAAAATTGGCCCATATCCATGGCCTTGTTGCTCCCAGCCGGAGTTGCCTCCGAACTCGCAGACGGCTTGTTGCCCTCTGCCGCCTGCGTCATCGCCGGATAAACAAGTACGGACGACATCATCAAGGCGAGGGTGGTTTTCTTGAATGGAAAATTGTTCATAAAAGGATCCTTGCTGGGTATGTACAGGGTCTGATTCGGGTGCCAACGATTCTGTTGGAAGATTCCGGATTTCTCTGTTTGCTGACACACATTGCCGACCAGAGTTCACCGTCAGCCTGAGAGGACGCCCAACCTTTCCTACCTGTAATGCTGGAGAAAGTTGCGAGCCATGTAGCGGGAGCCTACTGCACCTACCGCATTGACCATCACTCGAGGAGTCCACATGAGTTACGAACCGACGACCACGACTGCCAACCGCTCAACCGATTCGCGATTTCGCCTCCCCTCGCTGGCCGATCACGCGGCCGCGACGGCGTCAATCCGCACTCTGGAGGGCAGCAATGACAGCTTTCGCGCGCTCCGCGATGTGGTACGAGAGAATTCCGCCTGGCTCAAGCCGCTGCAGCAGGAAATGTCGCGGGTCATCGTCGGGCAAACACAACTGGTGGACCGGCTTCTCGTGGCGCTGCTCACCAACGGCCATGTCCTGCTGGAGGGCGTCCCGGGGCTCGCGAAGACTCTCTCGCTCAAGACGCTGGCCAACTGTGTCGCGCTTCAGTTCAAACGGCTGCAATTCACGCCGGACATGCTGCCCGCCGACATCGTCGGGACCATGATCTACAGCCCGCAGGACGGCAAGTTCCGCACCAAACACGGGCCCATCTTCAGCAATCTCATTCTCGCCGACGAGATCAATCGCGCACCCGCCAAAGTGCAGAGCGCACTGCTCGAAGCCATGCAGGAACACCAGGTCACCATCGGCGAGGAAACCTATCCCCTGCCGAATCCCTTTCTGGTCCTGGCGACGCAAAATCCGCTCGAGCAAGAGGGCACTTACCCGCTTCCCGAAGCGCAGATCGACCGGTTCATGATGAAGGTGGTCATCACCTACCCCAGTCGCAGCGAAGAGCGGGCGATTCTCGATGCCAATGCGACGACCGAGCCGGGGCTTGAGGTACGTCGCATTATAACGGCCGAACAGATCATGGCGGCGCGACACGTCGTCAACTCCATCTACATCGACGACAAGATCAGGGACTACATCGTCAATCTTGTGCTTGCCACCCGACCGCCGATCGCTGCCTCTCTCAATATCGACGGCTACATCCAGAACGGTGCATCGCCACGGGCGACGATCAATTTATGCCTTGCCGCGCGTGCGACGGCCTTCGTCAATGGCCGCCACTTCGTCACACCGCAGGACGTGAAGAGCATTGCTCTGGATGTGCTTCGTCATCGTGTGACGGTGAGCTACGAAGCCGAGGCAGAGAACGTTTCATCGGAGGACATCGTCCGTAAATTACTCGAAACACTGCCGGTTCCCTAAACGCGCACCCATTCCAGCGATGAGGACAGTTCAATGAATGCCATCTCCACGAACTTCATGCTCGACCGGGTCCGCCGGTTGGACATCCGCACACGACGGATGATGAACGACAGCTTGGCGGGCGAATACCATTCCGTGTTCAAGGGCCGCGGTATGGACTTCGATGCGGTTCGAGAATATGTGCCCGGCGACGAGGTGCGAACCATCGATTGGAATGTGACCGCACGTGCGGGACATCCCTTCGTGAAACAATATGCAGAGGAGCGGGAGCTCAACCTCCTGCTGTTGGTCGATATCAGTGCCTCGGGCACCTTTGGCTCAGGAACGCAGAGCAAGCGGGAGCTCGCCGCCGAAGTGGCGAGCCTATTGGCACTGTCGGCCATCCGCAATAGTGACAAGGTCGGCTTGCTCCTATACACCGACCGCATCGAAGAGTACCTGTCCCCCGCCAAGGGGCGGCGGCACATACAGCGGGTCGTGCGCGAAATTCTCTTTCACTCGCCTCAGGGACGCGGAACCGATACCGTTAAGGCTCTCGACATGGTGGGCCACCTGCTGCATCGCCGGGCCATCGTATTCCTCGTGTCGGATTTTCAGTCGAACGGCGACGCGACCGGCGCCCGTGAGACGTTGCGACAGGCCATGCGCCAGACGAATCGTCGTCATGATCTCATCGCCGTGCAGATCGAAGATCCGCGCGAGCGCGAATTACCCGACGTTGGGCTCGTGTCGTTGCAAGACGCCGAATCCGGCGAGCTGGTGGAGCTCGACACGGCGAATGCCACGGTCCGCGAGCGCTTCCACCAAGAAGCGGATGCACGAGCCCGCAAGCTCCTTGCAGATTTCAGGTCCGAAGGAGTCGATACGTTGGCGCTGCGAACGAATGCCCCGTATTTGCCGGTGCTGCAGCGTTTCTTCAAGAACCGCGCACGGAAACGTCTATGAACACTCACCTCCCCTTCACCCGCTGCCGCGGAACTGCTGCGATGGGCGTCTTGCTGTTGGCGTGGATGGTCGGGCCGAGCGCCGTCGCGCAGGCCCAGGTTGTCACAGTGCCCGGTGCGCCGACTGCAACGTTGGGTGCGCCGGCTGCCGCGCCGCCGTCCGCACAAGACATTCGCGAAATCAGGGGGCCGAAGCCCATCCCATCGCCTTGGCTGATTCCCATCGCCGCACTGGCGGCTCTCCTGGTGGGAGGCGGCGCATGGGCGGGGTGGGTTTGGTTGCGACGTCCGAAATCGTTACTGCAGACCCCACTCGAGATTGCCCTCGCCCGCCTCGACTACGCCCGCGGACTCATGCGGCCCCAACTGGCGCGTGAGTTCTCGATTGAAGTGTCGAGTGTCGTGCGCGAATATATCGAAAGCCGCTTCCGCATCATGGCGGCTCATCTCACGACGCATGAATTTCTGAGCGATTCCTTAAGTTCGGACGATCCGCTGCTCGCCGCCCACCGTCCGCTGCTGGCTGAGTTCATGGAGTC
>Ga0116230_10001862_pt1 | contig 20266 bp, 17 predicted proteins | sample S1TSphfallax_3_FD_88678 | JGI IMG/M metagenome (GOLD analysis project Ga0116230, IMG submission 88678) | Host-associated microbial communities from peat moss isolated from Minnesota, USA - S1T2_Fd - Sphagnum fallax MG | ecosystem: Host-associated > Plants > Peat moss > Unclassified | place... | reverse complement strand
TCCTGAGCGACATAGGCAGGCCCCAGGCTCGCCGAGAGCAGGCCAAGTCCCCGTTTGCGCCACAGATCGATCTGCCAGAGCCTGTCGCGGGCGGCGTTGTAGCCCTGCAGGAAATAGGCGTCACGGGGGCTGGCGGCGAAGATGTGCGGGACGCCCCACTTGTCGACGACCAGCTCGGCCGGCGCCTGCAGGCCTTCCACCGTCCAGTGGTCCGCGACAGGAGAAGCCGCCAGGGCCGCCGCGGCCGAGGCAAGAACCAGTATGAAAGTCAAAACCCGCGCCGACATGAAAACCCCCTTTTGGATGCCGCATTCAGGAGCCCTGATATCGCCGCTTGAGCGGGCCGCCGGCCATGCGAAGGGCGCTCTCGTCGATGATCTTGCCACCCTTCATGACCAGGGCGATGTCCTTGGTGTTGTCGATATCCTTCAGCGGATCGGCGTTCAGCAGAACCAGGTCGGCGAGCTTTCCCTCCTCCACCGAGCCCATGTCGTCGGCCTTGCCCAGAAATACCGCGCCGTTGTGGGTGGCGATCTTGATCACCTGGGCGGGGGTCAGGCCGGCTTGGACCAGCAGCTCCATCTCCCGGTGGCCCGCCGGACCGCTGGACTGGTCGGTCCCCAGCGCCGCCACGCCGCCAGCGGCGACCACCTTGCGGATATTTTCCTCACAGATAGGGGTCATGATCTTCATCCATTGCGTCCATACCCTGGCCTGGTAGGCGGCTCTGGTCTTTGTGCGCAGCTCCTCGCGCTCGGCCGGGCTGAACGAGGCCACATAGTCGGGCTCGTCGAGGAACTCGGGGTGCTCGGCGAGGCGGCCATAGTTCTCACCGATGGTCAGGGTGGTGGCGAAGGGGATCTTCTCGGCGGCCATCAGGCGCACGAAATTGTCGCTCACTGGCCCCTGGATGATCGGGTGGGCCAGGGTGTCGGTCCCGGCGTAAATCGCCTCCTCGGCCCGCTTCTCGTCAGAGATGTGGATCGTCGTGCGGATGCCATGCTCGTTGTAATACTGGATGATTTGGTGAAGTAGCGGCAGCGGCATAAGAGGGATCATCGGCCGCGTCCCCCAGCCTTCCTCGTCATAGGTCAGCTTGAGGATGTCGGGTTTCTGCTCGGCGATATGCTTGTCGAGGAGGGCCTTGTCCTTCTCGAAATCGGAGATCCTGATGGCCACCGCGTCGCCATGGCCGCCGGGATAGGTGATCAGGTTGCCGGTTGCGAAAATTCGCGGCGACTGGATCTCGCCCGCCCGCTCCCGGGTCCGCTCATAGATGCTGTTTTCGGGGACGTTGCCGACATCCACGACCGTGGTGAAACCGTCATAGACATAGCTGGCCAGCGCCGCCTCGGCCTGGGCGTGGTCGACTTGGGGCGGAATGTCCTGCCGCGAGTCCCAGCGATATCCGACGAGATGGATATGCACGTCCATGAGCCCGGGGATCAGGTACTTGGCTCGGCCGTCGATGACCTTGCCCGTCGGCGCTCCCGCCAGGGCGCTGGGGACGATCCTGGCGATCCGCTCGCCGTCCACGACGACGGTCATGTCAGGCTTTGCGGCGGCGCCCGTCCCGTCAATCACCGTCACGTGCTCAATCGTAAAGGCCGCCCGGGCGGGGCCGACAGCGAGGGCGAACAGCGCCGCGGCGCTCAGCAAGGCCTTGATCATCATGTGACGATTGATTTCCCCGGAGCCCCCAATCCCCTATGAAACGGGCGAAACTGGCCCTCAAGGAGATTCGACCGCATGGCGACCCCCGCCTATTGGCTGATGAAATCGGAGCCGGCCAAATATGGCTTTGACGATCTCCTTCGCGACGGAAAGACGATTTGGGACGGCGTGCGCAACGCCCAGGCGGCGATCTACCTCAAGAACATGAAGATTGGCGATCAGGCCTTCTTCTATCACTCGGTGACAGGGCTTTGTGTGGCCGGCGTGGTCGAGATTGTCCGAGAAGCATTCATTGACCCCACTGATCCGGCCGCGCGGTTTGTGGCCGTTGAGATCGCGCCGGTGCGCGCCTTGTCGAATCCGGTGACCCTGGCTCAGATGCGGGCGGAGCCCGGCCTGGCGGGCATGACCCTGTTTCGCCAGTTCCGCCTCTCGGTCACGCCCATCACGCCCGAGGAATGGGCGATCATCATCGGCCTAGGCGGCCCTTAGGTGGCGGGTTCCGGCGCCGTAGCTGCCGCTTCGCCTTCCGTCTTCGGTTCGTGGTGGCCGAAGAGGCCGCGCAACCGATCCAGATAGATATAGATCACCGGCGTTGTGAAGAGGGTCAGGGCCTGCGACACCAGCAGGCCGCCGACAATGGCGTAGCCGAGCGGCTGGCGGAACTCCGAGCCTGTGCCGGTGAAAAGGATCATGGGTACGCCGCCCAGCATGGCCGCCGCCGTGGTCATCAGGATTGGGCGAAAGCGCTGGTGAGAGGCTTCGCGTGACGCCTCGATGGCGCTCATCCCATGTTCGCGTTCCAGCCGCAGAGCCACATCCACGATCATGATCCCGTTCTTCTTCACGATCCCGATCAGGAGGATGATGGCGATGATCCCGATGACGTTGAGGTCCTGACCGGCCAGACGCAGGGCCAGGATCGCTCCTACACCGGCCGAGGGTAGGGTGGAGAGGATGGTCAGGGGGTGGATGAAGCTCTCATAGAGAATGCCCAGGATCACATAGACAGCGATCAACGCCGCGCCGATGAGCAGGGGTTCGGTGGAAAGCGACTGCTGGAACGCCTGGGCCGTCCCCTGGAAATTCCCGGTGAGGGTGGGTGGGGCCCCCAACTCGTCCCGGGCTTTCTGCACAAGTTTGGTGGCGTCGCCCAGAGCGACGCCTGGACCGAGATTGAAGGAGATGGTCGCCGCGGGAAACTGGCCCTGATGGCTCACTGTGAGGCTGCTCGTCCCCGTCGCGTTCACCTTAACGAACAGGGAGAGCGGCACCGTTTTTCCGGTCACCGGCGAAAGGATATAGACCGAATTGAACAGGTTCGGGTCGGCCTGCATCCTTGGCGGCGCTTCCAGCACCACGTGATAGGCGTTGAGCTGAGTGTAATATTGGGCCACCTCTCTCTGGCCAATCAGGTTGTAAACCGCGTTGTCGATATCCGCCGGCATGATCCCGAAGCGGGCTGCCGCGTCCCGATCAATGGTCAGGTTCACCGCCCCGGCTTTGGACTGCTGATCGGAACTCACATCTTTAAGCTGCGGTAGCCCCTGGAGCGCGGCGAGAAGCTTGGGCGCCCAGACATTTAGCTCCGTAAGATCGGAGTCGGAGAGCGTATATTGATACTGGGCCTGACCTGCCCGGCCGCCGACATTGATGTCCTGATTGGCCTGGAGAAAGGTCTGAACCCCCACGAGGCGGTTCAGCTTGGGTCTCAGGCGGGCGATGATTTGGGTCGCGCTGACCTTGCGCCCCGAGTCCTGGGGCTTGAGGGTAATGGTGATGTTGGACTGGTTCGCGCCCTGGTTTCCGGCGAAGAAGCCCATGGCAGCCACATCAGGGTCGGCGCGAATCACGTCGGCCACCTGCTGGATCTTCGCGCTCAGTTTCTGGAACGAGGCGTCCTGGGAGGTCAGAACCACGCCGCTCAAGAACCCGGTATCCTGTTGCGGGAAGAAGCCCGTGGGTGTTGTCGCGTAGAGGAAGACCGCGAAGAGGGCTGTGGCAATAAAAACCGCCAGTGTCAGACGCATGTGGCACAGAACCACGTCCAGGCCTCGGGCATAGGCGTTCTCAATGGCCGAGAAGCCCCGCTCCAGGGCCTTGGTGAAGCGGTTGCTGGGCGGGCCGGGCTTGCGCAGAAAGAGACTGCACATCATCGGCGTGACGGTGAGGGAGAGAAAGATTGAGAGGACCACCGCGGCGCTCAGGGTGAAGGCGAATTCACTCATCAGGCGTCCCACCACGCCGCCCATGAACATCAAGGGGGTAAAGACAGCGACCAGCGAGATGGAAATCGAGAGGATGGTGAAGCTGATCTCTCCGGACCCCTCCAAAGCCGCCTCGAACGGCGCCATCCCATGCTCGATCTTCTGCCAGATTACCTCTTCCATGACGATGGCGTCATCCACCACGAAGCCCACGGCGATGGAGAGGGCCATGAGCGAGAGGTTGTCGAGGCTGAAGTGCAGCGGCAGCATCACGCCGGCCGTCGCGAGCAGCGCCAGGGGGATGATGACGCTGGGGATGATGGTGGCGCGAATATTGCGCAGAAACAGGAAGATCACCACGACCACCAGAGCGATGGTAATGAGGAGCGTGGTCTCCACGTCCTTGACGGCGGCGCGGATGGTCTGAGTGCGGTCGGAAATCACCTGGATATCGACGGAGGGCGGAATATTGGCCCTGAGGCTCGGCAGGGTCTTCTTGATCGCATCCACGGTGTCGATGACGTTCGCGCCAGGCTCCTTATAGATAATCAGCAGGATCGCCTGGCCGCCCGTGAGGCTTTTGTCGGTGTTCCCCTTGCCCGGGTACATCCAGGCGCCGATCTCGTTATTTTCCACATCGGCGACCGCCGAGCCGACATCCCGGACCCGGACGGCGCCCCCCGTCTTGCTATTGTAGCCGATGACGAGATTCTTCCAGATGCTTGCGTCGAAGATCTGGTCATTGGCATACACAGCCAGGTTTTGGCCCGGGCCGTTGATGGCGCCCTTGGGCGCGTTGATCGTCTGGTTGGTAATGGCCGTGCGGATATTGTCCAGTTGCAGGCCGAGGGCGCCCGTTTTGTTGGGATCTATACGAATGCGGATGGCAGGCTTCTGCTGCCCCCCGATGTTGACCTGGCCGACGCCCGGAACCGTGGAGAGGTGCTGGGAGAGAATGTTGTCGGCATAATCATTGACGGTCTGGATCGGCAGGCTGTCCGACCGCATGGCGATGATCATGATCGGCGCGTCGGCCGGATTGACCTTCCGGATGAACGGGGGCGCCGGCAGGTTGGTGGGGAGCTGGCCGCCCGCCGCGTTGATAGCCGCCTGGACGTCTTGCGAGGCGGCGTCGATGTTGCGGTTGAGCTGAAATTGGAGGGTGATGCTGGTGGATCCGAGGGAACTCACCGAGGTCATCTGGCTGAGGCCCTGGACCGTCGCGAACTGGCGCTCCAGGGGTGTGGCGACGTTCGAGGCCATGGTTTCAGGGCTGGCCCCGGGAAGCGACACGCTGATCTGCAGGGTCGGAAAATCCACCTGCGGCAAGGCCGCCACCGGCAGATTGAAATAGGCGATGATGCCCACCAGCAAGAAACCTATCGCGATGAGCGTGGTCGCGACCGGGCGACGGATGAAAGGTGAGGAGAGATTAGCGGCCATTTAAGGGTTGCGCCGTCAGGACTGAGCGGGCGCCGGCGCGCCGGACGCGGGCGAGGCCTTGCCGGGCGTTATGACCCTCACCAAAGCCCCGTTTCTGAGAGTCATCTGGCCGTCCGTCACCACGGTATCGCCCGGGGACACTCCAGTCTTGATCACCGCCAAAGCGCCCTGGGTCGAGGTCACCTGCACGGGGCGCATCTGGGCCTTCCCACCGACGACAAGGTATACATAGTCGCCCTTCGGGCCATGATTGATCGCCGCCGCCGGAACGGTCGTCGCCTTTTCCAGGGTCTGAAGGGTCAGGCTGACATTGACGTACTGCCCGGGCCAGAGCTTCTCGCCGACATTCTCAAAGCGGGCCTTGAGTTGCACCGTGCCCGTGCTCGGATCAACCTTGTTATCGGCGATGCTTAAGGTCCCAGAGCCGAGGGATTGGCCGGTTTCCTGGGCAAAGGCCTGAACGCTCAGGGGTTTGCGGAAGCTTTCGGACACCTGGATGAGATGGGCGAAGTCCGCCTGAGGCACGGCGAATGTCACGGCGATGGGTGTGATCTGATTGATGACGACGATCCCGGTGGACCCGCTGGTGCCGCCCGTCACGCTGCCGCTGGACCCGGCGGCGGAACTTGCGCCGCCTGCTGTTGAGCCCGAGGTGGTGCTGGCCGTGGCGCCCGATCCATTTGTGCTGGTAGACGCCGCCCCCGACCCCACCAGATTGCCGGGGTCCACAAGCCGTACGCCGGCGCGGCCGCTGATCGGCGAGGTAATGCGGCAGCGATCAAGGTTGACCTGGGCGGCGGCGACAGCTCCCTGGTCCAAGAGGACCACGCCCTCGTCCGCCTTCACGGTCGCCTGCTCATCTTCGTAGGTCTGTTTGGCGATGGAGTCCTGGGCGGCCAGGGTTTTGTAGCGGGCGAGATCGACCTTCGCGCCCTCGAGGGTGGCCTCATCCCGGGCCAATGACCCCTTGGCCTGGATCAGGGCGGCGCGATAGGGCGCGGGATCGATCTCGGCCAACACCTGACCGGCCTTCACCACCGACCCTTCCGTGAAGCTCACCTTCTGAAGAATACCCGTCACCTGGGCGACAATGGTGTCGCTCCGCCAAGCCTGAGCCGCGCCCAGGGCCGACAGCGAAACCGGGACATCCTGCGTTGTGACGCTTGCCACATTCACCGAGACCATCGGGGGCGCGGGCCTTGCGGGCTTGGGGTTAAGGAGGATAGCGGCGGCCACAAGGATGATGGCCACCACGCCGAGGCCAATGAAAATCCAAAGTGAACGCCGTCTTTCGGCCATGAGCCATTCGCCTCTTGATCGTCAGGCCGCGCGATGGGGCGGCGCATTTAGAGGGTCGAGCACGGGCTTTTGACATCGCACCGCGTTCGCCTGTCCCTTGCCGGAAGAAGGGTTCGCAGGAATTTCCCTGTTGAAATGATCATCGTTTATTTGGCGCGCCGGCCGCAAGGCCAAGTTCGACGAATAGCGATTGGGTCAAAAATGGCTTGGCGTGAAGGCCGCGCTCCGCGATGGAAGGCGAGCATCGCCATGCCTTTAAGCATCAGGACTGACAAGACGCCGTGTCCCACAACAGTTTCGGCCATCTGTTTCGCGTCACCACCTGGGGTGAAAGCCATGGTCCGGCCATCGGCTGCGTTGTGGATGGCTGCCCGCCCGGCATCCGCCTGACGGAGGCTGATATCCAGGCCTGGCTGGACCTGCGCCGGCCGGGCCAGGGCAAGTTTGTCACCCAGCGCCAGGAGCCGGACGCGGTGCGCATCCTGTCGGGGACCTTTGAGGATGAGCGCGTCCGCGCCCGGTTCGGCGGGCCGGTCACCACGGGTACGCCGATTTCCCTGATGATCGACAATGTCGACCAGCGTTCCCGCGACTACGCCGATATCGCCGAGGCTTTCCGCCCCGGCCACGCGGACTACGCCTATTTCGCCAAATATGGCGTGCGCGATTATCGTGGCGGAGGACGCCAGTCGGCTCGCGAGACCGCCTGCCGGGTGGCGGCCGGCGCCATCGCCCGCAAGATCATTCCCACCGTCACCGTGCGCGCGGCCCTGGTCCAGATCGGGCCCCACAAGATCGACCGCGAGCGCTGGGACTGGGATGAGCCCCGCCGAAACCCTTTCTGGTGCCCCGACGCCGGGACCGTGGCGATTTGGGAGGCCCATCTGGAGACCGTGCGCAAGGCCGGCTCATCTACCGGCGCGATCATCGAGGTGGAGGCCACGGGCGTTCCCGCCGGCTGGGGCGCGCCGATCTATGGCAAACTGGACGCCGAACTCGCCGCCGCCTTGATGTCGATAAACGCCGCCAAAGGGGTGGAGATCGGAGCCGGTTTCGCCGCCGCCGGCCTCTCGGGTGAGGAGAACGCCGATGAGATGCGCGTCGGCAATGACGGTCCGGTCTTTTTGTCCAACCAGGCGGGGGGCATTCTGGGCGGCATTTCCACCGGTCAGAGCGTGGTGGCTCGCGTCGCCTTCAAGCCCACCTCCTCCATCCTTAGCGCCCGACGCTCCATCGACGAATCCGGCGCCGAGATCGAGGTCCGCACGCGCGGGCGCCACGACCCCTGCGTCGGTATCCGGGCCGCGCCGGTGGTCGAGGCCATGACCGCCTCCGTCCTCGCCGACGCCTTTCTGCGACACAGGGGGCAGGTGGGCGCTTAGACCCAGATAGGCGCCTACACTATGTGCGCCGATGATCCCTCAGCGCCGTTCAGGCCCCGTTAATTTGGCATGGCGTTGATAGGGTCATCGTTCCCGCCGGTCCCCCGGATTCCGCCTTGCGGTGGCGTTTCGGATGGATCAAAAGGCGGGCGCTATGATGCAACCTGACTGTTCCTTTCCAAGGAGTTGTTGAGAATGTCGTCTTCGTCCACGCCCACCACCCGTCGCGGGGTCCTGATTGGGGCCGCGGTTCTGACCGGTCTGCCGATCCTGGCCGTGTCGGAAGCGGCTCACGCCGCGGGCACCCTGCCCAAGGCCAATGCCCACTATCAGGATCATCCGAACGGCACGAAGCACTGCAGCATGTGCAACTACTATATTCCTGGCAGCCCCAAGGCGGGTATGTGCAAGGTGGTCGCCGGCCCGATCGATCCCAACGGCTGGTGCACTCTCTTCGCGCCCAAGGCCGGCTAAACACGCCTCACCTCGCGCCCTTCCTCTTCGAGTTTAGGGGAGGGGCGCTGATGGCCATCGGCGCGATGACGTTGCGGCGGGGACAAGCCGGACTATCTAACGTCTCCCCTCGCAAGCGTGGAGACCTTAAGCGATGATCGATCATCGGCCCGCCGGCAAACTCGGTCGTTTTCAGAACGACTGGCTTAACGCGCGCTATCATTTCTCCTTCGCCGATTGGTACGATCCCTCCCGCATGGGCTGGGGCGACCTTCGGGTTTGGAACGACGACGAGATCGCTCCCAAGATGGGTTTTGGCGCTCACGGCCACGCCGACATGGAAATCATCACCTATGTCCGCAAAGGCGCGATCAGCCATCGCGATAGCCTCGGAAACAGCGGCCGCACCGCCGCGGGCGACGTTCAGGTGATGAGTGCGGGCGCCGGCATCCGCCACGCCGAGATCAATGCCGAGGACGAGACGACGACGCTCTTCCAGATCTGGATCCAGCCCGCCACTCGGGGCGGCGCTCCGTCCTGGGGCGCGCGGGAGTTTCCCAAGGGCGCGAGAGCCGGCGCCTTCGTGCCGCTTGCCAGCGGCCGCTCCGAGGATGCCGACGCCCTCCCCATCCGCGCCGACGCCCGCGTTCTCGGCGCGAGCCTCAAGGCGGGCGACACGGCCCGCTATGAGTTGGCGCCTGGACGCCACGCCTATCTCGCCACGGCGGCGGGATCGGTGAATGTCAATGGCGTCACTCTGGAGACCCGGGACGGGGCCGCGATCAAGGACGAGGCCGTGCTCGAGGTCCGCGCCCTGGCCGACGCCGAGGTGGTCTTGGTCGACACGCGGTGAATAGGGACGAGGCGGCTTCGGTCCCCGCCGTCGTCATCCCGGCCGAGCGAAGCGCGAGCCGGGACCCAGGCGGCTGGGCGAGGCTCGGCGGTTCGCTAATCCAAGCGTGCGTACCCGTCCCCTGGGTCCTGCATCTTCGCTCCGCTTCGCGCGGGATGACGATTAGGTCAGATCGAGCGCGCAGCGTTCGCCCACTGTTGGCCTGGAGACCACCACCCGCGACAGCCCGGGGAATGTCGTCTTCAGTCTCCCCGCGAAGAATTGGCACAGGGCCTCAAGCGTGGGGCTCGCCAGGCCCTCGTGATCATTGAGCAGGGAGTGGTCCAGTTCGGCGCAGGCAGCCTTTAGGGCGCCGTCCAGGTCACCCAGATCGGCGACCCATCCCACCGGCCCCGTGGCGGGGCCGCGCAGAGTGGCTTCCACGCGGAAGGAGTGACCGTGCAGGCGCTTATAAGGCCCCTGCGCCGGTCCCCCCGGCAGGCGATGGGCCGCGTCGAAGCCGGCAGCCTTGGTGATCTCGAAAATGGCCGCGGTCATGGTGTGTAATATGGCGGGCGCCGTGCGTGGCGGCCCTAGACCAGCGTCCCGTGGCAGTGCTTGAACTTCTTGCCCGAACCGCAGGGGCATGGCGCATTGCGGGCCGTACGCGCGGCGCCCTCGGGCAGGGCCGAGAGGGGGAGGGCCGCACGCTGAGCCGCCGTGCCATCGCTTAAGGTCGCGCCGACCATCTCCAGCGCCCGCTCGTTCTCGCCCGTCTGGGGGTCCATGTGGATTTCGAACATGGACGGCGGGTTCAGGGCCGGCTCGGGGGGGGCGAACTGGATCTCCACGGTCATCAGCCAGCGGGTGACGTTCTGGCGCAGATCGACGATCAGACCCTCAAATAGTGAGAAGGCCTCGGTCTTGTATTCGTTGAGCGGGTCGCGCTGGCCATAGCCGCGTAGGCCGATGACTTGGCGCAGGTGATCCAGGCGCGTGAGATGCTCGCGCCACTGCATATCCACCATCTGCAACAGGAAGTTCTTTTCCAGGTGGCGCATCTGATGGGATGAGATCAGGGCCTCGCGCTCCGCCGCCCGGGCATCCGCCGCGGCCATGACGCGCTCGCGGATTTCCTCGTCGGCGATGCCCTCCTCGGCGGCCCAGGCGGCGATGGGCAATTCCAGGCCAAGAAGACCACGGATCTTTTCATCGAGGCCCTCGACGTCCCACTGATCGGCATAGGCCTTGGGCGGTAGGTGGCGGACGATCAGGTCTTCGACGGTGTCGCGCCGCATCTCCGTGACGATCTCGGAGAGATCGCTGGCGTCCATAAACTCCCGGCGCTGCTCGAACACAGCCTTGCGCTGGTCATTGATCACATCGTCATATTGCAGAAGGTTCTTGCGGATCTCGTAGTTGCGCTGCTCGACGCGCTTCTGGGCCGTGGCGATGGCGCTGTTGAGCCAGCGGTGGGTGATCGCCTCGCCTTCCTCCAGGCCGAAGGTGCGCATGATCGCTTCCATGCGCTCGCCGGCGAAGATGCGCAGTAGATCGTCCTCGCAGGACAGAAAGAACTTGGATTGACCGGGATCGCCCTGACGGCCTGTGCGGCCACGCAGCTGATTGTCAATCCGCCGGCTCTCGTGACGCTCGGTCCCCAGAACGAACAGGCCGCCGGCCGCCAGGGCCTGGGCCTTCTTGTCGGCGATCTCCGCCTCGATCTTGGTTCGCTCGACCTTTTCGTCCTCAAATGAGGGCTCGATCCCCAGGCCCGCCTGGTCCGCGCGCCATTTCGCCAGGCGCATATCGATATTGCCGCCGAGCTGAATGTCCGTACCCCGGCCGGCCATATTGGTGGCGATGGTCACCGCGCCGGGAAAGCCAGCCTCGGCGACGATGAAGGCCTCCTGCTCGTGATAGCGGGCGTTCAGAACGCTATGGGGCAGGCCGATGATCGTCTTGCCGTCCTTCTCCCACTTGTGGATCTTCAAGAGGTCGGCGAGCTGTTCGGACTTCTCGATGGAGACCGTGCCCACCAGAACCGGCTGGCCGCGGCGATGGCAGTCCTCGATCTGGAGGATGATCGCCTGGTTCTTCTCCAGGGCGCTGCGATAGACCTCGTCGTCGGCGTCCTTGCGGGACACGGGGCGGTTGGTGGGGATCTCCGTGACATCCATCTTGTAGATGTCGAAGAACTCCTGAGCCTCGGTGGCCGCGGTCCCCGTCATGCCCGAGAGCTTCTCGTAGAGGCGGAAATAGTTCTGGATTGTCACCGAAGCCAGGGTCTGGTTCTCGGGCTGGATATCGACGCTTTCCTTGGCCTCGATGGCCTGGTGCAGACCCTCCGACAGGCGCCGGCCCTGCATCATCCGGCCGGTGAACTCGTCGATCAGCATCACCTCGCCATTGCGGACGATGTAGTCGCGGTCGCGCAGATAGAGGACGTTGGCGCGCAGAGCCTGGTTCACATGGTGGACCACCGAGACATTGGCCGGGTCATAGAGCCCCGCCGACTCCGCATCGAGATGGCCGCTCTGCTGAAGCTGCTGCTCCACAAGCTCGGCGCCGAATTCGCTGAGCAGCGCCTGTTTCTGCTTCTCGTCGTGCTCGAAGGTCCGCGGGTCCTTTATCAGCTCGCGCACCACCGCATCGATGGTGCGGTAGAAATCCGACCGGTCCTCGGTGGGGCCGGAAATGATCAGAGGCGTGCGGGCCTCGTCGATCAGGATCGAATCCACCTCATCGACAATGGCGAAGTGGTGGCCGCGCTGGACCATGTCGCTGACATCATAGGCCAGGTTGTCGCGCAGATAGTCGAAGCCGAATTCGTTATTGGTGCCGTAGGTGATGTCCGCGCCATAGGCGCTCTGGCGGTCGCTTTGCGAGAGGCCGTTGACGATGACCCCAACGGTAAGGCCCAGGAACCGATAGACCCGGCCCATCCATTCAGCGTCGCGGCTCGCCAGATAGTCATTCACGGTGATGAGGTGCACCCCCTTGCCGGCGAGGGCGTTGAGATAGACCGGCAGGGTGGCCACCAGGGTCTTGCCCTCGCCCGTGCGCATCTCGGCGATGCCGCCTTTGTGCAGCACCATCCCGCCCACCATTTGGACGTCATAGTGCCGCTGGCCGAGCGTTCGCTTGGAGGCCTCGCGGACGACCGCGAAGGCTTCGTTCATCAATTGATCAAGCGTCTCGCCAGCCGCCAGGCGGACGCGGAACACCTCGGTCTTGCCCCGCAGTTCCTCATCCGACAGCGCGGAGATTTCCGGCTCAAGCGCATTGATCTGGGCCACGCGGCCCATCATCGCCTTGACCTTGCGGTCGTTGGAGGAGCCAAAAAGTTTTCGCAAATTCAGCATGTATCGCGCGCGGGTCCAGATATGGCGTCTCCCGGAAGGCGCCCGCAAGGCGCGGACGTTCCAGATGACCAGGGCGGGCGGGATCGACGACCGCCCCTGCCCATAACATATTCGCGCGTCAGGCACATATTCGCCCGTTCGCCGCGTCGCGGGGACTTAGGAAGCGGGCCTTAGCCTGTCAATGCGACGGGGTGCGCCCTCATTAGGCGCTGGCGGCGACGCTGGGCCGGGTCTTCACCCGCTCCATCCAGGCGGCGATGTTTTTGTTGGCCGGCGCGAGGGGCTGGCCCACCTGAGCGCCGAACTCCAGAAACGCGAACAGCATGATATCGGCGAGCGTAAAGCGGTCCCCGACGATGAAGTCCCGGCCCTCAATCTTCTCGTTCAGCCACGCCAATTTTTCGCGCGCGAGATTCTTCAGGTCGTCGGCCGCATGGGGGATGGTGCGCATGCGGTCCTTGAACATCTGCAGGCCCTCGGCGTAGCGGAAGCCGCTGGCCATGGGCTCCAGAATATTGAGGTCGATGCGGCGCACCCACATTCGGGTCTCGGCCCGCTGCATGGGGGTCTCGCCGATGAGGGCGGGGGTGGGGTGAAGCTCCTCGAGATACTCGCAAATGGCGGTGATCTCGGCGAGGAACACGCCATCGTCGATCTCGAGGGCCGGCGTGGTGCCGGTGGGATTGATCTCGGTATAGGGCGCTTTGCGGTTCTCGCCGGCCAGCAGGTCCACCTGGTGGCGACTAATGTCGAGGCCCTTTTCGGCGATGAACATCTTCACGACCCGGGGATTGGGGCCGATGGACTCAAACAGCTTCATGTTCCGGCGTTCCTCATGGCTTGACGCGCCCATTGCGAGCGGCCAAGGCGCGCCAGCGTGGGTCTTGGGAGACCTTTGGAGCGGACGGCGCGCCATGGCAAGAACGCGCGAGACTTCGCCCGAATCAAGTAGGGGAATTTAAGATGAGCAGCGGCGCGGCCCTTCCGGTGTCACCCCTGGCTGTTACCTTCCCCGCAATCCCCGCCATAGGGGGCGTGGACCTCGCTGTCGCCCGGGCGGGGTTCTATGCCGCCGACCGGCCAGACCTTCTGCTAATGCGTTTTACGCCGGGGACCGTATGCGCGGGAGTCTTCACCCGCCATGGCGTCGGGTCCGCGCCTGTGGATTGGTGCAAGGCCCAGGTGGGCCCCGGGGGCGGGACCGCGCGGGCCCTGCTGGTCAATGCCGGCTGCGCCAATTCATTCACGGGTCCGCCCGGCGCGGAGGCGGCGGCGCGTTGCGCGCGGTCGGTGGCGAGCGCGCTGTCGTGCGGGCCGGAAGAGGTGATGCTGGCCTCCACCGGCGTCATCGGTGTTCTGCTGGATGACGCCAAGATCACGCCCCTGATCCCCGCCCTCGCCCAGGGCGCGGCCGACTGGCGGGAGGCGGCGCGCGCCATTTCCACCACCGACACCTTTCCCAAGGGCGCCTTTGCGGAGGCCCAGATCGGCGGTCAGTCGGTGCGCCTCGCCGGCATCGCCAAGGGATCGGGCATGGTGGCGCCGGATATGGCGACGATCCTCGCCTTCGTGGTCACCGACGCGGCCATCGCGGCGCCGGTTCTGCAATCAATGGTCCGGGCCTATGTCGGGCGCACCTTCAACGCCGTGACCGTGGACGGTGATCGCTCCACCAATGACACGCTCTTGGTCTTCGCCACCGGCGCGTCCGGCGCCCCGCTGATCACCCGCGTGAACGATCCGCGCCTGGCCGATTTCCGCGCCAAGCTGGAGGCGGTGATGCTGGACCTCGCCCTTCAGCTGGTGCGGGACGGCGAGGGCGCGTCGAAATTCGTGAAGATCACGGTGAGCGGCGCCAAGTCACCCGCCTCGGCCCGGCGCATCGCCAGGTCCATCGCCGAAAGCCCCCTCGTCAAGACCGCCTTCGCCGGCGAGGACGCCAATTGGGGACGCATCGTCATGGCCGTCGGCAAGGCCGATGAGCCCGTGGACCGTGACCGGATGTCCGTAAGCTTTGGCCCCCTCACCGCCGCCAAGGACGGCCGGGTTGCGTCCGACTACAATGAGGCGGCCATGAGCGCCTACATGACCAACCCCGAGCTTGAGGTCGGCGTCGACGTCGGGGTGGGCAAGGCCCAGGCCGTCATGTGGACCTGCGACCTCACCAAGCAATATGTGGCGATCAACGGCGACTATCGGTCTTAGGACAGCCGCCGCCTTATCGTTCTTACCCCCGCGAGGTGTCGCTGCGGCCTTGGGGACGGCTGGCGCCGGTGCGCGGGGCGTAACCGCCGCCGCCCTGACCGCCACCACTTCCACCGCTACGGCCGCCGCCGAAGCCGCGATTGGGCCGGCGGGGCTTGCCGCCCTGGCCGCCGCCGCCGCCCGAATGGCCGTGGGGCCGGGGGGCGGGACGCTCAGCGCGCTCCGGCGGGGCAAGATGAGCATCGGCCGCCATCACCGCGCCGAGCGCGCGATCATTGCGCCGGTCAAAGGCCGGAATGGTCTGCCGGGTGACGCGCTGGATATCCTTCAAGAGGCCCCGCTCATCATCGGCTACCAGACTGATGGCGATGCCCTCGGCGCCCGCCCGGGCCGTGCGGCCGATACGGTGCACATAGGCCTCGGGCACGTAAGGCAGATCGTGATTGAAGACATGGCTCACCGCGTCGATATCGATGCCGCGAGCCGCGATATCCGTGGCCACCAGGGCGCGCACTTCGCCCGCCTTGAAGGCCTGAAGAGCCCGCTCGCGTTGACCTTGCGATTTGTCGCCATGAATGGCGGCGGCCATGACGCCCACGCGCTCCAGATACTTGGCCACCTTGTCGGCGCCGCGCTTGGTGCGGGTGAAGATCAGGGCCCGCGCGACGTCTTTTTCGCCGAGCATTTCGCCGAGCAGCGCGGCCTTGCGCCCGCTTTCGATGAAGACGACGCTCTGAGCGATGCGGGCCACCGTGGTCGCCTGGGGCGCCACCGACACCTTCACGGGGTCGACCAGGAGGTCGGCGGCCAGCTTGCCGATTTCGCCCGGCATGGTGGCGGAGAAGAACAGGTTCTGACGCTGCTTCGGCATGGTGGCGACAATGCGCTTGATGGGCTGCAGAAAGCCCAGATCCAGCATCTGGTCGGCTTCGTCCAGGACGAAGGTCTCCACGGCCGAGAGCACCGCCACCTTTTCGTTAATATGGTCGATCAGGCGCCCGGGGGTGGCGACGAGGATATCCACGCCGGCGGCCAGGGCGCGGACCTGCGGGCCATATTTGACCCCGCCGAACACCACGGCGACCGAGAAACCCAGATGTTTGCCATAGGTGCGGAAGCTCTCGGCGATCTGGCTGGCCAGTTCGCGGGTGGGGCTCAGCACCAGGACGCGGCAGCCGCGCCGGGGCGCGGGCTTGGGATCGGCGGCCAGGCGATGAAGGATCGGCAGGGCGAAGGCTGCCGTCTTGCCGGTGCCCGTCTGGGCGATGCCCAGCAGGTCCTTGCCCGAAAGCACGCCCGGAATGGCCTGGGCCTGGATCGGGGTGGGCGTCACATAGCCCTCATCGGCCAGGGCCGTGAGCAAGGGCTTGGCGAGGCCAAGGTCTTTGAATTGAGTCACTTGTGTTATCGTCTTTCGAAGTCGCCGGGCGTGAGGGCGCGCGGAATCGCGGGCCTCGCCAACGGCGATGGGTTCAGTTGGGGAGCGCCCCGCGTGGCCCGGGCGATCGGCTTGGCAGTGCCCTCGCGCGCTCGACAGGCAGAACGGCCTTAAAAAGCCATCCTCACGCGACTGGAGCGACGAAAACGTCTTAAGGAAACCCAAGACGTGAGCCGCACATCGGCGCTTCGCCTTCCAAAGTCAAGCAAAGCCTTTCGCGGCGCAGCATGGACGCCCTAAGACAGCCTCATGGAAATCCTTCTTGTCGCCGCCTGCGCCCTGATTGATGTCGATGGCCGGGTGCTCATCGGCAAGCGGCCGGCGGGCAAGTCCCTGGCGGGGCTGTGGGAGTTTCCGGGCGGCAAGGTCGAGCCCGGCGAGACCCCGGAAGCCTGCCTCATTCGCGAACTTGAGGAGGAGCTGGGGATCCAGGTGGCCAAGGCGTGCCTTGCGCCCTTTGTTTTCGCCAGCCACGGCTATGAGGACTTTCACCTTCTGATGCCGCTCTATCTCTGCCGGCGCTGGGAGGGCTTTGTGCAACCTCTGGCGCATGAGACCCTGGCCTGGGTCCGCCCTGAGCGCATGGGCGATTACCCCATGCCGCCCGCCGATGAACCCTTGGTCGGCTGGCTGCGGGATTTACTGTGAGGGCTTCCCGCGCTTGTGCTAGATTAAACTCGCCTCACGCGTCAGCTTCATAAGGCTGAGCGCCATGGCGCCCTAAGGCCGAATACGGCCAAGGCAAAACAAAGACTTGGGAAGGCAGGCCCGCCGCGCGTGGGACCTGCGCAGGGAGACGACGGGGGAGGGAAGATGCAAGCGCTTCTGGTGATTGACGTGCAGTGCGGCATGTTCACCCACCCCACGGCCCAGCCCTATGACGGCGAAGGCGTCGTCTCGCGCATCGCCCAGCTTGTCGACACGGCCAGATCGTCAGGCGCCCCGGTGATTTTCGTTCAGCATGCCGGCCGGGCGGATGAGCCCCTGGCGCCCCATAAGCCTGGCTTCGCCCTGCACCCGGAGCTGCGACCCCGGGAAGACGAGCCTGTGGTCGTCAAACGCTATTGCAATGCGTTTCAGGAGACCGACCTCGCTGATCGCCTGGCAACCCTGGGCGTAAGGAGCGTCACCATATGCGGCCTGCAGACAGAATATTGCGTCGACACGGCCTGCCGCGCGGCCTTCGCGAATGGCCTGGGGGTTACCCTCGTCCGGGACGCCCACACCACCTTTGACACCGCCGTCATGCCCGCCGCGGCGATCATTCGCCACCACAACACCACCCTCGGCGCGGGGTTCGTCACGCTAAGGCCCGCGGCGGAGATCAGCTTTCGGGATTAGGGCGCGGCTTCAGCGCCTCAGCCAGGGACATCTTGGCGGAACCGCGACGCAACGGCTTGGGCTGCTCGGGGTGGGGCGCCCAGCCGGTGAGGTTCAGGATTTCAAAGGTCGCGATGATCCGTCCGTCTGGCGCGGCGTGGCCGGCGCGGTAGATCTGGAAGGTGCGCTTGATGATATCGCGGGTGAGGGGCGCCGCGGGGCGGTCCAGGAGCGCGCTGGTCTCGCCCATGGCGCGCAGGTCCGCCAGCAGCTTCAGGGGTTCGTCATACAGCACACGCACCGTGTCGATATCGGCCACCGGCAGGGCGAAACCGGCCCGCTGGAGCAGTGAAGCCCCGTCAGAGGCGTCGAGGAACGGTGAGACGCGAGGCCCCGCGCCCCCGCTCAGCTCCGCCTCGGCCGCCATCAGGCTTTGACGCAGCTCCGTCAGTGTCGCGCCGCCCAGCAGGGCGCCCAGGAACAGGCCATCGGGTCGCAAGGCGCGGCGAATCTGGATCAGGGCGCCCACCAGATCATTCACCCAGTGGAGGGCCAGGCGCGAGACGATCAGGCTGAGCGAGGCTTCGGCGAAGGGCAGGCGCTCGGGATCGGCGACAAGCCTGGTTCCTCGCCAGGGACCGCGTGTTTCTGGCGCCGAGATCACGAAGTCGATTTTGCCGGCCGCCGAACTCGCGCCAAGCGCTTCTGCCAACGCGCCGTCCCGCGCGCCCAGGTCCAGGGCAACGTCGAAGCGCCGGTTGACCGCTTCCAGACGCTCGGCAATGTCCTCGGCGACGCGGACGCTGAGGAATTCAGCGCCCCCCTTGCCCGATTTAGCGCTTCGGGCCGCTCGCCCAAGGCGCAGGCGGTGCAGCCGGCGATCAAAAATCTGGGGCGGGCCCGTCATGGCGGCAGATGAGCTAGCGCAAGGCCGATGCGCCGCCTAGCTTGAGAGGCAGAAATGGGGGCAACTTGGTCGGCGCGCTCTTGTCTTTCCGCCCGCGGCGCCTCGCCGGCGCCATGCTGGATATGGTCCTCCCGCCCCGTGCTCTGGATGACGGCGCGGCGCGGCCGGCCGTGCAGTCCCATGGCCTGAGCGCCGAGGCCTGGATGAAGATCGCCTTCATCGACGCCCCCCTGTGCGACGGCTGCGGCGCGCCCTTCGAATATGATCCGGGACCTCACGCCGTGTGCGCCGCCTGCAGCGCGCGGGCCCATGCCTATGATCGCGCCCGTGCGGCGTGCCTCTATGACGAGCACGCGCGTGACCTGATCCTCAAGCTCAAGCACGCCGACCGGACGGATCTGGCGGGCCTCTTCGCCCATTGGATCGCCAGGGCTGCGGCCGACATCCTCCCCGAGCAGGACGCCATCGTTCCCGTGCCCCTGCATCCCCTGCGACTGCTGTCGCGCCGCTACAATCAGGCCGCGGAGATCGCTCGCCCTCTCGCGCACCTCACGGGGCTCGCCTATTTCGCCGATCCGGTGATCCGCGCGCGGCGCACCGCCAGCCAGGGGGGGAAGTCCGCGGACGGGCGAAAGCGCAATGTGGCCGGGGTCTTCGCCGTGCCCAGGGCTTGGCGCGCCAGGGTCAAGGATAAGCGCCTGCTTCTGATTGATGATGTTCTGACCACCGGCGCCACCGTGGAGGGCTGCGCGCGGGCGCTGAAGGCCGCCGGCGCCGCCCGCGTCGATGTGGCTGTGATCGCCCGGGTGAAGGTCGGACCAAGTCGGACTATATGAGCGTTTTAAAGCTCCGGAGCTCTTATGGCCGACATCGTCATCTATACCCGTCCCTTCTGCGGCTTCTGTGGCCGGGCCTTGAAGCTGCTGAACGAGAAGGGCGCGGCCTTCACCGAGATCGAAGCCGGCATGGATCCTGAAAAGCGCCGCGAGATGGTGGAGCGCTCGGGCCGCGGCACCTTCCCGCAGATCTTTATCAATGGCGAGCATATCGGCGGCTGTGATGAGCTCGTGGCTCTCGACCGTGCGGGTGGACTCGATCCGTTGATCTCCGCCTGACCATGCGCGTCGGACTGGTCCAGCTTCGCACGCCGGCGACCCATGCCGCGGCTCTGGCGCACGTGGAGCCCTTTGTGCGCGAGGCGGCTGCCAAGGGCGCGCGACTGATCGTAACGCCCGAAGTGACCAACATCGTTCAGCGTGATCGTCGCGTCCTGCTGCCAGGCCTGATGAGCGGCGAGGCGGATCCCGTGGTGCTGGGCCTTCGCGGTCTCGCCGCCGAGCTGGGTGTCACCATTCTGGTCGGCTCGGCCCTGGTGCGGCGTGCGGACGGCACGGCGGCCAATCGCGCCTTCCTCATCGATCCTGACGGCGCCGTGGCCGCGACCTATGACAAGATTCACATGTTCGATGTTGATCTGCCCACGGGCGAGTCCCTGCGCGAGTCCGCGGCCTTTGAACCAGGCGACAAGCTGGTGACGGCGCGCGCGGAAGGCGCGACGCTCGGCCTTACCATTTGCTATGATCTCCGCTTTCCGGCGGTCCATCAGGCCCTGGCGCGGGCCGGCGCGGAGATCATCACCGTTCCGTCCGCCTTCACCCGCCCCACCGGCCAGGCCCATTGGGAGATACTTTTGCGCGCCCGGGCCATTGAGACAGGGTCGTTCGTTCTGGCCCCCGCCCAG
>Ga0116230_10001861_pt1 | contig 20267 bp, 16 predicted proteins | sample S1TSphfallax_3_FD_88678 | JGI IMG/M metagenome (GOLD analysis project Ga0116230, IMG submission 88678) | Host-associated microbial communities from peat moss isolated from Minnesota, USA - S1T2_Fd - Sphagnum fallax MG | ecosystem: Host-associated > Plants > Peat moss > Unclassified | place... | reverse complement strand
TGCCCGGTCGACATCGATTTCGGCTTGGTCTCGATGGCGATGCGCGACCTGCTGCGGCGGATGGGCAAGAAGCGCTTCAATCCGGGCACCGCGGCGTCGATGTTTTTCTTGAATGCGACCAGCCCGCGCACCATCAAAATGACTCGCAAGGTCATGATCGACTGGGGTTACAAGGCCCAGCGCCTCGCCAATCAGGCACTGCACACCCTGGCCAAGGCGCAGACCAAACGCCCGCCCGCGACCACCGGCAAGCCGCCCATCAAGGAACAGGTCATCCACTTCGTCAACAAACGAATGCCGGGCGGTCTGCCGAAGCGCACGGCGCGCGCCTTGCTCGACATCGAAGACCGCAACTACGTGCCCATCATCCGTGACCCCGTGGGCACCAGCAGCGACTCGGAGGCGGTTTTCTATTTTCCCGGCTGCGGCTCGGAGCGGCTGTTCTCCCAGGTCGGTCTGGCGACTCAGGCCATGTTGTGGCACGTCGGTGTGCAGACCGTGCTGCCACCCGGGTATCTGTGCTGCGGCTACCCACAGCGCGGTGCGGGCGAGTTCGACAAGGCCGACAAGATCATCACCGAAAACCGCGTGCTGTTCCATCGCGTTGCCAACACGCTCAATTATCTCGACATCAAGACCGTGGTCGTCAGCTGCGGCACCTGCTTCGACCAGCTCCAGGGCTACGAATTCGACAAGATTTTTCCCGGCTGCAAGATCATGGACATTCACGAATTCCTGATGGAGAAAGGGGTGGCACTCGGCAACACCACCGGGATTCGTTACATGTACCACGACCCCTGTCACTCACCGATGAAGAAGCACGACGCGCTCACCGTCGTGAACACGCTCATGAACGGGGCGCAAAACGGCGTCATCGCCAAGAACGATCGCTGCTGCGGCGAATCCGGCACGCTTGCCATCACCCGGCCGGACATCTCGACCCAGGTGCGCTTTCGCAAGGAACAAGAGGTCCAAAGCGGCGTTGGGCAGATCCGCGCCGCGGGACACGGCGGCGAGGTGAAGATCCTGACGTCGTGCCCCTCGTGCCTGCAAGGCTTGAAGCGTTTCAATGACGATGCCGGACTCGATGCGGATTACATCGTGGTCGAGATCGCCAAGCATCTGTTGGGACCCGACTGGCTCCCCGCCTATGTGCAGCGCGCCAACCAGGGGGGCATCGAGCGCGTGCTGGTTTAGCGGGCGGTGACGTCCGTCATCTGCACGTAGAGCCCGACCACCGCCGCGGATTCGTCGAAATCCGGATCGAGGCGCACTTCCATGAGGGCCTTCACGCCCGCCAGGGTGCGAATGCCCCTCTCGAAGCGCTGCGCGGCGCCCTCGAGTGCCATCCTCGCGTAGGGCCGAAGATGTTGGTACTCGCCGCCGAGGAGGTCCTCGAGCGACATGCCGCTGATCTGTTCCGGCGCGAGTCCAAACCATTCGCGAAACGCTTCGTTGGCGAATTCGCAGCACAGGTCGCGGTTCCAATAGCCGATCATCGACGTGACGCGATTGCCGATCACGCGCAGCCGGTGTTCGAAATGCCGCGCCGCGCGCTCGGCGTCGTACACGCGGACCACGTGACCGTGCAATGCCTCGTGGCTGTCGGTGAGTTCGCGCGTCTGCCGGATGAGTTGCGCCTGCAGCGTATCCCGCAGGCGTTCGTGCTCTTCCGCCTGCCGTTTGCGCTCCGAAATATCCTCGATGACGGCAATCAGGTAGCGCGGCTTGCCGGAGGCGGCGCGGCGCAGCACCAGCGTCACCTGGCCCCAAAAATGCGTGCCGTCGCCGCGCACGTAGCGCTTCTCGATCTGCCCTAAGTCCACGGTACCCTCGAGCACCTGGTCGATCATCGCGGCGGTCGCGGGAATGTCTGCCGGATGGGTGATGTCGGCGAACGACAACTTTCCTAAGCGTTCGGCCGGGCAACCGAGCAACTCGAGCATGTGCGGATTCGCGCGCAGCAGCCGCCCGGACAGACTGGCCAGAATGATCCCGACGCCGGCATGTTCGAACAACTCCCGATATAGCGTCTCGCGCTCGGTCGCGAGATACAGCGCGCGCTCGTTGTCGGCCGCGATTTCCATGCCTTGCACCAGATCCTGGATGATCGCGGCGTAGTCGGTGAGCGTATCGATGTCCGCGGCACTCCACGCGCGGGGCCGCCGGTCGATCACGCACAGCGTACCGATGGCATGCCCATCGCTGGTATGCAGCGGGATCCCGGCGTAGGCGCGGATTCCGGGTTCGCCGGTCACCAGCGGGTTGTCCGCGAATCGCGCGTCCAGCAGGGCATCGGGAACGATGAGCGGCGTGCGTCCGACGACGGCATGCGAGCAGAACGAAACCTGGCGCGGCGTCTCGGTGACGGTGAGGCCGATCTTGGATTTGAACCATTGGCGCGTCTCGGCCACCAAGGACACCAACGCGATGGGTGCATCGAGCGCCTTGGCAGCCAGGCGGGTGACGCGGTCGAAGGACGGCGCCGCGGGCGTATCGCACAGGCCGATCCGATCGAGCGCCGCCAGCCGCTCGCCCTCCTCAACCGCGCGTTCCAGATCGGCGCCGGCCTCGGTGGCGCTGGCAAAAAACCGATCGGCGAGTTCTCTCGAAGTGAGCGACATGGTTGTTTTTAGGATCGCGACGCGCCGTATTTCCGGCTCACCAATTTAGGAACGAAGCGCGCCGCGATGCGTTAAGTGGATCACGCGGCATGCATGGTGCAGCAAACAATGAGTCCGGACGTCACACCACCACGGGATCGACCCAGCCGCCGCGCGGCGTCAGTGCCTCGGTCGCGATTCCCCAACTGCCCGCCGCGTAGGGCAGCGGTGCGGGCAGTGCGTTCGGGGTCAAGATCGGATCGACGATGCGCCACGCCTCCTCCACGTAGTCCTCGCGCGCGAACAGCGCGCGGTCACCGGTGAGCGCATCGCCCAGCACCCGCTCGTACGCATCCATCTCGTTCGGACCCGGATGGCGGCTCGCGTGCAGTTCGGACACGACGCCGGAACCCGTGTCCTCCTCATCCATGACCGTCAGTCCCATCGCGACGGTCGTGTCCGGGCTGATCCTGAAGCGCACGTGATTCGACTCGGTCTTGCGTTGCGGGTAGACCGACGGCGGCGGGCGCAACCGCACCACGACCTCGGTACAGGTGACCGGCAGTGACTTGCCCGCGCGGAGGTAAAACGGCACCCCTTGCCACCGCCAGTTGTTGATCGTCAGGCGGAGCACCGCGAAGGTCTCGGTTTGCGAATCCGGAGCCACGCCGGGCTCTTTGAGGTAGCCCGTGAACTGGCCGCGCACCACGTCGGCCGGCGCGAGCGGCGCGATTGCCCGCAACACCTTCACCTTCTCGTCGCGCAGCGACTCGGCGTCGGTGCGCACCGGGGGCTCCATGGCCAGGTTCGCGAGCACCTGAAACAGATGATTCTGCATCACGTCGCGGATGGTGCCGGTCTGATCGTAAAAAGCGCCGCGGCCCTGGACCCCGAAGCTCTCCGCCATGGTGATCTGCACGCTGTCGACATGGCTGCGGTTCCAGAAGGATTCCAACATCGTATTGCCAAAGCGGAAATAAACCATGTTGTGCACGGGCCGCTTGCCGAGGTAGTGATCGATGCGAAAGACTTGGTCTTCGGGAAACGCATCGAGCAGGATGCCGTTCAATGCCTGAGCCGACTTCAGATCGTGACCGAAGGGCTTCTCGACGATCACGCGCGCGCCGTCGGCGCAGTCGGCCTTCGACAGATGTTCGACCACCGAACCGAATAGCGACGGCGGAATCGCGAGGTAGTAGGCCGGCCGCTTCGCACCGGCCAGCGCCTCGTGTAGGGCGTCGAATGTCGTGGCCTCCGAATATTCCCCTTTGACATAGTGCAGCAAGCCGTCGAGTGCCTTGATGGCCTCGGCATCGACGCCGCCGCCATGCTCATCGATGCTGGCGCGCGCCCGGGCCTTCAATTGATCCAGCGTGTAATCGTCGCGTGCGACCCCGATCACCGGAATGCGGAGCGTGCCGCGCCGGACCATGGCATGCAGGGCCGGAAAGATCTTCTTGTAGGCAAGATCGCCCGTGATGCCGAAGAAAACCAGCGTGTCGGAATGCAACTCGGTCACGCTAACTGCCTACTCGGCGGACTTTTCGACGTGGCCGCCGAATTGATAACGCATGGCCGACAACAGTTTGTTTTGAAATTCAGCGCCGCTGCGCGAACTGAAACGTCCAAACAGCGCCATGGTCAGCACCGGCAGGGGTACGCCTTCGTCGATCGCGGCTTGCACCGTCCAGCGGCCCTCTCCCGAGTCGGAGACCCGGCCGGCAAATTTGCCGAGCGCCGGATCGTCGACCAGCGCCGCCGCAGAGAGATCCAACAACCACGACGAGATCACGCTGCCGCGGCGCCAGACTTCGGCGATGGCCGGCAGATCGAAATCGTATTGATAATGCTCCGGGTCGCGCAGCGGTGTTGTTTCGGCATCGGCCGTCACCGATTTTTTGCCGACGTCCGCGGCCTTGAGCACGCCGAAGCCTTCGGCAAAGGCCGCCATCACACCGTACTCGATGCCGTTGTGGACCATCTTGACGAAATGGCCGGCACCGTTCGGACCACAGTGCAGATAGCCGTGCTCCGACTGCGTCGCCTCGCCGGTGAGGCCCGGGGTTCTTTCGATGTTGCCGACGCCGGGCGCCAGCGTCGCGAAGATCGGCTCGAGGCTCGCGACCACCGCGGGTTCGCCGCCGATCATCAGGCAATAGCCGCGCTCCAGCCCATGCGTGCCGCCGCTGGTGCCGACGTCGACGTAATGGATTTTCTTCGCGGCGAGCGCCTTGGCCCGCCGGATATCGTCGATGTAGTAGGAATTGCCGCCGTCGATGATGATGTCGCCGGCGGTCAACAACGGCTCTATTTGCGCGACCATCGCATCCACCGCGCCGGCGGGCACCATCAGCCACACCGCGCGGGGAGTGTGTAATTTTTGCACGAACTCCTGCAGTGACGCGGACCCCGTGGCCTTCTCGGTCACCAACTGCGCCACGACCTTGGGATACGAGTCGAAAACCACACAGTCGTGACCGGCCTTGATGAGCCGGCGCACCATGTTCGAACCCATTCTGCCCAATCCAATCATTCCGATCTGCATGCAATTCTCCTTCACGTAAACCATAGCACGGCCGGCTCGCGCAGGTGGGCCGGTCACCAATCGCCTCACGAACCGTGTCGTTGCTCCGCCTGCCATTTGGCGACGGCGGCCAGGGTGTTTGCCACGTGCTTGTCGGGATTCAGCGCCGAGTACGCATAGATGACCTTACCACCCGGCACGATGACATAGGACGTGCGGTTCGAATAAGACGTCATCATCAGGGTGGCGTCGTAGGACTTAGAGATCTTCTGATCGGCATCGGACGCAACCGCAAACTTGTTGCGGCATTCGCTGACCGAGAACTTGTTGAGCGTGTCGATGGAATCATGTGACACACCGATGACGGTGGCGCCCATCGCCTTGAATTGGTCGGTGGCCTCGGCGAACTCATGCGCCTCGATGGTGCAGCCGTGGGTGAATGCGGCGGGATAGAAATATAAAACCACCGGGCCGGTTTTCAGGGCATCGGCGAGGGAAAAAGTGAACGGCTTGCCCGCCAGCGTGGCCTCGGTGGTGAAATCGGGCGCGGGTGCACCCGGTTTCAGGGCGGCAAACGCAGGCGCACTCAATACACAGCAGCCGAGCGCGAACGACTTCCAGCGATTCATGGGATTACGATTCATGAGCGGGGCTCCGTGGAAGATCAAGGACGCCATAGCCTACCGCACGCCGCTTGCCAAACCACCGGAATAGGTTATCGTATACGTCATGTCGCTCACTTATAAGTCAATCCGATGAAACGTACGGCGGTCGCCGCCGACGGCTTGTATAGCGTCACCCAACTCGGCAATGATTTGGGCGTCACCGCGCGCACCATCCGCTTCTACGAGGCGAAGGGCTTGATCGCACCGCAACGTGCCGGCAACAACCGCGTCTATACCTCCAGGGATCGTGCCCGCATGATCTTGATCTTGCGCGGCAAGAAACTCGGGTTCACGCTGCGTGAGATCAAGGAGTACCTCGATCTTTATGACGCCGATCCGACCCACGCGAAACAGATCCGTCTGTTGCTCAAAGCGGTACGGAGCCGCATCGTGCAGCTCGAGGAACAGCGCGTCGCGCTGCACGATGCGCTGGCGGAACTACGCACCGTGGAGGCGGAGGCGCAAACCGCGTTGGAGTCGCTCGAGGTTGCACGCAAGGAACCGCCGCTCAAGTCAATCGACAAATCGCCCCGGCGTGCCGGTGCGGACATCACTGGAGTCATCTCATGATCAACGTCGTCATCGCGGGCTATGCCCGCTCTCCGTTCACTCTCGCGAACAAGGGCGCCTTGGCGCGAGTTCGGCCCGATGACCTCGCCGCCCAGGTGGTCGCGGCGCTGGTCGAACGGACCGGGGTGAGCCCGAAGGACATCGAAGACCTGATCGTCGGCTGTGCGTTTCCCGAAGGGGAACAGGGATTGAACGTCGGCCGCTTGATCGGACTTCTTGCCGGCCTGCCGCAATCCGTGGGAGGAATGACGGTGAACCGATTCTGCGGTTCGTCGATGCAATCGGTGCACATCGCGGCCGGAATGATTCAACTTGGTGCGGGCGACGCGTTCATCGCGGCCGGCGTCGAAAGCATGAGCCGCGTGCCGATGATGGGTTTCAACCCGTTGCCGAACCCGGCCCTGAACGCGCTGGTTCCCGGCGCCTACATCGGCATGGGCGATACCGCGGAGAACGTCGCCCAAAAATGGCACATCAGCCGCGCCGAACAAGAAGCCTTCGCGGTCCGCAGCCAGCGCCGCGCTGCCGCGGCGCAGCAGGGTGGGTACTTCAAGGACGAGATCGTGCCGATCAAGAGCAAGGACGGCATCGTCGATCAGGATGGCTGCCTGCGACCGGCCACGACCGCTGAAGGCCTCGCCCAGCTCAAGCCCGCGTTTGACCAGAAGGGCAGCGTGACCGCCGGCACATCCTCGCCGTTGACCGATGGCGCATCGGCCGTGCTGGTGTGCAGCGAGGACTATGCGCGGCAACACGGTCTTCCGGCCTTGGCGCGCCTGCGCAGCGTCGCCCTTGCCGGCTGTGCGCCGGAAATCATGGGCATCGGGCCGGTCGCCGCCAGTTTGAAGGCGCTCAAGCGGGCCGGGATCACCATGTCGGCCATCGATGTGGTGGAGCTGAACGAGGCCTTCGCCAGTCAATCCTTGGCCTGCGCCCGCGATCTCGAGGTGCGCGATGAGACTCTCAACATCGACGGCGGCGCGATCGCGCTCGGCCATCCCTTGGGCGCCACTGGCGCCCGCATCGTCGGCAAGGCGGCGAGCCTGCTAAAGCGCACCGGCGGCCGTTATGCGCTCGCGACCCAATGCATCGGCGGCGGCCAGGGGATTGCCACCATCCTCGAGCGGATCTGAGGGAGAGCGAATCATGGAGCCCATCAAACAAGCTGCGGTCATCGGCGCCGGCGTCATGGGCGCCGGCATCGCAGCGCAATTCGCCAATGCCGGCGTTCCCGTACTCCTGCTCGACGTCGTTCCGTCCGGCGCGACCGACCGCAACGTCCTCGCCGCGGGCGCCATCGCCAAAATGCTGACGACCGAACCGGCGCCGTTCATGGCGGCGCGGGCCGCGAAACTGGTGACCCCCGGGAATATCGACGACCACCTCGCGCGGCTCGCCGAGTGCGACTGGATCGTCGAGGCGGTGGTCGAACGCCTGGACGTGAAAAAAGCGCTGTACCGCAAGATCGACGCAGTGCGCCGGCCGGGCACGGCGATCTCGTCGAATACCTCGACCATTCCGCTGCACCTCCTGACCGACGGCTTGGGCGAGGCCTTCGCGCGCGACTTTCTCATCACGCATTTCTTCAATCCGCCGCGCTACATGCGGCTGCTTGAGATCGTCACCGGCCGGCACACCGATCCGCAATTGGCTCTATCGGTCGGCGACTTCGCGGACCGCGTTTTGGGCAAGAGCATCGTGCGCTGCAAGGACACCCCCGGTTTCATCGCCAACCGCCTGGGCGTGTATTGGATGCAGGTGAGCGTCGTCGAAGCCATCGACGCAGGAATCACCGTCGAAGAGGCGGACGCGGTGATCGGCCGGCCGATGGGCATCCCGAAAACCGGCGTCTTCGGCCTGCTCGATCTGATCGGCCTCGATCTGATGCCGCACATCAATGCGAGCCTGGCGAAAGCGCTGCCGGCGGACGACGCGTTTCACGCCGCCAACCGTGAATTGCCGCTGATCGAGAAGATGATTGCCGACGGCTACACGGGACGCAAAGGCAAGGGTGGCTTCTACCGACTCAATCGCGAGGGCGGCCGTAAGACCAAGGAAGCGATCGACTTGGCGAGCGGCGCCTATCGTGCGGAAAATCAACGCGAGCTGCCGGAACTTGCCGGCGCCGCCAAGGATCTGCGCGGGCTGCTTGGCGCGGATAACAAACTCGGCCGCTACGCGTGGCGGGTTCTCGGCCAAACCTTGAGCTACGCCGCAAGCCTGGTGCCGGAGGCGGCCGACGACCTGAGTTCGATCGACGAAGCCATGCGCTTGGGCTACAACTGGCAATGGGGTCCGTTCGAACTCATCGACAAGCTGGGCGCCGGCTGGGTCGCCGAGAAGTTGGCGAAGGACGGGTTTGCCGTGCCGCCGCTGCTGCGTGCCGCCCGTGACACGTCGTTCTACCGGATCGAAGCGGGACGCCGCGAGGCGCTCGGCGTCGATGGCGCCTACCACGCCGTCGAACGGGCCGATGGCGTGCTCATGCTGGAGGACATCAAGCGGGTCGCGAAGCCCGTATTGAAGAACGCCTCGGCGGCGGTGTGGGACGTGGGCGACGGCGTGCTGTGTTTCGAATTCACCAGCAAGAGCAACTCACTCGATGCCGAGATCATCGCCCTGCTCGGCAAGACCATTGCGGTGCTCCCTGAACGCCACAAGGCATTGGTGATCTATAACGAGGGTCAGAATTTCTCCGTGGGTGCCAATCTGGGATTGGCCATCTTCGCCGCCAACATCGCGGCATGGGGCGAAATCGACAAGCTGCTGCGCGCCGGCCAGCAGACCTACAATGCGTTGAAATATGCACCCTTCCCGGTGGTGAGCGCGCCTGCCGGCATGGCGCTCGGCGGCGGCTGCGAGATCCTGTTGCACAGCGATGCGGTGCAGGCGCATGCCGAAAGCTACATCGGCCTGGTGGAATGCGGTGCCGGCGTGGTGCCGGCATGGGGTGGCTGCAAGGAAATGCTGACGCGGTGGTCCGTGAGCGGGAAGCTGCCGCGCGGGCCGATGCCGGCCGCCTCCAAGGTGTTCGAGACGGTGAGCACCGCGACGGTGTCGAAGTCTGCGGCGCACGCCAAGGAGCTATTGTTCCTGCGGCCGGACGACGGCATCACCATGAATCGCTACCGTCTGCTCGCCGATGCCAAGGCGCTCGCCTTGCGCCTGGCCGAGAACTATGTCGCGCCCCAGCCGGTGGAGATCAAATTGCCGGGCGCCTCCGGGCGGCTCGGCTTCACCATGGCGGTGGAGAGCTTCCACCAGCGCGGCCTCGCCACCGATCACGATCGCGTGGTCGGCGGCGAACTCGCCGGAGTTCTCTCCGGCGGCACCACGGACCCCATCCTCCCCGTGACCGAGGAGCAGCTCTCGAGTTTGGAACGCGACGCGTTCATGAGGCTGATGAAAACCGAAGGCACGCTGGCGCGGATCGAGCATCTGCTCGTCACCGGCAAGCCCTTGCGCAACTAACACCGGAGACCGACCCATGCAAACCTACACCGCCCCGCTTCGCGACATGCGCTTCGTGATCCACGAATTGCACGACAGCGCCAGCCTGTCGAAGCTGCCGGGCCTGGAGGACATGAATCCCGAGTTGTACGACACCGTGATCGAGGAGGCGGCGAAATTCATCTCCGCGGTGCTCTTGCCGCTGAATGCCAGCGGCGATGCCGAAGGCTGCCATTATGAAGACGGCGTGGTGCACACGCCCCGCGGATTCCAGGAGGCCTACAAGGCCTTCGTCGCGGGCGGCTGGGGTTCACTCAGCTGCGACCCGGCCTATGGCGGCCAGGGACTGCCGGTCAGCGTCGGCCAACTGGTTGAGGAAATGATCTGCGCCGGTAATCTGTCGCTCGGGCTCTACCCCGGATTGTCACACGGCGCCTATCGCGCGCTGAAGAGCCATGGTTCGGAGGCACTCAAGAGTTTGTATTTGCCGAAGTTGGTGGATGGGTCGTGGTCGGGCACGATGTGCCTCACGGAAGCGCATTGCGGCACCGATCTCGGACTGCTGCGCACCAAGGCGGAACCGCAACCGAACGGCAGCTACCGGCTGACCGGCTCGAAGATTTTCATCTCCGCCGGCGAGCACGACCTCACCGAAAACATCATCCATCTGGTGCTCGCGCGCATGCCCGACGCTCCCAAGGGGATCAAGGGCATCAGCCTATTTATCGTGCCGAAATTTCTGCCGAACCCCGACGGCACGATCGGCGCGCGCAACGGCGTACGCTGCGCCGGCATCGAACACAAGATGGGCATCAAGGCGTCGTCGACCTGTCAGATCAACTTCGACGGGGCGACCGGCTGGCTGGTCGGCGAGCCGCACAAGGGCATGCGCGCCATGTTCGTGATGATGAACAGCGCGCGGCTGGCGGTCGGCATCCAGGGCTTGGGCATCGGCGAGATCGCCTATCAGAGCGCGGTTGCGTATGCGCGGGACCGATTGCAGGGTCGGTCGCTCGCGGGACCGAAGTATCCCGCCAAGGCGGCGGACCCCATCATCGTCCATCCGGATGTGCGCCGCATGCTGATGACCATGCGTGCCTACAACGAAGGCTGCCGCGCGCTCGGCGTCTGGGTCGCCAACGCGATCGAACACCTGGAACGGCTGCCCGATTCGCCAGAGCGTACCGAAGCGGAAGACTTCGTCGCCCTGATGACCCCGGTGGTCAAGGCCCTGTTCACGGACTTGGGCTTCGAATCGGCAAATCTCGGGGTGCAGACCTACGGCGGTCATGGGTTCATCGTCGACCACGGCATGGAACAACTGGTGCGCGACGCGCGCATTGCCATGATCTACGAGGGCACCAATGGCGTGCAGGCGTTGGATCTCGTCGGCCGCAAGCTCCCTGCCAACATGGGCCGCTCGCTGCGGCGGTTCTTTCATCCGGTGGCGGAATTCATCGAGGCCGAGGCCCAGGATCCGGAGGTCGGCAGCCTGGTGCAACCCTTCGCCCGCGCCTTCGGCGCCCTGCAACTGGCCACCGGGTTCATCGCGCAAAAGTCTTTTACCGACCCGGAGGAAGCGGGCGCCGCGGCGACCGATTACCTTCGCATGCTGGGACTGGTAGCGCTCGGCTTCATGTGGGTGCGGATGGCGAAAGTGGCGGCCGACAAACTACCCACGGCAACGGGCGAGGATACTGCGTTCTACCAGGCCAAACGCAAAACGGCGGCGTTCTACGTCGATCGCGTGCTGCCGCAGGTCGGCGCGTTACTCGCCACCATTAAGTCGGGAAAGGCCTCGCTGATGGCGCTGGAGGATGCCGCGTTCTAGCTGGCCGTAGCGTAAAGCCTAGCGCCGGCGCTGCCGGTTGCTCGGCGGCACGAAGCCGAGGCTCAAAGCGTCCATGTCAGCCTGCATCCGGTGCTTGTGTTCGTCCGCCCAGTGCGACGGCTCCTGATGCCGGGTCTGCGGTTTCGGTGCGGACTGCAGGGGAGCCGCCGAAGGCATCGAGACGGCGGTCGTTCGTGCGGCCGCGGCGGGCGGCTGGGAGGCTGGTGAGGCGCCTCGAGTCACGGGCGACTTCAACTTGAGCGTACTCCGGGAACCGGGCACCCCGCGCGGTTTCTCAGACTCCTCCATTACCCCAACTCCCGATTCGGCCGAATCCACACAATGGTTTCACATGGTACCGCAATTCTGGAATGAACGGTATCGGACATCATCAAGCCGCGACTTTCTCTAGTCGGCTGGCGCGCGCCATCCACAGGCTCACGCCGACGATCATCAGCGAGACCACCGCGATCGTCAGGGTCGCGAGCACGTTGATCTCCGGACTCACCCCGAGGCGCACTTTCGAGAACACCACCATGGGCAGCGTGCTGCTGCCGGGTCCGGAGGTGAAGCTGGAAATCACGAGGTCGTCCCATGACAGCGTGAATGCCAGCAGCCAGCCGGACAAGATCGCCGGAAAAATGATCGGCAACGTGATCACGAAAAACACCTTCAACGGTCTGGCACCCAAGTCCATGGCCGCCTCCTCGAGTGACGTATCGAAGGTCGCCAACCGCGATTGCACGACCACCGTGACGTAGGCCATCGAAAAGGTCATATGGCCGATGGTCATGGTCGTGATGCCGCGTCCGTCCGGCCAGCCGATGGTCTGCTCCAGGGCGACGAACAGCAGCAACAGCGACAAGCCGGTGATCACCTCGGGCATCACCAACGGCGCGGTGGTCATGGCATTGAGCGTGAAGCGGCCGCGGAATCTGGCAAAGCGCGCGAGGCCGAATCCGGCGAGCGTGCCCAAGATCACCGACCCGGTCGCATTGATGACCGCCACCTTCAGCGAGATCCACGCGGCATCCAGGATCTCGTCGTTATGCATTAAGGCGACGTACCATTTCAGCGTCGGCGAGTTGGCGGTGTCCCACACCGTCACCAACTTCGACGCATTGAATGAAAAAACCACCATCGACAGGATGGGAATGTAGAGAAAGGCAAAGCCGAACGCGATGCAGGTGATGATGAAGTACGAGCGGCGCGCGGTCATCGGCCACCCGCCGTTTCGCGCGCTTGCACGCTTTGATACCACATCATGAAGGGCACCAGGATGATGAGCAGCAGAATGGCCACCGCGCTGGCCACCGGCCATGCGCGGTTCGAGAAGAACTCGTCCCACAGCACCCGGCCGATCATCAGCGCATTGGGGCCGCCCAAGAGGGCCGGGATGACGAACTCGCCCACCGCCGGGATGAACACCAGCATCGAGCCCGCCAGCATGCCGTTCCGCGACAGCGGCAGCGTGATCTTGTAAAACGCCTGCCACGGCCGGCAGCCGAGATCTTGCGCCGCCTCGAGCAACTGCCAGTCCATTTTCTCGAGATTGGCATACAGCGGCAGGATCATGAACGGCAGATAGGAATAGACGATGCCGATGTACATGGCGAACGGCGTGTACAGCATGGTCAAGGGCTCATGGATCAACCCTAAGGACAAGAGCACGTTGTTGATCACGCCGTTGGCCTTCAGGAGTCCGATCCACGCGTAAACGCGCAGCAGCAGCGACGTCCAGAATGGCAGGATCACCAGCAACAACAGGATGTTGCGCGTCGAGGGCTGGGCCCGCGCGATGCCGTACGCCATCGGATAGCCGATAGCCAGACAAAACAGCGTCGAGATGAAGGCGACCTTGATCGAATTCAGCAGCGCGCTGATGTACAGCGAATCGGTGAACAGGAACGCGTAGTTGTTGAAGTCCACGGTGATCGCGAGCGAGTTCTTGCCGACCCACTCGATCAGTGGCTTGTACGGAGGAATCGCCAGGTCGATGTCGGAGAAGGAGATTTTCAATACGATGATGAACGGCACCACGAAGAACAGCAGCAGCCACAGATAGGGGAGCACGACGACGAGGCCGCGCCCGGTGATGCCGATCTTCTGCAGCGGGTGTGCCGTTCTCATCAGTCTTAGCGGGTCACGACCACCGGGCTTTGGGGATCCCACGTCAGATACACCTGTTGATCCCAGGTGATGGCTTCGGCGTGGCGTGACGTGTTCGGCTGCGTGATGCGCACGACCTTGCCGGTGGGGAGTTTCACCAGGTAGATCGACAGATCGCCGAGGTAAGCAATGTCCTGGACCGCGCCGCGCACGACATTGTCGGTACCCTCGGGCGGCGCGGTCGACATGAATATTTTCTCCGGCCGCACCGCGGCCCACACCACCGCCTCCGGTGCGGCGCTGATGCCGTGGCTGACGTAGATGACGCCGCCCAACTCCGGCGAGGCGATGCGCACGTATTCCGGTTCATCCTCGATCAGCTTGCCCTCGAATATGTTCACCGACCCCACGAAGTCGGCCACGAATTTGGAACTCGGAAATTCGTAGATTTCTGACGGCGTCCCCGCCTGGACGATTTCCCCTTGATTCATCACGCCGATGCGGCTTGCCAGGGTCATCGCCTCCTCTTGATCGTGCGTCACCACCACGAAGGTCACGCCGAGCGTGTCCTGGATGCTGATGAGCTCGAATTGGGTGTGTTCGCGCAGTTTCTTGTCGAGTGCGCCCAAGGGTTCGTCCAACAACAATAATTTCGGCCGCTTCACCAGCGCGCGGGCGAGCGCCACCCGCTGCTTCTGGCCGCCGGACAGCTGGTTCGGCTTGCGCTTGGCGAAGCTGCCGAGCTTCACCAGATCGAGCATCGTGGCCACCCGCTCGGCGATCTCCGCCTTGGGCACGCGATCCTGTTTCAAGCCGAAAGCGACATTCTGTTCCACGGTCATGTGCGGGAACAGCGCGTAGGATTGAAACATCATGTTGACCGGACGCTCGTAGGGCGGCACGCCGGTCATGTCCTCGCCATCGATCAAGATCCGTCCGGAAGTCGGCGTCTCGAAGCCGCCCAGCATCCGCAGGAGCGTCGTCTTGCCACAGCCGGACGCGCCGAGCAGGCAGAAAATTTCTCCCTTGTAGATCTTCAAGGAGACGTCGTCCACCGCCTTGAACTCCCCGAAGGATTTGGTGACTCGTTCCACTTCGATATAGGGGCGGGCGGCGGGATCCTTCCAAGGCGCCGCTTTGACGGCGCCGCCCGGGCTTAAGACGGTGGTCGGTGCTGGCGTCGCCACGAGCTATTGCCCCGTCTTGAATTTTTGCCACATCCGCGTGATCGCACGCGTCTGGTCCGGCGAGTCCGCCAGCTGCACCGTGAGTTTGTCGCGCAGCGCCTGCGGCGGGTAGATGCCGGGATCGTCGCGCACCGCGGGCTCAACCAGCGGCTGTGCCGCCGCATTGCCGGTGGCATAGCGCCGGAAATCCGAGACATCGGCGCTGACCTTGGGCTCCATCATGTAGTTCATGAAGGCATAGGCACTGTCCGGATCCGGCGCATCCTTCGGGATCGCCAAGATGTCGAACCAAAGAATGGACCCCTCCTTGGGCACCATGTATTTGATTTCCACCCCTTTGTTGGCTTCGCGCGCACGATCGCGTGCCTGCAGCACGTCGCCGTTATAACCGACGGCGACGCACAGGTCGCCGTTGGCCAGCGCCTCGATGTACTCGGACGAATTGATGTTACGAATGTAGGGTCTGATCTTGTCGAGCGTCGCCCCACCGGCTTCCAAATCCTCCGCCTTTTGCGAGTTCGGGTCGCGCCCCAGGTAACTCAATACGGCGCGCAGCATCTCTGCCGGGGAATCGAGCACGCTGATGCCGCACTTGGCGAGCTTCGCGGCCACCGCGGGGTCGAACACCAGCCGCCAGCTATCGAGCGGCGCGTCGGGCATCAGCGCCTTGACCATCTTTTCGTTGTAGCCGATGCCGTTGGTTCCCCAGGTGTAGATCACGCCGTGTGCATTGCCGGGATCATGCAAAGCCACCTTCGCCATGAGCTGCGCATCCATGTTCTTGAGGTTCGGCAGCTTGGCTTTGTCGAGAGTCAAGTAAACGCCGGCCTTGATCTGGCGCTCGAAATAGGAGGCGGTGGGGACGACGATATCGAAACCGCTATGCCCCGCGAGCAGCCGCGTCTCCAGCGTCTCGTTGGTGTCGAAATAGGCGACATTCACCTTGATGCCGGTCTGTTTCTCGAAATCGGAAAGAGCATTCGGCGCGAGGTAATCCGACCAGATGTACAGGTTCAGTACTTTTTCGCCGCCTGCCGATTTGCCGGCCGCCTCACCGCCGCTGCCGTCGCCGCCCGACTTACCACCACCACACGCACTCAACAACACGGTGCAGGCAAGCACCATCGCCGACCGACGGAGGCTGAATCTCAATGTCTATCCCCTGGCGTGAGCGTGGGGAATCACCCCACGGTTACTTTATATCGTAGGTTGGGCGGCGGGGACAGACCCAAACTCATCGAGTCGGCTCAGACGTTGAGCAACAGGTGCTCACGCTCCCAGGAACTGATGACCTGCGCGAAAGTTTCGTACTCGGCTTCCTTGACCGCCGTATACGCAAGGACGAAGCGGTCCCCGAATAGATCCACCAGCGGCTTGGACTCGCGCAGCAGCCGCAACGACTCGGCCAGGGTTCGCGGCAGGGCAATGGCGAGATCGTAGGCACTCCCGGAGATGGGCTCGGAGGGCTTCAGTCCCTCCACCATGCCGAGGTAGCCGCAGGCCAGCGAGGCGGCGATCGCGAGGTACGGATTCGCATCCGCGCCGCCGACGCGATTCTCGACGCGCCGGGCGTCCGGGCCGGACATGGGAACGCGCAGACCGGCCGTGCGGTTGTCATAACCCCAATGCACGTTGATCGGTGCCGAAGAATACCGGCTGATCCGCCGGTAGCTGTTGACGTTGGGTGCGAACAGCGACATCGCGCCGGGCAGATATTTCTGCAGGCCGGCGATGTGGCCGAAGAACAGCGAGGTCGGCGAGCCGTCCGGATTGCTGAAGATGTTTCGTCGCGTTTTCGAGTCGACGATGCTTTGATGCAGATGCATGGCACTGCCCGGCTCCTTGGCCATGGGCTTGGCCATGAAGGTGGCGTACATCTTGTGCCGCAGCGCCGCTTCACGCGCGGTGCGCTTGAACAGGAAGGCCTGGTCGGCGAGGCTCATGGGATAGCCGTGCAGCAGATTGATTTCCATCTGGGCCGCGCCGGACTCGTGGATCAACGTGTCGATCTCGATGTCCTGGGCATCGCAGAACGAATACATGTCATCGAACAGCGGGTCGAACTCGTTGACTGCGGCGATGCTGTACGCCTGGCGGCCGGTCTCGGGGCGACCCGAGCGGCCGACGGGCGGCTTCAAGGGATAGTCGGAATCGATGTTCGGATCGACCAGGAAGAATTCCAACTCGGGCGCGACCACGGGCTCCCAGCCATGACCCTCGTAAAGTTCGAGCACCCGCCGCAGCACGTAGCGCGGCGCCATGGTGACCGGCCTGCCGTCACCGTAGAAACAATCGTGAATCACCTGGGCGGTGGGTTCGGCCGCCCACGGCACGACACGCACGGTCTTGGGGTCCGCCTTCAGCACGATGTCGATGTCGGACGGATTCATCGCGCTTTGGTCGTCCGGGTAGTCGCCGGTGACCGTCTGCAGAAAAATCGCTTCGGGCAGTCGCATGCCCTCTTCTTCCGCAAATTTCTCGGCCGGCATGAGCTTGCCGCGGGCGACGCCCGCCATGTCCGGAATGATCGCCTCGACTTCCGAAATGCCGTGCTCTTTCAAAAACTGCTGGATCGTACTCGCCATAAATCACCTTGAAACTGCGCGCGCCCTGGCCGCTTCGCCAAATGCTGCAAACAGCGCGCTGGAAAATGGATTGTGCGCAAACTGCCATTCCGGATGCCATTGCAGGGCCAGGGCGAAAGCGGGCGCACTGCGCACCGCGAACGCCTCGATCAGACCGTCCGTTGCCCGTGCTTCGACGACCAGATCGGACCCTAAGCGGTCGATTCCCTGCCAGTGCAGTGAATTGACCTGCAGACGTTGCTGTCCGGCCAGCGTCTGCAAAGCCCCCCCGGGCTCGAGCAGCACCTCGTGTGCGGGCCCGTATTGCACCTCGAGCGGCGCCGTTTCGTCCTCGCGATGATCGCGATAATCCGGCACTTCGTGCACGAGTTGGTGCAAGGTGCCGCCGTAAGCCACGTTCATTTCCTGAAAGCCACGGCAGATCGCGAGCACGGGCAAGCCTGCGGCGATGGCCCGGGGAATCAACGGAAGCGTCGTAGCATCCCTACTTGGGTCATGTAGTGTCCCCGGCCGACTGGCCGGTCCTCCGTAGTGATGGGGTTCGACATTCGATGCGCTCCCCGTAAGCAACAATGCGTCGCAGGCATCCAACAAGGATGGCAGATCCAGCTCCGACCCGAGCGCGGGTATGAGCACCGGCACCGCACGCGCTCCGGCGGCGACGGCTTCGATATATTTCTCGCCGACCATGTGGAAGTAGTACTTCCCGTGGAGCCGGCGGTCGGCGGGAATTCCGATGAGCGGCAAGCGCGACATGTGTGTGTTTAAAATATTAAACGCCTGGATTGAAGGTCAGGCTTCCTCAACCCGCCTATTACACCACACCGCGGCTCACTCGTCCCGTCTGACCACGCAGATTTACCTAAGAATTAGGCATTTCCGTAACTTAGCGTGGATTGGTGCGTCGCAATATTCTTGCCCTTCGGCCGATTTACCCGGTAGGCTCATAGGCATAAAAGCCTGTCAATAGGTATAGGATTTTAAACACTTTTGGACAAAAGAGGTTGTCTTGCGCCTATCGTTTCCTCCTGCGCCTTCCTATTACGCCGCCACCGTCGCGGCCGATCAGCATCCGCCCCGCACCCTGCTGCAGGGGGACCACCGCACCGATGTCGCGGTGGTCGGCGGCGGCATCGCCGGACTGTCCGCAGCGCTGCACCTCGCGAAACGCGGCTACCGGGTGACGTTGCTCGAGGCGCGCTTCGTCGGCTACGGCGCCTCAGGCCGCAGCGGCGGCCAGACCATCTTCGGATTGGCTGCGAGCCAGAAGGCCTTGCAGGCCGAGGTCGGCCGCGACGCTGCCCGCCGCCTGTTCGAACTGTCGGTCGAGGCGCTGGAGTGCACGCGAGCGCTGATCCGCGACTACGCCATCGCCTGCGATTACCAGGCCAATCACGTGCACGTGGCCACCAAGGTGCGGCACCTGCGCGAGCTCGAGGATTGGCTCCAAGAACTGCACCAGGAATATGCCTATCGGTCGACGGCGCTGCTGGATCGTGACCAATTGCGGGCCCACGTGCAGAGCGACCTGTATCTCGGCGGACTGATCGATACGCAGAGCGGTCACCTGCATCCCCTCAAGTACACCGCGGGGCTCGCGCGTGCGGCCGAGTCCGAGGGCGTCACGATTTTCGAAAACACCCGGGTCGACGGCTACACGGCCGGCCGCGAAGTGAGCGTACGCACCCCCCACGGCACGGTGCGCTGCGCGCACTTGGTTCTGTGCGGCAATGCCTACTTGGGCAAGGTCTCCGCGACGCTGTCGCGACGCATCCTCGGGGTCGGGACCTACATGATCGCCACCGAACCCCTGGCGCCGGCGCGGGCGCGCGCGCTGCTGCCGAGCAATGCGGCCATTGCCGATATCAACTGGATCTTGGACTACTTTCGCCTCTCTGCCGATGACCGCCTGCTGTTCGGCGGGCGGGTGAGCTACAGCGCCTTGCAACCACCGCATTTGGCGGAGTCGATGCGCAAACGGCTGGCGCGCGTGTTCCCGGAGCTCGCCGCCGTGCGCATCGACTACGCGTGGGGCGGGTTCCTCGACATCACCATGACGCGAGCCCCAGACTTCGGTCGGCTCGCGTCCAATGTGTTCTACCTGCAGGGCTTCTCGGGCCACGGCATGTCGCTCACGGGCCTCGCCGGCAAGCTCGTGGCCGAGGCCGTGGCGGGTAGCGCCGAGCGATTCGACGTGTTCGCCCGCATTCCGCACCGCGACTTCCCGGGCGGCGCGCTGCTGCGCAGACCCTCGCTGGTGCTCGCGATGCTGTACTACCGGCTGCGCGATCTCTTGTAACCAGCAGCTTCGAAAAGACCTTAGTCCCGCAGCTACGTGATTATGACCAGTTGGTACGGCGATAGCCCTGCGTGAGGGCTGCCAGCGCGTGCACGTAAGAAGCAGTGCGCGCGCTGCCAGCCCTCACGCCGGACTGAACACCGGCCGGTCAACTCACGGAGCCGAAGGCATACGGTATCGAATCTGCGTGGTGTTCGCCGGCTCCTGCGACGGTCAGGGGCGAGCGACCGCCGAGCGGGAACTGCGGCCTTTTTTGTTCCCGCACGGCGGGCTCTCGCCCTGGCAATGAGAACCGGTCAAAGTCACCGTGTTTCGGTTACTAGAAGAACGCCTGCAGCCCCGTTTGCGCGCGCCCGAGAATCAGCGCGTGCACGTCATGCGTACCTTCGTAGGTATTCACGGTCTCGAGATTTTGCGCATGCCGCATGACGTGATAATCGCTTT
>Ga0116230_10001857_pt1 | contig 20271 bp, 9 predicted proteins | sample S1TSphfallax_3_FD_88678 | JGI IMG/M metagenome (GOLD analysis project Ga0116230, IMG submission 88678) | Host-associated microbial communities from peat moss isolated from Minnesota, USA - S1T2_Fd - Sphagnum fallax MG | ecosystem: Host-associated > Plants > Peat moss > Unclassified | place: USA... | reverse complement strand
TTTATCGAAAAAAAAAAAAGCAAAAAGATCTTTTTACTCCGTTTTTTATTAATTAATAATTTGGTAATTTTAGTATAAGCGATAGTAACTATTCTCTCGTTATGAAAATTTCTACTAATTGCCCTTTTTTATCAAGACAGTTTTTTCTGATTTCTGTTAACTATTGTATCGTAAAAAAAAAAAAACAAAAAAAGTTTCTAAAACAATTAGAAAACTAAATTAAAATCTAATTAAAAACCTCTTTGAACAGGTTGGGTTGTAAACGAAAAAAACTTTGAAAAATTTTTTCTTTAAGTACTCAATTTGAGTTTGCTTTTTTTGGTTTTTAACTAAAAATCAAAAAAAGCACATAGTGGAATAATTGAAACATTAATTTAATTCTAGTTGGAGTGTAAAATTTCTTACCGCTTTTTATAAGGAGCGTTTTCGGAAAGGGGGGGATTCGAACCCCCGGTAGTCTCGCAACTACGTCGGTTTTCAAAACCGAGACCATCAACCGCTCGGACACCTTTCCAGTTTCGAAGGGTGAAGCTACCAAGCTTCTTTTTTCGAGAGATACTCTTTGGTTTAAGTATAGCTTGAAAAAAGCAATTGAGCAATTGAGCAATTGAGCTTCTTATCGTCTCTTTGGTCTCTTTTTTATTTTTGTTCTCTTGGTTCTTATTCTTTGAAAAAAAATTTTCAATAAAAACCGGGCTTTAGTTGCTTGTTTGTAGTCTTTGTAAAAACTCTTGATAAGACATCAATTGACGCTAATCTAAATCTTTCGTATCAAAAAAAAAAAAGAATTCTCTCTAGACTATAAGCAGGTTTCATTTCTTTTAACAAAACTAAACGTAAATACACATCAATGCAAGTTATTCCATGTGAAACACTTTCGCGTTTATGAAAAAAATTTCGCCAGAGTTCTGCTTTTTCATTGGAAATGGGGCAAAGTAATCTACAGCGACAAAATAATTTTCTTCAAAAAATCTGTTACTAGTTTTTAACTTTTCTGAAAAAAATAATAAAAACCGCTTTTTAAAAATGCGACAATTATCCATTTTAAGTGATGGAACAGAATTGAAGAAAAATTGAGGAGTTTTTTCCCAATTTTTCCACAAATTTAAAAAATGAATCTTGATAGGGGCACTGCAAATTATTTGATATCATTCAAAACTTTAAACTCTTGACCGTTTTGAAAATCTCTACTTTTTTAGAATGAAGACTTTGATACAACAATCCAGTTCTGTTTTTTTTTTTAATAAGTAGTATTGGGAATAAAATGTCACGATAGTCTACATAAAATTCAAGTCGTATTTTTGTTCGAAATGCACTATTTAGTTTCCAAAAAATTCTGTCTTTTCTTGGTTTTTGGCCACCCTTTAAATAATTTTTTGTCCTATAATGATGATGGGCTTATTCAGAAACAGTAATTTCTTAAGAACTCCCGGGACTTGCGAGAAAACGAGCCGCTTGAGCGGTTTGAATTAACAAGTCCCGCAGACCAGGTGGGAGTTCCCCCAGCATCGTGGTTTTCGGGTTTATTAGGTCCGTTTCGGAGAAAATTTTTTGTTCAGACAATTTGTTCGGGGAACTCTTCTTTTGAAGAGCGATAGACCTTTTTTTATTTTTTACTTTCTTTTTTTTTAGTATAAAAAAACTTGAGACCCCTATTTTTTTGTTATCATTCAATAAAAATTTAGATAGTATAAAGTAATTTACTTTAATTTTTTTGTGATTTGGAGTATACTAAATGATAGATCTTTAGTTTTAGTATGATATTAAAAACTTAAGGAAAAAAGTACAGTCGTTAATTATTAAATTTTTATAACTATGCCAATCGGTGTTCCTAAAGTACCATTTCGTTTACCTGGTGAACCATCAGCGCAATGGGTTGATTTATATAATCGTTTATATCGTGAACGTGTTTTATTCCTTTGTCAAGAATTAGATGATGAGTTAGCTAATCAACTCATCGGTATTATGCTCTATTTAAACGCCGAAGAACAAAATAAAGGTCTTTATATTTATATTAATTCTCCAGGTGGTTCTGTAACGTGCGGAATTGCTGTTTATGATGCAATGAATTATATTAAATCAGAAGTAACCACGATTTGCGTCGGAACTGCTGCTTCAATGGCCTCTTTTATTTTAGCTGGTGGTGATCGTGGAAAAAGAATCGCCCTACCACATTCTCGAATTATGATTCACCAACCAGAAGGAGGAAGTCAAGGTCAAGCGTCAGAGGTTCTTTCTGAATCTGAGGAAGTTATGCGAATTCGACGCCAAGTAGGTCGAATTTATGCTGAACGAACAAGTCAGCCGCTCAGTCGTATTTCTCGTGATATGGACCGAGATCAATTTTTATCAGCTCGAGAAGCAAAAGACTATGGTCTTGTCGATCAAGTTGCCGTAGACACAAAATGGTCAACAAAATAAAACTAGAATTCGTTTTTTTCCTTAAAAAAATACCATTTGGTCCCTTGCTTTTTTTCGGGCAGAGGGTTAAAAAAAATTTCTATGTCTTTTTTTGACTTTTAATTAAATTTTCAAAAAAAATCTTACTTTAAAACGTCATTTTAAGATCCAATCTACTTTTTATTTAATTTTTTTCTCTTTCCACAAAACTTTTTTTAACCTTTTTTTAAGAAAACAGTGCAATCAGAAAAGAAAAGAAAAAACGAACTGTCTTACTCCGTTAATTCTCTAAGCAATTTTTTAGCCTAATTGTGGTCAAACTAGTTTTCATACTGTAGTTTTCAAGGTTTGTAGTAACGAAAATTGAAAAAGTTTTTGAGAAAAAAATAAGCTCAAAGACAAAACTTCGTTTTGATACAGCGTGTTTAAAACTCTCAAAATTTATTTATGGGTAAAGTTTATGATTGGTTTGAAGAACGTCTTGAAATTCAATCCATTGCTGATGATATTTCTAGTAAATATGTTCCACCACATGTAAATATTTTTTATTGCATTGGCGGTATTACGTTTACTTGTTTTTTAGTTCAAGTCGCGACAGGGTTTGCGATGACATTTTATTATCGTCCGACTGTTGCAGAAGCTTTTGCTTCAGTTCAATACATTATGACTGAAGTAAATTTTGGTTGGTTAATCCGATCTATTCATCGTTGGTCTGCAAGTATGATGGTTCTTATGATGATTCTTCATGTTTGCCGAGTATATCTAACCGGTGGCTTCAAAAAACCACGTGAACTTACTTGGGTTACTGGGGTTATTATGGCTGTATGTACGGTTTCTTTTGGTGTAACAGGCTATTCTTTACCTTGGGATCAAATTGGATATTGGGCAGTAAAAATTGTAACAGGTGTCCCAGACGCAATTCCAGCTGTAGGACCTGCGTTAGTCGAGTTATTACGGGGTGATGTGGGTGTAGGCCAAGCAACGTTAACACGTTTTTATAGTCTTCACACTTTTGTCTTACCGCTTTTAACTGCAGTTTTCATGCTTATGCACTTTTTAATGATTCGTAAACAAGGTATTTCTGGGCCACTATAAAACAAAATTTTTTCTTTTCATTTCTTATTTACTTTGTAAATAGGACCAAACAAAAAGTTTGAGGAAAGAAAAAGGAAAGAAATTAATTTTTTGTGGTTCTTTATTTTAATTTTTTAGAATAGAAATTCAAACTAAAGAAATGACCAAGTTCAAATTCAAATCAATGGAGATTTTTTATGGCAGTTACTAAAAAACCAGATTTATCAGATCCTGTATTACGTGCAAAACTTGCAAAAGGTATGGGGCATAATTATTACGGCGAACCAGCATGGCCAAATGATCTACTGTATATCTTTCCAGTAGTAATTTTTGGGACTTTTGCTTGCGTTATTGGCTTAGCCGTTTTAGATCCAGCAGCAATTGGGGAACCGGCAAACCCATTTGCAACACCGTTAGAAATTTTACCAGAATGGTATTTCTATCCGGTTTTCCAAATTTTACGTGTAGTTCCTAATAAACTTTTAGGTGTACTTTTAATGGCAGCTGTTCCAGCTGGCTTAATTACGGTACCATTTATTGAAAACATTAATAAATTTCAAAACCCATTTCGCCGTCCAGTAGCTACAACAGTTTTCTTAATTGGCACAGTTGCAGCGATTTGGTTAGGAATTGGGGCAGCTTTACCTATTGATATTTCGTTAACTTTAGGTTTATTTTAATCAATTCTCATTTTAGCTTTTGTTTTATCTAAAAGAAAAAGAAAAGATATCTAATTGAGATAAAGTTAGATGTGTGTCTTTTTTGAAGTTTTTCTTAAGAAAAACTTCAAAAAAGACAAGTGACTAGACATGAAAATTTTATATATGCTAATATACCGTTATGAGACTCATCACTCTGTATTTGTCAATTGAAAATCATGTCAGAGCTGAAAAGAAGCAGCATTAAAGGTTGATAATGATACGAGAGCAGCTTTGAAATCCAAATAAGGCTTGATGAGTCTCTTTTTGAAAAAAAAATTTGTTGTTTGGTATATAAAAATAAAAATTTTTACAGTATAAAGAGCCTTTTTTGCCGGTTATAAAAAAATCGCTAATTTCCTTATCTTAAATTTAATAATGTTCAACTGTAAAATTCTTTTTTTCTACCGCTAAAAACTAGAAATCTCCAAAATTATAATACAATTAAAAAACTGAACCTAAAAAAAAAAAGAACCTAAGAAATTGACTAAAGTTTTTTCTAACTATTCAATTTTTAGGTCCGATTTTTTTTTACTCTCTATCTGACTCTTAAGTGTTTTTTGAAAACGAACTAATTTTATAACAAGAGTTGTATTTTTTTTATTTTTTTAATAAAAAAAATACAACAATCTTAAAAAGATTTTTGGGGCAATAAAAAACGATGTTTTTGGTTTTTTTTTTAGAGAACCCACTACTCAAATTAATTAGGATTAAAAAAAGCACGCAAAAGATTTTATTCCTTTGTACGACAAAAGATTGAAATCATGTGTTTTTTGTTCAAAAAATTCTCTTTAAGGGGTTTAAATCTGTTTGACTCAAAACACTTTTCAACTGCAAAGTTGAGTTAGAATTACCAGGTTTTCACTGAGCGCGATAATTGTTTTTTGTTGTTTTTGTTTAAAAACAACAAAAGATATTCAAAAAGTATTCCTTTTTGAAAACATATAGATTTTTCATTTGTTGGTATTAAACAGGGAAAAATTTTTGAACTAAATAGGCGGCACCCAGATTTGAACTGGGGAATGGAGGATTTGCAATCCACTGCCTTACCACTTGGCTATACCGCCTTTATGTTTTCGAACCTCTCGAGGTCTTATATCCTTGAAATTAAGCTAATACGACTTTTTCAGAACAGAAAACTTTACATATTGATAATATCATAAACTTTTCAAAAACTAGAAGTCTTTAAATTTCTAAAAACGACGTTTTTAAAAGAACCTGTAGAATAAAAATTGACCCTTTTCTTTAAAGAAAAAAGTAGTAGGAAACTTATGACAACAGAAAAAGTTGAAAATAAAAAGCATTACTCCGAACTTGAATTCTCAACAGAAATACCAAATAGTATTGATGTCCAACGACAAAATTTCTATTCTTTTATTGAATATGGTTTTAAAGAAGCTTTTCAACACTCTTTTCTTTTTTCTACAATAACACACGATCTAGAAATTATTTTTTTTCCAGAATTTCTTCAATTTCAAAAACCGGATTTCACTATAAGTCAGACTTTTGTTTTAGGAAAAACATACGGTTCATCCGTTTATATACCTATTGGACTAAAATCAAAACTCTCAGCTAGTCTTAGAGTTGAGTGGCTGCTTATCGGAGTTTTACCACTTATGACTAAACAAGGTCATTTTGTGATTAACGGAATTCCTCGCGTTGTTTTACACCAAATGGTTAGAAATCCAGGTATCTATACAATTCCACGTGACTCGAGAACCCAAACAGCAACAATTCGGATTGTACCTGAAAGAGGAGGCTGGATAAATCTTACTGTTGATAAAAAAAATCGTATCTGGTTTTCAACCCGAACTCTCAGACGAAAAGTCTCTCTTCTGATTTTTTTACAGGCATTAGGTACTCCACTCGGAGAAATTTTTCTAGGGCTTGAACATTCGAAAATTCTGTCAAATAGTTATGTTAATAATTTATCTGCAACACAGAAACACGATTTGCTAGAGAACCTTTCACTGGGAAAAACTCGTCATGATAAGATCTTAATTCGAGCTGGGTTAGAAAAACATCCGAATACTCAAGAAGAAGCATGGAGATATTTATATGCTCATTTTCTCGAATATAGCCCTTATGCTCGAGATGAATCGTTAACCACCAAAGCAGCAAGAGAGTTTTTCTGGAATACTCTTTGGAACAAAGAAACTTTAATTTTAGGGAAAATTGGCCGGCAACAATTTCGGGATAAAATTGGAAGCGGAGAACCTTTAACTCAGTATTCATTAACCGTTGAAGATATTTTAGGGGCAACTCAAGCTTTGCTCAAACTGATTTACAAAGAAAGGCTTGGAGATGAAAATGATAGTTTAAAACAAAAACGAGTTCGGGGGTGTGACGAATTTTTACTTGAACAATTATTACGGGGAATAAAAGAATTCGAAGTTTTTTTTACTAGAAAAATCAACACTCTCCCGGTGACAAAATCAGTACCATTGGACCAAAACCCGCTAGAACAATTATGGCGTCAAAATAAAGCAGTTTTTTCGAAAACTGTAAGTAAAGCCTGGAAAAGTTTTTTTACAAGTGGAACATTAGCTCAATTTATGGATCAAACAAATCCTTTAGCTGAAGTAACGCACAAACGGCGTCTGACTGTTTTAGGGCCTGGAGGGGTGAATAGCAAACAAACAACTATTCAAATTCGGGGTATTCATCCTACTTATTATGGGCGCTTATGCCCAATAGAAACTCCAGAAGGTCAAAACGCTGGGCTGGTTAATTCTTTTACAGTTCTTTCGACTCTTTCGAAAGATTTAACGGGTACTATAAAAACACCTTTTTATCAGGTTTATAAACGCCAAGTACAAAAAACTTTACCGCCGCTTTCTGTTTCACCACAACAAGAATCTTCTCTTATTGGTGCTCCAGCAGATATTCGACTGACATCTTGGAATTTATTACCAAAAACGCCTCTTCCGGTACGAAAAGAATTAAATTTTGACTATGATGTCCCAACTCGAATTAATACTCAATCAGTTGGTGTTTTACAAAACATTTCTGTCGCTACAAGTTTGATTCCATTTTTAGAACATGATGATGCGAATAGGGCTCTCATGGGTTCAAATATGCAACGACAAGCAGTACCTCTTGTGAGTCCACAAGCACCTTTGGTTGGAACTGGACTTGAAACTCGAGTAATTTGTGACGTAAATCATGGTATTCAAGTCTCACAGAGTGGCTATATTACTGAAGTCACCTCGCAAAGTATCAGGATTATGAGTCCTACAAAACCTAAAAAGAAACAATCCCATCTTTCCTACTTTTTAAAAAACGCTAAAGAGGGAACAAAAGAAAGCATCTTTACGATGATTGAAAAAAAAAGAATAATTGATAGTAGTTCGAAACAAAAAACTGTTTTGAATAACAAACCTATTAATCTGCCTTTTTTTGATTTTGTTGATAAAAAAACTAAAAAAACGGTGTTCAAAAATTCGTCGTTAAATGATAATTTTCGAAAAAACGAGAAATATTTGTTAGGAGCATTAAAACCGACGATACTTAAAAAAATAATTTTATGTGAGAACAAATTGTTTGATCTTCAAATTAAAGTTTTGAAGAAAGTAAAAAAAGCAACCCTACCAAAGTTTTTTTTTACGAACGAAAAAAGAAAACTACAAGTAATAAAACTTAGTCATTTTAACTTTTTTTCTTCGAAAACATCACTTTATTTAGAGAAATCTACATTTGATTTAAAGTTTGAAAACAAAAATTTTTTGAACCCACAAAAAACGCAACTTCCTCTTAATTCTGTTTCCCGAGTAGTTTCAGAAAAAACGAACAGCGAAAATTTTAGTCCTGGTTTTATTCCAAACTCACATCAGGATGTAAAAAATTCAAATTTTAAAAATTACAAAACTTATAATCTCACCCGATATCAACGTACTAATCAAAGTACGTGTATTTCTCAGCGACCGCTTATTTCGGAAACAATGTGGGTCGAAAAAGGTGACATTCTTGCTGATGGAGCAGCAAGTGCACTAGGAAAACTTTCTATTGGCCAAAATGTTTTAGTAGCTTATGTTCCTTGGGAAGGCTATAATTTTGAAGACGCGATTTTAATTAGTCAAAGATTAGTTGACCAAGATATTTTCACATCACTTCATATTGACCATTACGATATTGAGGTTAAAAACACACAACACGGTTTAGAAAGGATAACAAATCAAATTCCACTTAAAATTGATGACTCAACAAGGGATCTTTTAAAAATTGAAAAACTAAATTCAAGTGGATTGGTTGAAATTGGAAGTTGGGTCGAAGAGGGTGACTATTTAGTCGGAAAAACAAGCCCGCTTAACCCGAAAGGGCCCTCAGTTGAACATCAATACGAAAAACTGTATAACGTCATTATGCAACGTGAAAAGACAAATTTTAGAAATACTAGTTTACGTGTTCCTAAAGGCGTAGAAGGTTTTGTATTAGATGTTCAAATTTTACCGTCTCAAGAACCGGATGTTGCTGCTTTAGCAGAAAAAAACGCTATTTTAAGGGTTCGAGTAATTCTTTTACAAAAACGTAGAATTCAAGTTGGTGACAAAATGGCAGGCAGGCACGGAAACAAGGGAATTGTTTCTAATATTTTACCAAGACAGGACATGCCATATTTACCTGATGGAACCCCTATTGATATTGTTTTAAATCCTTTAGGTGTACCATCACGAATGAATGTTGGTCAGATTTTGGAATGTCTTTTAGGTTTCGCCGGCCTTTATTTAGAAGAGAGTTATACTACAAATTTATTTGATGAGCAATGTGGGGCGGAAGCTTCCCGAAGTCTAGTATATTCGAAACTTTATGAAGCTTCTATTAAAACCGGTAACTCTTGGTTATTTGAACCTCTCCACCCAGGTAAAATAAAATTATTTGATGGTCGAACTGGAGTTCCTTTTGATCAACCAATTACTATAGGGTGCGCTTATATTTTGAAACTAGTGCATTTAGTTGATGATAAAATTCATGCACGTGCAACTGGTCCGTATTCTGCAGTTACTCAACAACCCGTTAGAGGACGTTCGCGTAATGGTGGACAACGTCTAGGAGAAATGGAAGTTTGGGCTTTACAAGCCTATGGTGCAGCCTATACATTACACGAATTATTAACATTAAAATCAGATGATGTCGAGGGGAGAAAACAAGCTGTAGTTCGTATTTATGGAAATAAACCATTGAATTCAGGACGGCCGGAAAGTTTTAAAGTATTACTTCGGGAATTACAAGCTTTATGTTTTGATCTTCAACTTTATGGAACACAAAAACTAAGTGGTATTTCTGGACCGATGCCGCTTACGAAACTAGAAAATTTACTTTAATTCAAAACAAGTAACAACTTATTTGTTACTTGTTTTGAATTCTCAGAATTTTAGTAAAACATTATGAATACACAAAAAACTCGAGTTTTTCAAAAATTAGAAATTGGTGTCGCATCTCCAAAGCAAATTAGGCAGTGGGCGGAACGATTCCTTCCTAATGGAGACGTTGTTGGTGAGGTTACAAGTTGGGAAACAGTGAATTATAAAACACTTAAACCAGAACCTAATGGGCTGTTTTGCCAAAAAATTTTCGGCCCTGTTGTTGATTTTACTTGTGCTTGTGGAAAAAAATCAACAAAAGTCCAACGTGGGTTTTGTCCAAAATGTGGCGTTGAAAGAACCCACTCACGAGTTCGACGATATAGGCTTGGGTTTATAAAATTAAAACAACCTATTGTTCACCCTCTTTATGCTTCACATAGACCTTCTCCTTTAGGTTTATGTTTAAATTGGTCAACAAAACGAATTCAGTCTGTAATGAAAACAAGCGAATTTTGCTGTTTTTCTCAAACTTTTACAACGTTTCGGTCACATATTCAATCAGCGCCTTTTTTCCAAAAAAACTCCTACAAAGATCAAGTAGTTCTAAAAAACCTCCCCACAAGCGAAAAAAACGATGATGTTCCCAAAAATGAATTTTTTGGGAAAGGAAATGAATTCTTTTCTTGTGAAAGAGTAGACCAACAAAAAAAATCAAAAATACCCCGTTTATTTTTTAGAAGAAAACAGACTTTTCGACCAATTCTAAGTTTTAACCATGGAAAAAGTGAAGCACGATTATATGGTATTGCTTATGATGCCACTTGGAGACAGGTTGAAGAATTTCAAGAATTTTTATTCTATTTATGGGAACAATCTTTTTATTATGAATCAAGTATTCCCTATTATGCTTTTACAAAACAAATTGAAAATCATACCCAGCAAATTCCAAGACATGAACAGTCATATGCCATTCAAACTGGTGGTTTCGCTTTTCAGCACATGTTATCGCACTTGGATCTTGGAAGATTACAACCAGAACTTGTTAGTCATTCTGTTCAGTGTAAACTTTCTATGCAAATTATCCAGGAGCGGATTGGAGCTTTAGATTTTAGATATTCTGAAGACAGAAAAGAATTTAAACGCTTAAGAATTAAATTAAATCGATTACAACAGCTTCAACTTAAATGGAAACGGCAATTAGAAACATTCCGCGATTTTGGGCGTGGGAAAATGCAACCGGCATGGATGGTTTTAAGCTATTTACCTGTCTTACCACCCGGATTAAGGCCAATTACATCAATTCGTGGTGAATTAATTGTTTCAGACATAAATAGCTTATATCGAAAAGTCCTAATTCGGAACAAACGAATCAACCGTGGAGCCAATTTTGGCATTTTCGATACTGCATTAGCAGGAAGTTGGCTTTCGTGGTGCTATAATGTACGACAAGTTCAAGAAGCAGTTGATGAACTTTTAAAAACAGGAAGTATTGAATCAGGCAAACCATTAAAATCCCTTCTCGAAGGATTAAAAGGAAAACAAGGCCGTTTTCGTCAACATTTACTAGGGAAACGCGTTGATTATTCTGGTAGATCCGTGATTGTTGTTGGTCCTGAATTAAAACTTCACCAATGCGGTCTTCCTAAACAAATGGCAGTTGAATTATTTCAGCCTTTTATTATTCAAAAATTAAGGAAAAAAGGAATTGTATTTACAACAACTGCCGCAAAAGCTTTAATAGCCGAACGTAAGCCAATAATTTGGTCAATTTTAGGTGAAATTTTAAGAACACATCCAATTTTATTGAACCGTGCCCCAACCCTACATCGTTTAGGGATTCAGGCATTTTTACCTCAACTTGTAGACGGAAAAGCAATTTTATTACACCCGTTAGTTTGTCCTGCCTTTAATGCTGATTTTGATGGTGATCAAATGGCAGTTCATGTTCCACTTTCCGCAAAAACAAGAGCAGAAGCTCTTGATTTATTATGGTCCAGAAATCATTTATTAACACCGGCTTCTGGGCAACCTCTTCTCCTGCCAACACAAGATATGGTTTTAGGGTTTTATTACCTTACTTGTTCTCAGGAAAAAAGCCTAAAAACTTTAGATAACTTTATTCCGAGCTGGAAACTAGTACTCCAAAATGAACAATTTTTCTACTCGAAAAATCCGTTTATTCGTAAAAAAACTTTTTTATCCCCTTTCTTTCTTAAAAACCAAGTTTTTGTTCATAAAACTTGGTTTTTAGAAAAGATACAGAAGGAAACCATTCAACAAAATATTTATTTTTCTCAATTTTCAGAGGTCAAAGCTAGTTATGATCGTGGTCTTTTAAGCCTCCATATTCCAATTTGGATACGGTGGTCGGATATTGTTCAAACTTTTATTTCGGAAAATCAATCTCGAACAAAAGAGAATGTTCTTGAAACTCGAATTGATTTATATGGGCGCCGCGAAAGTTTATTTTTAGATAATTGTCAACTGTTCAGTTGTTATGATCATAGAATCAATATAAAAAATAAAATTTTCGGTTCCCGTTTTGGTTTAAATTTTAAAAATAGTAGCGCATTTGCAAAAAAATCACACTTTATTCGTACCACTCCAGGTAGAGTTTTCATGCATTCCTGGATTTTCCAAGATAGTCAATTCCGATCTTCCTCATTAAAATAAAATTTTTCATTACTTGTCTTTCTTTTTTTTGTTCTTTTTTATTAGAAAAAAAGAACAAAAAAAAGAAAGACAAGACTAGTTTTTATGTTCTCCTCAAAAAACTCTAACAAATTTTTTGAAGTTTAAATGATTAATTTCTTTTTCATTCTTATCAAAAAACCCTTCAAAAATTCTTTGACTTTTTGAAGGGTTTTTTGAACGACTTTTTTGGTTTTTAAATAAAAATCAAAAAAGGACAAAATTTTTTTTAACTAAATTTTCGTTATTCGTGTTAGCAAAAATGAGAAAAACAAGAATCAAGTTCATTTTTCGCTAAAAAAACAAACAACAATCAGGCCTCAAGGCCTTAGCGCTAAAAACGCTATTTTTAGGAGGGAAAAAGCATCCAAAATTTTGAATGCATCTTGTTTTAACCTTGGAAAAAAACATACTTTTAAAAAAAACGAAAAATTATGATGAATAGTAAAAAAATCAAAGTAACAGCTAGTACTAGATTAAACCTCGTCCCTTTTTTTGACTTTTTTAAAAGAAAAAAATCAAAAAAAGGAAAACACGCAAGTTTTGAGAGTTCTAAAAATGCCCAGTTGGTTAAACGCAATAGCATTGGTTCAACTGGAACAGTGCCTACCATTTTCTTCAATACGTGTTTTGATAAAACTCATCTCAAAATTGTTATTGCATGGTTTTTAGACCAATATGGAGAAAAAGTCACTGTTGATCTTGTAGAAACTTTAAAACAAGTCGGTTTCCATCAAGCCACACGTGCTGGTGTTTCTTTAGGAGTAGATGATTTACAAATTCCACCACAAAAAGGCCCACTTCTTTTTCAAGCTTCCGGGAAAATGTCTCATGTCGCCCATGCTCTAGAAACAGGGAATTTAACGGGTGTTGAAAAGTCTCAACGTCTGATTGATACCTGGAATCAAACTAGTGAAACTCTTCGTCAAACAGCTGTTCACAATTTTCGAACAACAAACCCGGTTAATCCTGTCTATATGATGGCATTTTCTGGGGCGCGAGGTAATATTTCACAAGTTCGACAATTAGTTGCGATGCGGGGCTTAATGGCAGATCCGCAAGGTGCAATTCTAGAATTTCCAATTCAAAGTAATTTTAGGGAAGGGTTAACAATTACAGAATACCTGATATCTTGTTATGGTGCCCGAAAAGGGTTAGTCGATACGGCTCTACGTACTGCAACTTCTGGTTATCTAACCAGACGTTTAGTTGATGCTGTTCAACATGTTGTTATTAATGTAACAAATTGTGAAACAAAAAAAGGAATTCTTATTAAAGAAAAAAATTTAGAACAAAGACTTGTTGGGCGTCTTCTTCTAGAGGATTTTATTTTGAATTCAAAAACAGTTGTGAAAAAAAATACACTTATTTGTGGGCGTCTTGCAAAGCAAATTGCATCAAAACAACTACAGGTTTTTGTTCGTTCACCGTTAACCTGTGAAACAGAAAAGTCTGTTTGCCAATTTTGCTATGGGGTTGATTTAGCACAAGGGAAATTGGTGAGTCTTGGTGAAGCTGTTGGGATTATTGCCGCCCAATCAATAGGGGAACCTGGAACGCAACTTACAATGCGAACTTTTCATACTGGAGGCGTAGGCGTTTTTTCGGATCAAGCAATGAAATCCTTTACTGCGCCTTTTGAAGGAAAAATTGAGTTTTTAGGATCACTTCCAGGTCTTTTTGTACGTACACCACATGGAAATATTGTTTATTTACTTAAACATAAAATAATAGATCACAAAAAAATTCTTCTCAGAGTTATTTCATCTCACTCAACACAAAAATCAAAGGTTTATGAAATAAAACATGGTGATGTTCCTTCGGGAAGTCTTTTATGGGTTAAAGAAGGTGAATTTGTCAAAACTGGCCAACTTTTACTTCAAGCATCGCGCCTCCAAACATCCAGACAAGAAATGCCTGAATCGAGTCATCCGGTTCGCGCACCGCTTTCAGGAGAAGTATTTTTTCAATTCATAAAAATTCGCTTAATTGAAGAAGAAAAAAGATTTCCTTTAAAACCTAAAAAGAAAAAACAAGACAATCCTTTATTTGAATTAGAAAAATCAAATAAAGGAGCACAAATTCACCAAAAAGAGATTTCACCAACATTTGCTACTTTGCTTGAATTAGGAAATTTTTGGGTTTTTTCCAGTTTTATTCAAAAAGAAGATCAAATTTCACGTTCTTTTTTACTTAAAGGCGATTTACTGTCCTCCGAAACACCAATCCAGCAATATAATTTTCAAGTTCCATACAAAGGGCAATTAAAAAAATTACATTCTTCATTTGTTTTTGCTAATCCTTCTCTGCAGTTTATGTTTTCAAAAATTGCCTATTCAGGGTTATTCTATTTTTTTCTTAATACTCCTTCCTTTGGCAAAAACGACATTTTTGGTGTAAAAAATTTTTTTGGGATTAACCGGAACGTTATTGCCTATACTACAAATTCAAGATCTACTCGCTTAAGTTGGTATCCTTTTTTCAAAAATTTACAATCTTCTTCTTTTGGGTATTATCTTAAATTTGGTTTTAAAACAGATTTTTTTTCAGCAAAAAATTTTGAATTGAGTGTTTCAGAAAAATCGCGTTTTTCAGACCAGCTGGTGCAAAGTTGCGAGACTGTGGGCTCTATTTCCGATAATTATTTCTGGACTCCCCATGATGTCTTTTCTTTTAAAAGACATCCAGGTTACGACAGAATGAAAAATTTTTCTCCTTATTGTTTTTTTCTAGTTCGCGCAGACAGCACATTTTCTAAAATGGGAATTTTTCAACTGCATCGGACGAAAAGGATAAGTTGGTCCCTGAAAAAGAGATTTCAAAACAATTTCCCAAAAAATCCCCAAAATTCAAACTTTATTAAAACTTCCTCCTTTTCTTTTATTAAAAAAGAGTTTTTATTATCGGACTCGGTGTTGTTCCCAAAAACAACGTTGTCCCCAAACCTTGAGGTCTGGAGGAAGGAAAAGGGCCAGACACAAAAAATTAGTATAGATCAGAAAACAGAGAAAAATAGTTCGTGTTTTATCAGCAACGCTTTAGCCCGCGCGCAAACCAAACTACAAGGTAAAGTTTACACAAAAGTTATTCAAAAGAAACAAAGTTGGTTTTATTTTCCAGAGAAGTCAATACCAAAGCCAATTTTTTCAAAATTGACTGGAATTATTTTAGAGCCAGGAAAAAAATTCGAAAAACTCTCTTTTCAGCATTCCTATGTTTCCGCTAATCTTTTATTTAAACAAAATCTTATTTTTGTTAAATCAAAAAGAAAACCAGCGCGTAGTAGTTTTTTTTATTCCACTAAAGCTCTGTTAATTAAAACAACACAATTTCCTACTCTTTTGGAAAATAATTTTAATGTTTTTTCGAAACTTAAAGCAAAATGTCTTTCTTTTAATAGAGTACATTTTACCAGTTTTTGCTTTTATAAAAAACAACGATTTAATCAAAAAAAGACACAAACCGGGTCTAAAAAACGATATTTTTCCGAAACAGTAACGTTCAAAGAGATGCTATTTGAGCTTAAAAGAAAACGACGGCTTTATAATCTACTCTTGTTTCAAAAAATTTCACATCACATTCTTCCAGATAAAAGATTTTTGTATCAGACTTGGCTTTTAGACAAACAATCCTCACTTGATCTTTCTTTTTCTCAAAACATGATTTTGCGAACTAGGTCTCCATTGTTTACAAAACAAATAAAAACATTTTTTGACAAAAATCAAAATCAAAAATCGACTTTCAAGTTTGTTAAACCTTCTAATTCTGATTGGATTTCAATTACAGGTTTTTTTAAAGTTGAGCTTGAATTTCAAACTTCAAAAACCTTTGGAAAACTAGAAGAATTTGGACATAAAATTTTTTTACAAAAAATCGTTACAAAAAACAGTTTAAGTGATCGACCAAGTAAAAAACAGTCCGATGAATTTTTCTTTCCAGGACTCCGTATATTGTTCTATAGAAAATTGATCCTTAAAAAGACAAATAATTTGTGTTTTCAAACATTTCAAGATGGTTGGGTATTACCAAATTATAGCCTAACTAGAGCTTTCATTAAATCAAAAAAATTAGGAGAATTTCGTCGTATCCAAATTAAACAAAAAGAAATTTGTTTAAGTATTGTACAAACGCAAGATTTGGTGAATTTAGTCTTGTTACAGAATCAAAGTCTAATTAAAAAAGAAATTTCTAGTTATAATAAGGTTGGAGCACGAATACGTTGGAGCCAAGAACTTGTTACAGGTTTTGGAAGTTCTTGGAGTGGTCAAATTATAAAAATGACATCCACTAGAATAACGCTGCGAAGAGGTCTCCCACTTTTAGCATCAATTCGAGGTCTACTTCATATTACACATAATGATCTCATTCAAAAAAATGACCTTCTTATCACATTAAGATCAAGACGACTTCAAACAGAAGATATTGTTCAAGGTATTCCAAAAATTGAACAACTTTTTGAAGCGCGAGAAACACAAGGAGGCGAAATTATTAAAAATAATATGCACATGCTCCTGAACAAGTTTTTTAATCTTGCTCGACAAATTAAACCTCTTTCTGAAGCTGTTGAATTAAGTTTGACCTATATTCAAAAATTTTTAGTTGAAAATATTTTGCAAGCTTATTCGAATCAAGGTGTAAATATTGCGGAAAAACATGTTGAAGTTGTGGTTCGACAAATGACAGCTAGAGTTCGTGTAACTCATGGCGGTGAAAGTGGCTTTCTTCCTGGTGAATTTGTACAAATTCGAATTATTCAAAAAATAAACCACGGATTGGCGGTTCGAGGGCGTTGTCAAGCAGTCTATGAGCCTGTGATTTTAGGAATTACAAAAAGCGTTTTACAATCAGAAAGTTTTCTGCTTGCGGCAAGTTTTCAACAAGTAAGTAAAGTTCTTGTGAGAAGTGCCCTGTCAAAAAAGACTGATTTTTTACGAGGTCTTCATGAAAATCTTTTAGTAGGTCAAGCTATTCCAGCTGGAACCGGGTTAATTCATATTACTCAACCTGCCTCGAGCTTAACACAAGCTTTTGAATCTAGAAAAATTCCTCGTTCACTAAACTCAGACTCTCGTCAGTAAGATTCTCCAAGATTCGGCTCGTTAGTATCTTTTTCGAAAAAAAAACCAGAAAGACGTTCAAAAATTCGAGGATTTTTTGAAATAAACACAAAGTTTTTTTTACTCTTGTGAAAAAATTCAGAATATGATAGAATATTTTGTAAACTAAAAGTTCAATAAGTAAGACTTTTTTTTCGGGCAGAATGCAAGATCGTAAACCATAAAATTTTTTTTAGAATGGCTCCACAAACTGAAACTAGAGCAGGTGCTGGGTTTAAAGCAGGTGTTAAAGACTACCGTTTAACTTACTATACTCCTGATTACCAACCAAAAGACACTGATATTCTTGCAGCATTCCGTATGACTCCTCAACCAGGTGTTCCACCAGAAGAAGCTGGTGCAGCGGTAGCAGCAGAATCATCAACAGGTACTTGGACAACTGTATGGACAGACGGTTTAACGAGTTTAGATCGTTACAAAGGTCGTTGTTATGACATCGAGCCAGTTCCCGGTGAAGAAAACCAATACATTGCATATATTGCATACCCTTTAGACCTTTTTGAAGAAGGATCTGTAACCAATTTATTTACTTCAATTGTAGGTAACGTTTTTGGTTTCAAAGCTCTTCGTGCTTTACGTTTAGAAGATCTTCGTATTCCACCAGCATACGTAAAAACTTTCCAAGGGCCTCCTCATGGTATTCAAGTAGAACGTGATAAACTTAACAAATATGGTCGTGGTTTATTAGGTTGTACAATCAAACCAAAATTAGGTCTTTCAGCTAAAAACTACGGTCGTGCTGTATACGAATGTTTACGTGGTGGTCTTGATTTCACTAAAGATGATGAAAACGTAAACTCTCAACCATTTATGCGTTGGAGAGATCGTTTCTTATTTGTTGCAGAAGCTATCTATAAATCTCAATCTGAGACAGGTGAAATTAAAGGTCACTATTTAAATGCAACTGCAGCAACTGCTGAAGAAATGCTTAAACGTGCTGAATGTGCGAAAGATTTAGGTATGCCTATTGTTATGCATGATTACTTAACTGGTGGTTTCACAGCAAACACAAGTTTAGCTCATTACTGTCGTGACAATGGTCTTCTTCTACACATTCACCGTGCGATGCACGCTGTAATTGACCGTCAAAGAAATCATGGTATTCATTTCCGTGTTTTAGCAAAAGCTCTTCGCTTATCTGGTGGTGACCACTTACACTCTGGTACAGTTGTAGGTAAATTAGAAGGTGAACGTGAAGTAACGTTAGGTTTCGTTGACTTAATGCGTGATGACTACATTGAGAAAGATCGTAGTCGTGGTATCTATTTCACTCAAGATTGGGTTTCTTTACCAGGTACAATGCCAGTAGCTTCTGGTGGTATTCACGTATGGCACATGCCAGCTCTAGTTGAGATTTTCGGTGATGATGCTTGTTTACAATTCGGTGGTGGTACTTTAGGTCACCCTTGGGGTAACGCTCCAGGTGCTGCTGCAAACCGCGTTGCTTTAGAAGCATGTACACAAGCGCGTAATGAGGGTCGTGACCTTGCTCGTGAAGGCGGTGATATTATCCGTGCAGCTTGCAAATGGAGTCCTGAATTAGCTGCTGCTTGTGAAGTTTGGAAAGAAATTAAATTTGAATTCGAGACAATCGATACTCTTTAATTTTTATGTCAATTGCCTTTTCAAAAATTCTACTAAGAATTTTTGTTAAAACTTAGCAGTTCCCTTTCCTTTTTTTTACTCAAACTGAAAGTTTGAGTAAAAAAAAGGAAAAATTAAGGTTGTAGGAACAGAATACTGGAAACTTTTTAGTTTAAAAGCAGTCGAAATGTCTGTTGCTCGTTCAAAAAAAGTCTGAGCTTTTTTTGAAAAGCGGTCTGCGTAATGAGAAGTGTTTTTTACTTAATAATATAGTTCGTTTTAAAAATTAAAAAATAAATTACTAAAATCTAATTATGGCAAAAAAAAGCATGATTGAGCGTGATAGAAAACGCACTCGTTTAATTACAAAATATGCTGCAAAACGCGAACACCTTCTCGTCGAAATTAAAAATGCATCTTCGTTAGAAGAAAAATTCTTATTACATAGAAAATTACAACAATTACCAAGAAATAGTGCATCAGTTAGATCCCATAATCGTTGTACAATTACCGGTCGACCTAGAGGCTATTTTCGTGATTTTGGATTATCGCGGCATGTTTTACGGGAATATGCTCTGCAAGGGTTATTACCTGGTGTAGTAAAATCCAGTTGGTAAACAAAATTTTGATGAACTAATTTAGTTGCCAAAACTTTGTTTTGGGTGAAAAGCATTTTGGGTTTCAAACGAAGAGCCAAAATGCAAAAAAAAACTTTTTCGGTTCCTGGTATTGTTTTCAAAATTTTAAATTAGTATCTTTTTTGTTTTGATGACTACAATGCAGAGAATAGTTTGTTAATAGAGTTACAGAATCGGTTTTTATATTTTTAATAGTTAAAAATTTAAAGAAAAATCTGAGTTAGGTGTTTAAACTCTCAGAGACTACATTATTATTGCATCCAGTTGGGTTTGAACCAACGCTGTTCTTTCGAAACCGCATTATGAGTGCGGTGCAATCGACCACTCTGCCATGGATGCTTTTCTTAGAAAAAGGAATAAAAAGTTGTTAAAAAAATTAAAGTCTCTTGATCTTTTGTTACTTTTATATGCTTTTCTTTACGGAAACATTTTTGCAATTCACAATTCCTGGTTAAATTGGAATCTTTTATTGATTTTTTTCATTGTGTTTTTTTTGGAATTAATTAGTAAAACCATTTATTTTATTAGAGATAAACAGCAGAAAATAAAATCCAATTTTAATAAAGATTCGCAAGTACAGTCAAAATTACAACCAATTTTTCAAAGGTTGCACCAAAAAGAAGAAAGTAAACAAAATGATAGTTATTCTTGTATTATAATAAATACACTCAAAAGAGGATTCCTTTTAGGGTTTTTTTTAGAAGCTTTTAAAGTAGGAAGTTAATTCTGAAACAAGACTTAATTTAGTTTAGATGATTGAAAAGTG
>Ga0116230_10001856_pt1 | contig 20271 bp, 13 predicted proteins | sample S1TSphfallax_3_FD_88678 | JGI IMG/M metagenome (GOLD analysis project Ga0116230, IMG submission 88678) | Host-associated microbial communities from peat moss isolated from Minnesota, USA - S1T2_Fd - Sphagnum fallax MG | ecosystem: Host-associated > Plants > Peat moss > Unclassified | place... | reverse complement strand
CAATAATGAGATAATCTAGGATTTCACTTAAATTGTCTACCATTTATTTTCCAATTGTCACCTTTCTTATCGAAAATTAAAATGAATTGTCACCCATGTGTGATGGTGGTGATCTTCAAGTTGTGACAATAGTACATTTACAAGTTCAACTTACAAGTGATAACAAGGTCATCATTACCTCCATCACCACCTACACTCCCATCTTCTTCACTAGGCATCCAAAGTGTTGTTTAGTAGAATATGAAAAGATTGTTGGTGTTGTTTAGAAAAACAATTATGAAATTGTTGTTACATTTTAAGTGTGTTCATTGTTTGGAGCAATAATGAAAATATCATCACAAAGCTTGTAGCATGTTCCCAGAATTCATACTAATCCATCGGGGGTAATACTATGTGGGTTGGGATTTGTGAATGATTATTTGAGTTGCAAAAACTTTTGTGTGCAATCACCATAAAATGATTGGTGTCTTCCTAATGTAATCACACTAAAAGGAACCATTTGCAACACTAGAGACGTTACAAAGGACTATAATGTATATGCAACCTTCATGTATTAGTTGATTAAATACCAAAATTATATTGTAAACATTTTTTTAACTTTTAAAAAATCATTTTTTCGATTCAATATTGATATTGAAACCAAAAATAAGCCATATTATTATAAAAAAATTACATCAAGCCCTATATTATAATCAAATGTACACAAATAATAATAATAATAATCACAACTTTTAAATTGTTATAGTCATTAAAAACATTGAAAATCTAAATTAAAAACATCCAATAAATGATACAATAAATGTGTATTTACACAGATCAACACATGTGGCCTTTTTTATGAATTATGTTTAAGTCCATAATAAATTTGAAAGCATTTGGTGAAAGTTTGAATAAATTAAAACACATTCAATTTTAAGGTTGTTAAGAAACATTATGTCAACAAATGTTTTGGGTATAACATTTTTTTAATAACATAGTGAAATGACTTCATATTCATGGGATTCCAACTTCATGAATAAACAAACACAATTCCAAAATATGCATAATTATTTCATTAAATACAATAAATGATTTTTTTAACAATAATGTTGGTATAGGTTTTCATTTAGTCAACAAGTGTTTTGACTCTTTTTACTATGATTGCACCCTTCCATTGTGAAAAATAAGAATGGATTCTTAAATTGTGTTATTGTTTACATCAATGTTGAAGCAATAGGCATTAGGTGAATTTCATTAAAAATAATTGCACGTTCACATTTTGTAAGGATTTTTTTTCCACCTTTAATTTTTATTTTATTTTAATGCAACTTTGTCATCACAATTTTGTTTGTTTTCTTTCGCACCAAGGTCCATATGTTTAAGGCAAATGTTGTGATCTTTTAAACCTTTGCATTGTGCACATTATGTTGTTTGAATTTAAATTTTACTTTGCCTTAAAAATTCAACATTCTTTTCTTTTGAAATTCACGGTCATCAAATTGTAGTGCACAATGGCACCCCTCAAACCCCTTTCAAATATCACATATAAGTTTTTTTTAGTGCTCATGGGCTTGCTAACCTTGAAACCTTTATACATCTTTGCTTATGTTATTGATTTCCAATAAATGCCCAATTCTTAATGTTTGTTGTGGTGCACATGATCTTGGGGCTTCAACTTCTATGTCTCCTAGTAGTTGTAGCAAGTGTAATGTTGACTTAACATGATAGGATGGTTTAGAGTTTACTAGTGTGATTAAGAAGAAGAAATAAAAAAGTGAATGGGAGTTGAAAATGATTCATGGGCTACAAAATTCCCTTGGGTTGAATCTATTAAGTCCCTTATGGCAATTTTTTCATGGTGTGTTACAAGATTTGCTCCACAATTGAACATAAGGAAAAACTACTTGTCCCGAACCTAAATGGGTTGAAAACACATAGTGGGAAGAAGATGTGTAAAGTTGTTCAACCTAATATTATGGTTTAGTTGTTTTATAAACTAAAGAAACACTAATATTATTTTTGTTGTTTGCAACTAATCATTATGCAATTGTCATGCAATGAGCTATCGTTTACAACTTTATCAATCATGTTCAAAACTACAAATTTGATACCATATAATTTTTGGCCCATACAATTGTGTGTGCAATTGACATGCAATTAAATGTGTACAAAATGGACACATGTTGTAAAAATAATGGCCTAAACTAAGACATACTTAAACTAATTTACTTAATTTACCTATTTAAGCTATATATAGTAGTAGTATACATCTAATACTAAGGTTAAACCCATGTCAATTAAAGTTAGCCAAGATTAAACATTGGTTTAACATATGTTAAATTCACACTAACCAAGATCAAACTAAATTCAACCTTGACTAAACTAATCATAAATTAGCTATATAATAGGAGGTTAAATAGGAAGTTAAACTACCCATGGCTACACTTAATAATATTTAAAAAATAACCATGGTTAAACTAACTAGGAGGTAAAATTAATCGTGGTTAAACTATCCATGATTTAAACTAATTGTGGTTAAAATAATTAAATTAACCATGGCTAAACTAACCTAAACTAAATTAACTAAAAAGTTGAATTAACCATGGCTAAACTAACCTAAACTAAATTAACTAAAAAGTTGAATTAACCATGGCTAAACTAACCTAAACTAAATTAATTAAAAAGTTGAATTAACCATGGCTAAACTAACTTAAACTAAATAACTAAAAGGTTAAATTAACCATGGTTAAACTAAATTGGGTTAAATTAACCAAAATTAAACTAGGTTATACTAATCATGATTTAAATCATTAATTCAGCTAATTATGGCTAAACTAAATTAGGTTAAATTAAATTGAGTTAAACTAACCATATTTAAATATGTATTGCAAGTTTTCAAGTTTTATTTGTTGAATATATTTAAATAATTATTTTTGGAAACTACATATTTTAGAATTTTAAGCTATTTTTAGTCATAAATTTTGTTTTGATTTTTTTTAAATGGAAATTTGATGGAAAATAAAATCAAAAAAATGGACAAAGTTTAATTTTAGTATTAATTAGTAATCATTATAAGTCATCATTATTATTTTAAAAATTCATTAATTATAATTATATTAACTAATAACATTATTTTTAACACAAAAGTATTTTCAATATTTAATATTATTTCAAATTAATTAATAAATATTTAAACTAATATTACTAGTGAATATGAATAATCTTATTTATTATTTATTTATTATTATTAACACCACAATATCATTATATTCTTGCATAATAATAATAATTACTTTTGTATATTGATGCATAGCTAGTAAATAAACTAGGTTAGTCCATAGCATAAGTACTAGTACAATAGTTGCATAGATTGTGCAATTAAGTTGATGATGTTTAAAACTAAATCTTTTATGCCATATCTTTTAGCTTTTAATCCAATTTCGCACACTATATAAGGACTTGTAATAACCATGTTTAGAAACAAAATATTAGGTGTTATTGGGGATGAACTAATAAAAAAAACTTAACTTTAAATGGTTAAATCAAATAATCAAATCAAATGATTTAGAACCTACGTATCTAACTAAGCCTACCTTTCAACTTAGCTACATACCTAGGCCTACCTACATACTTAGTAATGTGTAATAATTACCTACCAACAAAACACCATGTGTCAACATTTTATTAAGCCTAAATTTGACAATCAAAATTTCATTAATTAATATAAAAAAGGATAAGTGGGCTTTTAAATTTCCACATGTCATCATATAATTGGTGTTTAAAAATGGGTCAATGATCAATGATTCCATGGTGTGCTACATGTCATCATTTTAAGGGTGGAAGCTTTGATGATTGAAATTAATTCGATGAATTTTTTATTTTGAAAACACAAAAAAATAAAAAGTGACACATGTTCGCAAGTAATTCGCCCAATTTTTAAACATGTGTCACACATCGATTAATTGCACTATAGTTGCAAAAAAAGTTATATATAAATTGTAAGTACATTTGAATTGGTATGTATGGATGAACACGTATATTGACACATATATACATGTTGCACATGTAGTGCCACATGTAATTGAATGTCATGTGTGACTTGTTTTAAACAACTACACAAATTTGTAGTTGCAAATGGTACTTACAAAACCCATGATTTCTAATACATAAAATGTGCATGTGCGCAATGAAAAGATTTATTTCATTACTAGCTATGATAACATTTGGTTCCAAGTTGTTGACCACAATAAAATGACTCAAAGAAAAAAAATACCTACAATTTATTAGTGTTTGCCATCTTCTAACACTAAATAAACCCCATGACTAAGTTTGAAAATATCATTATTACAAAACATGGCTTTTACGCCCCTTGCATTGGGATTATAATGATTATAGAATCAACCACACTTGTCAATAATGACAAATTAGGTTTATTTTCAATAAACCTAAAATTAGGTGTGTATAATCTAACTAACTTTGATTAACATTATAGTCAAATCAAACATGTTAATTAAAATATATGTAGAATTATGAATGCTTACTTGGACTTTGTAACTTGAATAAAATGATAAAAATTAATCATAAATTTTTTGACATGGATTATGACATTTCAATTTTCATCCCATTTATTTCATCTATACAGCATCCATGACTAATAACAAAGTGATGTGGACGTTAAATTCTCATTCACCAATGTGATTGGGAATAAATCATTATGCTTATGTTTACAAAATGACTATCCATAATGATGTGGACAAATATTTGCAATTGACATGGAATGTTATGACCTACATTGTTCACTAGTTTGTATTTGGTTATATATTGGGTTTTTTTTGGGAGGTGTGACATGCATGCCACTACATGGACAACGTGCCAATTAAATGATTTTACAATGATTAAAAATTGATTACAAGTCATTTGTTATGAACATAAGCAAACTTACCCCCCCCACCTACTTACATACCTACATGTTTACCTATCCACCAACCCACCTACTTACCACATACCTACCTACCTACCTATTTAACTATCCACCCACCCAACTACTTACCACGTATTTACCTTTTTACCCACCTACTAACCTACTTGTTTACCTACCCACCCACACACCTACCTACTTACTTACCCACCAACCCATTTAACTACCTACCTCTTACCTACCATCCTACCTACTATCCTGCAACTTTCTTACTACCTACTTCATAATCTTGTAATGATATGAAATAAACATGTGAAATATAAAACTTGACAAAAGTTGGACACCTTTTTAATAGTGTACTTCATTGGCAAGGACTTGGTTTATCAATGTGAAGGTGAAGGCTTCAATTTTTAATACTTGCAACCTATGTGCATTTTCACATAACTAAGGTAACTAGTTTAAATTAAAATAGGATGAGCGTTTCATCCTCCTAAATTTATTAGAAGCAAGGTGTGCATAATGGGAATACATTAGTATAATCCAAAAGTCAAAACTATCTCTTCCAACCTCATTCAACTTTCAAAGGAAATAAAGTGACTTGAAGCCACAAGGCTAAAATGGCTAGTGGCCATGCGCAACAAGGGCACTCCAATTTGTGATTTAGAGATGCTAGTAAAATATTGTCAAGTTTGGAAGTGGGGTATCTATGCATCATAATAATTGCATGTTAGAAGACTATATATCTATTGGCATTACATTGGTTTTATTGAAAACATTTGCCATATTTAGAGGTAACCCATGATCTTCCATTTCACATTGTGGACCAAATAGTTGATTATATTGTATTATGGCTTTCAAAACACGTAAGGTCATCCATTTAAACATATTATGCAATGTCTAATGTGTAACCCATAGTTCTTATTTATATCATGTCAAACTTTGTACCTTTTCAAGCTTGGTGTTTATATATAAATATTTTGAAAATTACAACTATGTGTGTACATTGTGTGCATTTTCAAAAATTGATTTGTGTATGTGCTTCCAACAATTCATTCATGATTCAAGCAATTTGTGCATGGATTTGGATTTATTCATTAGATAGTATATGTATGTGCAATGTAAGAATAAATATTTAATAAATTGTGTAAGGTTTCAACTAGATATCAAGTTAATATCTTACTAGTTTATTATAGAATTAAAGTAGACCACTAATTGATAGACATTTAGCATGTACAAATAATCAACTTCAAGCAAAAAAACAATGACAAAAAAATCCATATGGCACCTTCATATGGGTTAATATGTTTGTTAAGTTTGTCAAAATAAACATGCATGTGGCACTCAAATTTATTGATTGTCAATTTAGTCAAGGTAGTCACAACATACATGCCATGTGGCATTCAAATATTCACTATTACAATTCATTGTTTTTCAAAAGGTCCAAATTGACTAACAAGTTTTTTTAATCTATTAGACATACATAAATTTCGATTAGAGGCCTAAGGTTGGAATGCATGTATATTTTTTATTAATGAACTTGATTAAGGTGACCTATTTTATTATCTATCGAATTAAATATATAATCAAATTCGACAAATCAAAATGACATCCTTAATCAAGATGGACGATAGTGTTATAGTCAAATAGGACATCCTATGCTACCTACTAAACAAAAATAGTTACAAACTAAGTTAAGTAATAACTTAGGCCTACCTACATACCAACTTACTTACCTACCTACTTACCTCCTACTTCCCAACTACCATCCTACAAACCTACTTACCTACCTACCTCTCACAACTTACTTACCTACTTACTAATTTACTTACATACCTAACTCCCTACCTCCTACTTCCCACCTACCATCTTACAAACCTAGCTACCTACTTTTTACAACCTATCTACCTACCTATTTACATACCAATTTATTTACCTACTTAATTAGCTACCTCTTACTTCCCACTTACCATAATACATACCTACCTACCTACTTCTTATGTACTACAAGTCACCTATTTACCTACCCCCTTCACATATTAACTATCTTGCAACCTACTTATTAATTACTTGACTTTCTTACTTACCTACAAATTAACAATGTGAAATCAACAAATGAAATAAAAAAACTTGACAAGTTTTGTCAATTTTGGAAAATGTAATCGATCAAAATAAGGATTTAAATTATCATTGGGGAAATGAAGGGTTCAATTCTTAATACTTGCAATTTAAATACATGCTTAAAAGGTTAAGATAGATAAACTAGGTTATGTTAGGTTAAGAATGTTAGGTAGGTGGGTAGGTAGGTAGGCTACCACCTACCTACTTGTTTTTTTATGACCTATTTAAACTTATACAATACCTATTTACTTACCTACACAAAACTATTGGTTTTGGTAATAATCTTTTTTTTAAAGGCAGGAATTTGAATAGTCAAATGGTACATTATCCACTAGTCAAAATGACCAATCAAATAATCCAACATTTTATTAATAAAAAAGACCTAGTCATGTTGGATAGGTCCAAATTGATAGGATGGTCTTTTTGATGCCTATCCAAATGGGGTCCTTTTTTATTGGATATTACAATAATAAAAATCATGAATTGTAGTAGTAGTGATTGGATATTATTTTACTCAAGCTGGTTATAGAATACTTGCCATGTGGCATTCAAATATTAACTATTATTTTAAGCAAATTAATCACAATAAACATGCCATATATGTGGCACTAAAATATTAATATATTTATTTTAGTCAAGTCAGTCATAGAAGACATGCCATGTGACAACCAAATATTAGTTAATATGTTGGACAAGTAAATCATAATGCAAAAACACGGTGTGTTATAACAAAATGGACATCATAAACATTGTTTTCTCAAGAAATGAAATGAAATAAAATTTTACATGATAATTGGATTGAATATTTTATGTTTTGGATTCAAATATGTATGGTAGTTTATGTATGTATTGAAATGCACAAGACATTTTTAGAATTAAAATTGGTTGCATAATGTTTTAGGACTTTTAAAACAACATATGTGTCATATAACAAATTATGTGGACTTTGTTTTCATTAAAAAAAATTATTTTCTAAATTTCAATTACATGAATTGATCAAACATATATAATATATAACATGTGGATTTTGAAATTCAAGAAAAATAATTTTATTTTATTTTCATGTACATTCTAAATTGAAATATCTTTAAAAGTCCATAATGGACATAGTGTTGAGAATTCAAGGTCAATTAATTAAGTTTTCATTAGTTATTAGAGTAGGAAAGTAATTAGGTTATTTTCACAAGGTGAATTACTTTCTTTACTTAAATTATTTAGTTATTTTTGGTTTGGTCTCTTGGTTAAATACCTTAGTGTTGATGGTTTGGTTTTTTTTTTTCATTACACAAGTTAATATCTTTGATGTGACAAGAACCTTGAAGAGTTTTTGATGTTATGTTCTATGTTGTGAACATCGTGTTTTAATTTCCTTTCAATGAAGATTTATGTTTGCACCTGATTAAATCTCTTATTTATTAACATGGAATTAGAGTTTAGGTTGTTTGGTGAGAAAGTCGAAAGAGATTTTGAACTCGGAAATCCTTAAAATTAGAGCTTGAGAGTCTTTAGTAGTATCATAGGAGTTTATCAAGTGCAAAACAGAAAAGATGAAAGGAAAGAATGTGAAGAAAAATAAAGGAAAAAAAAAGAGGTGAAAAATCAACACATCAAAGGTTATGAAAGTCAGATTTTTAAATCTAAATCTAGATCTACCATGAAAAGATCTTGAAATGAAACTTAGAGGGATTATAAAAGACTATAAAATGGTTCTATTCTCAAAATTCAAAAAGAAATTGATGTTTTTTGTGAGAGCTATGAACTTTTGAAGACTTTGTGTCAGATCTCTTTTGTTTGAGAGTTTTTGGATATATAGCTTTGGAATTTTATAAATCATAAAATATTACATTTGTGAGAGAAATTTCATGCCATTTGGATATGTATTGAAAGATATTCAAATATCTAAAATTTGAGCTTCAATTTTGAAGTTAGTTTTAAAAAAAGTGATAACTCTTTGTGATCATCATCAATATAATTGAAATTTTGAGGAAATGTGAAATAAATATATTTAATGTGTCTCCAAAAATCTCAAGGGGTTTGCAATTGTTGAGATGGAGTTGTGAATCATTTTGTGTTCAAGTGCCTGTTTGAGGTGGTTTCAAAGAAGTAGCAAGATTTTTCATTTTATGAAATCAATTGTATTGAAATTTTAAGAAATGATAGTAAACATAATTTTTCATGTTGCACCAAAATTTTAGATCGATCCAAGTTCATATGTGAGTGATGTAGCTTTGCAAAGTTGCTGGTGACACAAGTTTACATGGAAAAGACATCAAAACAAATTTTGAATTAAAGCAAATATAATTTGTGAGAACTTAAGGGAAGGAGTTTGAATTTTGAGAATTGTATAACATAAATACATTATCAAGACCTTGATACAAAAGTTTGATATGTAATCATGTATTTAATACCATACAAAATATTATACGAAATACGTACATATACTTAAAACCTATGTATAGTATAAAAATTCGTATAAGATTCAAAACATATGTACAAATGCAAGATCCATCTTGTTCAACCCTAATCCTAAAAACCTAGGGAAGGAAAAACCCTAACCCTAAAAACCCAAGAATAATAATAAAATCATTTCCTAAAACAAATCATTTGTGAAACCTTAAGAAGACATTGAATGTTGCCTTGAGAAATGGTGGACAGTCTTTTTCAAATTGCAATTGAGAAATTACATAAGAATAATTTTCAAGTGTGGAAATTTAGGATTATGAATTTTTTGATGGGGAAAGGTTATTGGGAGTTCGTAACTGTTGGTGAGAAAGAACCTCCTTTCTTAGAAAACCCCACACAACAACAAATTCAAAAAGTTAGGAAAGTCTTGTATTAAATTTTGGTGAATGTGTCTGATTTCATGATTGTGCATATTCAAGATGCAAAATCACCCAAGCAAGTTTGGGATACATTAGCAAAGATGTATAGCACCAGTACACAAGCCCACAAAATGTAGCTCAAACAAGAGTTGAATAATATGCAGAAAAATAAGATGAACATTGGTGATTATTTTACAAAAGCGAAAAACCTTGTAGATGTTATCGCATCTACAACAACCCCTGTAAATGATGAAGATCTAGTGGTTATGACTTTGAATGGTATTGAAAAAAACTATAGCCAATTTTGAACTTCAATTGTAGTTCGAGAAACATTTCTTAATTTCCAATAATTGATAACCATATTTATAAGTGAAAAGATGAGAATTGTTGGTACTTCATATAATGGAGGATCACAAGAAAGTGATTTCTATTCAAATACTAGTAGTAGTAGAGGTAGAGGTAAAAGTGGTAGATTCTCATTGACACACCCTCACATTTCTTGAAAGACTCAAATCTGAGTTCAAAAATGAAAACAACGCAAGAAGGAATTGGGGTACGCTCTTTAATTTGCAACATTTCAGGGGTAGAGGGGTGTGCTAGAGCTCCGAGATGAAGATTAGGTAGAATGACAAGGGGTTAATTATTCACACATAATTGTACAAACCAAACAACAAGCTAGTTAGTGCATGGTTGGAGCACTTTTGGTGCACGAACAAACCATGGGCATACATAGACTCACAACACTCACCATGGCCAAGACTTGAGGGAAGCCACCACCTTCCCCCTTATAATATTTTTTTTGATTAGCCATAGGGGTTGCATCCACATGTCATTTTTCCCAGGACTCTAAGTTGGGAATCTTGAAATTCCTAAAATTAAAACTCTTGGCATTTTGGAAGGCCATAACTTTTTGTGTAGAACTTCGATTGAGGTGAGGTTTGAAGCAAAATTATAACCCTTGTTGAAAATTTTCCAATGATATGCGGTATGTTACCCACACACATGTATTTCAAGTTGATTTTGGATTTTAATGGTCGGGAGTCAAATTGACACTTTGACTCCCGACCATTCTTTTGGTCATAACTTGTGTTTTAAATACTCAAATGGGTCATGTGAACACATTCTAGACATCTAAGTTTCAAGAGATTTCTAATGATATAAAGAACTTCTTAATCCAATGACTTTTGTCTTCTGAATACCTCTTTGAAAATTCAAAACTCCATTAAGAATCCAACTCCCAAAGTGGGAGTCCACTTGGGAGTGTGTAGGTTCATTCCCTCACACTCTTGGGAGTGAAAATGTGACTCCCAGGTTGCACTCTTGGCTTGCACCTTTCCATGTATTTGCATTGGTCGCGAGCCCAAGGTTAAGGTTGTGACATTCATCTTAAGGTCGATATGGAAGGTTGCATGGTGGACATCATCAACATGAAAATCAACCTTATGGAGGTGGACAAGGAAACTTTAGAAGAAGGGGAAGTCATGGAGGCTGTGGTGGAAATCATCAAGGTCAATAACCAAATAGTGACTCAAATTGTTATTATTGCAAGAAACTTAAGCACATGGCAAATAATTAGGGAACATGATGCACATAATGGAAAATTATAGCAAGGGAATTATGCATCAACTAACAATCAAGGTGATGAACAATTCTTTGGAATGCAACACATGACAATTTCAATGATAGGAGGTGTATTGGATAACAATGTATAATATATGGATTCTAAAGCTTCAAACCACATGACTAGTCATGGAGATTGGTTTTAAAACACAAGGGATATGAAAACATCGAGTTTGTGGAAATTGGCGATGACACTATATATCCCATAACAAAAATTAGCAAGGTACCATTATTTATGCAAGATAGGCAAACAAAATATTTAAAATATGTACTTTATGTTTTAACCATAACAAAAAAAAAATTAGTCTCAATACGCTAGATGGTGGAACAAGGTTTATAGGTGACATTCAACCCTAATGGATGTTTTGTGGAAGACATGAAGAACTAGAGCAAATTGATTGCAAAAGGGAAAAAAAATGGATGAATGTTCACCTTGGATGTGAACATACCTGAAGCGTATTCCATGTTATTCACACCTGGAAAAGGAGTTGGAGACATTGGAATTTGGCATAAGCGAGTTGGCCATATTAATCTCTAACATCTTAAGTTGATGGAAAAACAACATCTTGTTGAAGGTTTTCCCAAATTTGGAACAAAAGATGTGATGCCAAAAGTTTGTGAAACATGCTAGTTGGGAAAGCAAGTTAGGCATCCATTCCCATCTTAAACAACTCATGTAAATTCCAAACCTTTAGAAATGATCCATTCATATGCGTGGACCACAAGACGAAATCCATTGGAAGATGCAGGTACTACGTGAGTTTCATTGACGACCACACAACGAAGGTGTGGGTCTACTTCATGAAACGCAAAGGTGAAATGTTTCAACATTTTTTGAGTTTCAAAGCAATGTTGGAAAAGGAGAAGGGTGAGAATATCAAATGCCTAAGGTTCAATGGAGGGGGAGAATATTTTTCAAATGAATTTAGTGAATACTTGAAGGAACATGGAATTCAAAGGAAGTATTCATGTAGTTATTCCCCACAATATAATGGAGTTGTTAAAAAGAAAAACATGCACATTATTGAAATAACATGTGCCATGTTGAATGAGAAGAATTTGCCAAATTACTTTTGGGCAAAAGCAGTAGCAACTACATTTTATATGATGAATTGAACACCCATAACAATAATTCATAGCATGACACCTGAAGAAAAATTCAAGGGAAAGAAACCAAATGTGTCACACCTTAAAGTGTTTGGCTACATTGCATACGCGCATGTTAATGATGAGAAGAGATCAAAACTAGACCCAAAAGTTGAGAAATGTATCTTCATTGGATATTCCTTGAAACAAACGGGAGATAGATGTTTCAACCCTTCTATTCGAAAGTTGCAAGTGAGTAGAAATGTTGTGTTTTTTTATGAAATGGCTAGTTGGTATTCACTAATGAAGATAATATAAAATGGAAAGGTTAGGAATGGTGATGTTTCATCAAATGTGGAACAATAATCATAATTAATTAATGGACCATAAGAATCTTCAATTAATGGGTCCAATAACATTCCATGGAAAGGAAGATTAAAATTTTCAAACATTGTACATGGTAGTTCTCAAACATCATCTAGAAATTCTCATGAGGGATTCAAAAAAAAGTGTGGATGAAAAATCAAGAATCCCTTTAGTTATTATTCCTAAAGCTTAGATGGCTAAGAAAGTTTTGAAAACACCTAACAACAACAATGGAATATGAAGATCCACATGAATCAAATACCATGTACAAATACTCACATATGATGGTTTTGTAGCTCATCATTACGCATACATGGTGAAAGTTATACATGAGGTTGAACCCACTTGTTTTGAATAGGTGATTGGAAACCCTAAGTGGGACAATGCCATGGATGGGGAGATGGTGATGTTGGATGTTATTACTACTTGGGAGTTGGTAGCTTTACCAAAGGACAAAAAAATAATTGGATGCAAATGGGTGTACAAAATCAAACATGATGCAGATAGATCTGTGAGCATATACAAAGTAAGATTGGTTGCCAAAAATTATGCACAAACTTATGGCATAGACTATGAGGAGACCTATAGTCTAATTGCAAAAATGATGACCATAAGAGTAATCATTGTTATGGCAGTAGCAAAAAGATGGTCTTTACATGAAATGGATGTGAAGACTGCATTTCTTCATGGAGATATGTAGGAAGAAGTGTATGTGCAACAATCACCAAGTTATGTGGATTAAACACATCCTAATTTGGTTTATAGGTTGAAAAAAACTTTGTATGGCTTGAAGCAAACACCTAAAGATTGGCCAAACAAAATAGGTCAATATCTTATCATAAGTGGATTTAAAAAATCCAATGTAAACTTTTCACTCTATGTGAAAAAAAACAGATTGTGGGATTATAATCATAGTCATCTATATTGATAATATGATTGTCACAAGAGATAGTGATGCAGACATCTTTGAGTTGAAAAAGCTTTTGAAGCAAAATTTTTGAGATGAAGGATTTAGGAAAGTTGCATTACTCCCTTGACATTGAAGTAATCCGATCCCTTAAAGGGATATGGTTACTACAAAGGTAATATGCTTTGAACAAATTGTTTGAATATGGGATGACGAATTGTAAACCCATTTTAATTCCATTGGAACAAAATGTGAAATTAAGTGTAGATGAAGGTGACCTCGTCGAAGATACCACTATGTATAAACACATAGTGGGGAATTTGATTTACATGACCATCACAAGGCTAGATTTGAGTTGTGTAATTGGAGTGGTGAGTCAATTCATGCAAACACCATGAAAGCCACCTTTGGATGCAATGAGGCACATACTAAGGTACATAAAACATATGTTGCAATGTGGAATTTTTTATGAAACCAAGAGCCAATTACAAGTACATGGATACACGGATGTTGATTGGGTTGGTAATGTTTCAGATAAAAGATCAAGTAATGGTTTCATGTTTTCTTTTGGAATGAGTGTTTTTAGTTAAAACATTAAGAAACAAACAATAGTTACATTATTAAGCACGAAGGTAGAATACAAAGGCACAACAATTGTTACATGTGAAATATTTTGGTTATAAAAACTATTTTTAGATTTGAAACATTTAATGAATGTTCCTATTATCATTTATTGTGATAGCATCAGTAGCATACTACTTGCTAACAACCCGGTCTATCATGTTAGGACAAAGCACATTGAGGTGCACTATCACTTTATTAAAATATATATATATATTACGAGAAATTAATTTTATTCATGTTAGTACTAAAGATCAAGTTGTTGACATTTTCATAAAAGCTTTAGGTATAAACAAGCTAAGGAAGTTTAGAAAAACGTTTGGTGTACTAGAAGTGGATTTGAGCTTGAAAGGGAGTGTTGAAAATTCAAGCTCAACTAATTAAGTTTTCATTAGTTATTAAAATAGGAAAGTAATTGGGCTACTTTCACAAGGTGAAGTACTTTCTTTACTTAGATTAGTTTAGTTATTTTTGGTTTGGTTTCTTGGTTAAATACCTTGTGTTGATGGTTTGGCTCTTTATTTTTTTTCATTGCACAAGTTTGTGTCTTTGATGTGACAAGAACCTTGAAGAGTTTTTATGTTATGTTCCATGTTGTGAGCATTGTGTTTTAGTTTCCTTTCAATAAAGGTTTTTGTTTACACTTGATTAAATCTTCTATTTGTTAACACATAAAAATGAAAAATGGAAAAAACTATCTAAGAACAATATGTTTATATTATGTATATGAATAATGGTGTGAAATCAATATTCACATTCAATAAGGCCCGCATGTTGAAAACCTAATAATTTCCCTATTCAAACATATTTATTATTGGAAAAAAAAATGAAATGTGAAAAAAAAATCCACATTGATAGTAATAATTTTAATAGATTTATATAGGAAGAAAGTAAGTTATAGATCAATATGATTGAACCATTTTAAAAAAGTTATGAACTTTCAAAATGAGTATAAACAAATGTTGGAAATTATGAAAGGGTTAACAAAGGGATTGAAAAAATTGTGTATTGTTGTGTGGACTTTGCATGTGCCATTTTTGGTCCATTGCACCACGCTTTCACCCCACAATAGACAAGCCATTCACCACACAAACATTGGTTAAATTGTTAGTTTTAGTAAAAAATAATGCCATGTGGCACCCAAATATTGGCCAATATAAATTAATTGATTTATTCACAATAGACATGCCATTTGGTAACCATGTCAATTAGGCATTCAATCATTTATTTCAAAATGGACACATACATTTGAATTATAATAGACATTAATAGGTAGTTAATCAAAACAAATTCAATCAAATTTGTGGATCAAACGACTAGTCTATTGTTAATTCAAAGCATTTTCCCCCCTTGTCATATATGATTAAAAATGTGATTAAATTTGGTAAAAATAAATAAAAACCTTGATTTTTAATAATGTATGCATTATTTGTTTTAATTTCTAAAGTTGGAAAACACACCAAACAAGCATTGGCCATACAATATTAGTGAGGCATGTTAGAGTGTAGTACAAGTAATGTTGTATTGGTAGTCACAAAGGTGATTATCCAAAAAACTAACTTCATTTTTATAAGTTGTGATGAACTTACCAACATAAATACCAATTTTGGATTTTTGATCCATATGCATTTTGAAACAAATGATTGAAGCCTAATTGACATGCAATCATAACTTAACATGCATATAAACATTCCACCAACTATGAACTTTTTTGTGATTTGGACTTTTTTTTGGCTAACTGGCATGATTCCAAGTTGTAATTTAATGTGCAAGGTTTGAGGAAATATACATTCAAAATAAAAAATTGTTCATTTGTTCATTTGTGATTCATGTGAAGTTATGCCAAGGTGAGATACACAATATGTATTGTGATGAAGAAAAGAAGTATAGCCATAATGACTTATCATGTTTCAAAAACGTTGTTGAATGAAACTTTGATGTTCCGCATATTGTGTGGTGGAACAATGGTCAAACTAACTTCTAATATTCAAAATGTTTTATTTTTTCAATATAACATGTATAACATCCATAATAAGTCTACAAACTGACTAGCATTTGCACCATGGCGATTCATGAAGATTGAGAATGGTTTGTGCATGAAAATGAAGCATGAGCTTGGAGCTTTGAACTTGGAACTTAAAGTTTAATGTGATTTTAATCCAACTACATGGATGAATATGTCCGTAGATGAATGACTTCATATGGATGAATTTCATTTATGATTTGGATTAAATAAATAAATCATTGGATGAAATTCATCCATGACAATATTTCTTGAATTACTTAACATTGTTCATAAAAATGATTCCTTAAACAAAATGTTTAAAATCATTTTGGTCCCATCATCATATTTTTCCCTACTATCATAATTTCATTATCCATGAATTTATGAAATGACATTCAAGTTTGAGATATTAATATTTGGAAAACAAATGAAAATGGATATAAATAATTATCCCCCCCCCAACCCGCCGCCCAATTGTTGTAAACAACATTATATATTTAGTTTGTGAAAAATTGGGGTGCTTTGAAAATAAATAATTATAAAAGAAACCCCATTGTCATCTATGATAGTAGGATGTTTTAAACAAACTAATTAAGGTGATTAAAACTGAAATTTAGTTTATTTTAAAAACCCATTATCACTAATGACATTAGTACACAATTTAAAAATATCTACAACATTCAAAACCTATTGTTGTCAACAACATGGGTTAAATTTGAAAAAAATCATGGCACCTTTAACGAAAAATGAAAAAAAAACCCCCCATTGTTGCCAATGAAAATTATAAATAGGTTTGAAAGAAGTTGTGGCACCTTTAAAAGAGGGGGAAGAAAAAACCCATTGTGATCAATGCCCATTCAATTAATTTGCTTGAATTTTTTTTAAAATTAATTTCTTTGAAAAAAACAACACATGACCATGGGTGGATGTTAATATAGTAATGATAATGTAGTTAAGACATTTTCAAAATAATGACATTTAAAACCATAGCCATGAAATACATCTATAATGGAGTTTACATTATATTATTCAACAAATGTTATATCATATATAATTAGATTGTGTGTTATGAAGCTCTAGTTAGTTAAAATTATGGAAAGAAATTTATCCATAATAATTTAATGATAAAATAAAACATTCATCCATAAATATAGTGGAAGTTATTTTTAGTAAAAATTGTAGTAAATGTAATTTTTTTTTCATCCATAAATTAAATGAATGAAAAAATTCATCCATAATGAAGATGCATGTTTACATTAATCCCCATGTTTGCTTCTAGGTTACTTGTATAACACTCATTTTGTGATTAAATTCTTAGGTTTTACTTGTATGTGTATAGGGGGAAAGACATTTTACCATCCCAAGTCTAGGTTATAGTCTTAGGCTTTAAGCTCATGTAGTAGCTTGCCTCCATGAAGATTGGGTATAATCAATGCATGTTGAGAATACATAATTGATTTGAATTGCAACCCAATTAATTGATGAACTTGATAAGAGGCTCCTTCTATAAAAGGTTTTGGATGCTATATGTATCATCAACTCACATTATTGGTTGGAGCTTGATGCCGAACAAACCTTTTTTGGGTACTTGTCCTTGCTCAAGGCACAATATTACCACCCAAAAGCTTCAAGGGAAGTTGGTATGATATTTGCACCCTTGTTGGATGGTTTTTTGTTGGATCAATAAACTTCATTTTTTATTGTCACTATGATTTACAATTGTAATATTGCCATGTTCCCACCTTTTGACCAAAACCCTACTTTTTATCTATGGTAGAGGCTAGGATTTAGTGCCATACTAAGGACTAACTTTCAAAATATTTGAAGTTGGTTGTGATTTCTATAATGATTACCCTAAAGTATGTTGAAGATGGATGAACCTTTTCAACCTCTAGTTTCATTAATACCAAACTAAGAAACCATCTGACAATTCGTTTGGATTTGGTCAATCAAGATGTATGCTTGGAAGTTTTATATTCTAATTACATTTCCATTTTACGTTGCCATTTGAGATTGAGATACCAATAAACTTTAGAGTTGTATAGGACCATAAGGGTGGCAAATTTTAGGTAAATCCTTTCATTAGTGTGATTATTTTTTCCTTTGTATTTATTTTGAAATCATTGGCATGTAGGCTTATATGAATGTACATGTTTGTTTATTTTCAAATTTGCTTTTCATTTTGTTGTAGGATTTGAATTGATCTTTTATGGAATGGACCATAGTTGGTTGTTTTTATTTTTCATTAACCTTGTGTAGTGTAAGTTGTTGGTTCTTATGTTTGTTTATGTGTAGGTTAGCCTTCAATTGTAGTTAGGTAGAACCTATTATTATATTGAGGTTCAAACCCTTTTGAAGGCATGTAGGTTTATGCTTGCACACAATAGGCTATAATGCTTGTTGTTTTTATCCTCCACCTTCTATGTTGCAATTTTATTGCCATATTTTCAACTTTGATCATATTGTTTAGCCACATTTTCAACTTTGATCACAATTGTGTAATCATAATTTCAACAACAATCACATTTGTGTAGCCATACTTTCTACTCCAATGGCATTTGTATAACTTGGATTACACCTTATGTAACCACCTAATTGCATCCTCATCCCTTTTACAAACTTTGTATTAGCCACCATGCACTTATGTGCTTTGCCATTGAAAAGCCACAAACTTGTGTGCAAAAATTTAACATGTAGCCTACCAATCACCGGTAGCCATGTGGCCAGTGCCAACTTGACAAGATCAGGTATAAGGTGGAGCAGCAAGGGCAACTACATTTAAGAAGAGCCAACAAAAAGATTGTTGTGAATTGGTATAGCAAGCTTAAGCCATTAGATGTAGGTGCAATGAAGCTAAAAGTAAATACAAAATATAGTTGTTTTTATTTGACCCAAAATTGAGTGATCTAGCTATGATTAGGTTGAAAAGCATTAATGGGCCTTGGAGGACTGAACTCACCTATGTGACAAAATGCAGGGATGACTTGTGGCTAATGCTGAAAGGCCCACCAAACTTGGAGATAGCTAGCTTTCATATCAACTGCTAACTAACTCCGAGCTACCAATTCTCGGAACAAAATGTACCCACTTATTGACAATTGATACTTTTGGAGTCTGAACTTGGGGATGACAATTGCTAGCTATCAAATACTTTACAAGGGGTCTCCAATTTTTCATTCCTTCGTCCTTGATGCCATGAAGTCAAGAAAGTAAAAGAAACTGGGCCCACATCCCTTGGATCACCATTGGGATCTGAGGGATGTTGGCTTGACATGCATGGAAATTGGACATCTTAAACCATTTAGGACAAAAAAAAGGTGTGCTGAGTGTCTGGGTAGTTTGGCACCCAAGTCTAGACTACAAACACAGCTATGCTTTCTTGAAAGCATGCTAAAGATTGAAGAGTTTAGGCTTCCTAAGAAAAATATTAATATTCCTAGGCCAAAAAATAAATTAGATGACCTGGTGCCAGCGCTTTTGGGGGGCGGGGGGGTTAAACAATTCTGACTCAAATTCTTTTGTTTTTAAAAAGTAAATAGCAGAGGGTGTCAGTGGCTCTTCAGAGAGTTCAGGCCATCACTATTTTGCGTTGGGGCAGTTGTGGGTGCAGGAGAGGCCTGTTCTAGGCTTGATGTCCTTCCAGGTTTTTCTCCCATCTCTTTGCATGACTTGCTTCATGCTATTAGGTCCTAGGTTTTGTGTTTTCTCCTCTTAGGGCTCCTCATGTTGTGTTCTGCAATTTGGGGTGTGGTCTTTTGTTTGGACTTTGGTCCTTTCTTTTTTTTCTTCTCTTCTTCCCTTGCTGGATGTTTTTCTTTATTTATTTATT
>Ga0116230_10001855_pt1 | contig 20275 bp, 21 predicted proteins | sample S1TSphfallax_3_FD_88678 | JGI IMG/M metagenome (GOLD analysis project Ga0116230, IMG submission 88678) | Host-associated microbial communities from peat moss isolated from Minnesota, USA - S1T2_Fd - Sphagnum fallax MG | ecosystem: Host-associated > Plants > Peat moss > Unclassified | place... | reverse complement strand
GACAGTCCGTAGCTGACCGGTGCAAAACTAGCCGCGACAGCGGTGTTCAAATAGACTGGCAGAAATGCGATTGGTTTCTGACGCTGTTTCATTTCTTTTATAAGCGCGGTCCAAAATTCAAGAGGTTTAACATCGGGTGCGAATGGCGCGACCACGAGGCGGCCATCTGGCAGGTGATAACTAGCCGGATGCTTGCTGATGAGGGCAAGCTCCTCGGCAATTTCAGCCGGTGAAAAAGTTTTGAGAATATCGGTGTCGGGTTCAGGCATGATCCGGAAATCGGGAGCCACGGCCGCCGCGGTGTCGAGCAGAAGATGGACGAACGACCAATAAGGGCCTTGGCCGAGCTGGACGATATCGATTCCGAAGCCGTCAAGGCCGATCGCCTGAGCCCTCAAAATCTCAATGGCATAGTTGATTTGCCGCCAATAAGGACTATCCAAATGGCCTGGGCTAAGCGGCCTGTCGCGAATGAGGCCGCCCACTTTAAAAAACTTCGAATTTTCGCCTGTCCGCTTCAAATATTGCGTCGTGTAATAGTCTTCGCTAACATCCTTATTGTCGAACGAAAGCGGGTAGGGCGGAAAATAATGCGCGAAAACTTTTTTTGAAGAGCGCCCCAATGCAGCCCTGTCAGGCGCTGCGAAAGGGAAGATACTGGGCGGACTTTCACGCGCCACGAAGGCTTGCGCAATATCGGCGATCGCTTTCCAGCCTGCTTTGTCTGGTGGAGGAGGATGTTCCCAATCGTCAGCATGACTCGCCGCGGGCCATGCCGTTTGGCTCAGAACACCGCCAGCCCAAATGAAAGAGCGGCGGGTTAAGTTCGAATACATTCTGGCTGCCTAATCACTTCCATCGAGTGCTTGACGGATTTTACGCGCCAATTGATTCAAGGTGAAGGGCTTTGACAGAAAGGTCATACCAGGATCGACGACCCCATTATGGACGATAGCATTTCGTGTATAGCCCGTCGTGAAGAGCACCTTGAGGCCTGGAAGCCGTTTCAGGGCGCGATCAGCTAATTCGCGCCCGCTCATTTCCGGCATGACAATATCCGTGAATAAGATATTTACGTTTGGCTTGTGAGTTTCAAGCATTTGGAGTGCTTCGACAGGGCTCTCAGCTTGAATGACAGTGTAGCCAAGTTCGCTCAGCGCATCGACAGACATGCGCCGCACTTTTGTGTCGTCTTCAACGACGAGAACAATTTCGTGAGTGCTCCCTTCTGGAAGGCAGTCTTTTGGATGTTCGATCCTGACGGTAGAGGCCGAACCTAAATATCTTGGCAGATAAATTTTAACGGTCGTTCCTTGTCCGATCTCGGAATAAATTTTCACGTGACCGCCGGATTGTTTGACGAACCCGAAGACTTGGCTAAGGCCAAGACCTGTTCCTTTGCCAACACCTTTGGTCGTATAAAAAGGATCGAACGCACGCTCGATCACCTCAGGTGGCATGCCGCCGCCGGTATCGGTCACGGAGATCATGGCATATTGGCCTGGGGTTACTTCGGTCTGCAGCTCCGCGTAGCGTTCGTCGAGGTCCATATTGGCGGTCTCGATCGTTAGCTTTCCGCCATTTGGCATGGCATCTCGCGCATTGACCGCGAGATTAAGAAGAGCGCTTTCCAGTTGCGCTGTATCGGCGAACACGCGCCACAAGCCGCCTGCCATCACGGATTCGATCGTGATGGGCTCGGCAATGGTACTGCGCAACAATTCTGACATGCCGCTGACGAGCTTGTTCGGATCAATGACGCGAGGTTCAAGCGGTTGCTGACGTGAAAATGCAAGCAGCCGCGATGTGAGAACGGCCGCGCGCTCGGCGCCTTCGGCTGCATTCTTGATACATTGTGATACTGTCGGATGTTCAGCGCCAGTGAGGCGCCGCCGTGCCATGTCGAGTGAACCAATGACGATCGCCAGCATATTATTAAAGTCATGCGCGATACCGCCGGTGAGTTGACCGACAGCTTCCATCTTTTGTGCTTGATTAAGTTGTGCTTGGCTCAATGCCAACGCCTCATTGGCCTGACGAAATTGCGCCGGTGAAGGGAAAGTCAGTGCTTGCGGGAGAAGACGCCATAATGCGATTGCTGTAAAAACCGAGACGATAGCCGTCATCGCTTTAATGACGCCGCCTAACCAATAGACCGGCACCCAGAGCGTCAGCAAATCAAGCCAGTGGGTTGTGCCACACAACAGAATAAAGGCTGCGAAAAGCCATAAGAGGGGCCGGAAGACAAGGTCGCTCCGGCGTCTTGCGATAACACCGAGCGCTACAGGTATTGAAAAATAAGCGACACCGATCGCGGAATCAGATAGCGCGTAGGTCCAAATGAGCCCTGGCTCCCAGAGCAAACAAAATCCGTGCGCCGTCAGCCCGGAGGAATCGAATAGCCATTGGCTCAATGTGTCGAACACGTGATGGGGCCCTCGATCTCACTCATTTCATACGAACAATAATTGGGAGGCCAATACCATCACAACCATCTTTCTACGCGCTATGTTTCAGGACCCCGCGTTACGACTATGTTTATCTTGGAAAAGACCTTTTCGATTTTATCGGCTAAGGGAGTTTCAAGCCAGGGCGAGATGTTATGATTGACTTGATTCACCAGCGGTTTCGCAACGATCACGCTGTTTAAAGGTTCCCGCGATCAGCGGAGCAAAAGTGGAAGACTTTCAGCGGACGCAATGATGAACGGCCGATGATTGAATTATTCAGGCATCGTTATATGGGCGCATGTGATTTGATTCAGGCGCCGAATGGTTCCGGCGCTAGATTCGAGGTCAAAATGAACGTCTTCACAGGCATTTCCATATTAAGCTTAGCTGGTTTTTTACTGGCAGGCTCAGCCTTCGCGCAGGACGCCCGCGAAGCTGAGATGATTGGCATGCACCAGTTGTGCAATCATGGCGATCGCAAAGCTTGCGTTAAGTTTGGTATGATGATTCAGCAAAATCATGATCATATGGATGCTTGGCGGCATAGCCATCCTGAATGGTTTTGGTACGAACATTAACGGGTGCCAAGAGCCTGAATAAGAGTGAGCGATAAGAGCAATTAAGGGTCCGCGAATCCGCGGACCCTTTTGATATTTTGGACCCGCCGTCCATCCTTCCCCTTTTGACGCCGCGATCTCTTGTCAGTTAAGTTCTGGGTTATGATTTGAAACGGATGAAATCGATGCCCGGGCGGCTCAAACCAGTCCTCATTTGTCTCTTGTTTTGTAGCTCTGGCGTCGCAGCGCGCGCCGATGACGCTTTATCGAGTTTGCCGCTTATGGCCTTGGAGCCTCCGGCTTCGCCTGCCACGCCTTCGGCTTGGAGCGGCTTCTATGTTGGCAGTGAAGTCTTCGCTATTTCAGGTTCTGGCAGAGGGATGAAAGGCGGCGTCGGCGGCGCCGCGGATTTCGGTTATAATCACGAGTTCAATAATAATATTGTTCTCGGTGTCGAGGAGAAAGTGGGCTACGCGCCATCGCTTTTCCGCAACAGCCATTATAGCGGCTTCGACTTCTCAATCACGAATGTCAAAGTTGGCTACGACATGGGCCAATTCATGCCTTACGTGACGATGGGCGGCGTTCTGGAAAAGCCGCATACGACAGGGCTCGGCGCTGGCTATATGGGCGCGAGCGATGCTGTTAACGGGCTTTTCAGCGGTTCATCCGAATTGAGAGGCGCCGGCGCGGTGGGCGTGGGATTTGACTACGCCATCACCAATAATTTGAAGATGGGTTTTTCCGCCACCGTGATCAAAGGCGGCCCTGGCTTCTACGGACCCTAGCTATGTGCCGGAAAGCCGCGGACTTTCCGGGCAGGATTACGAGTCGTCGCCATGCGCGGCTTCGTTGATCGTAATGGTCTTCATTTCGGAAAAATCGATGGCGATTGGCTCGCTTTTTTTCACCGCTAGCTGAAATGTCTTGATCACATGTTCGAGCCGGCGATAGACCTCCTTATACTCCTCCGATGTATTTGGCAGGTTAAGCGGCTTCAAACAAAATTCAATGATTTCGCGCGGTCTTTCCAATTTACTCATTTTTCGCCGGTCCTTGATTTGGAAAGGGAGCATTAGTCTGGAGCAGGCGCCTTCAGCTAAAGCGTGATTTGGCCGAAAGCGGCAATCGAGACGATATAAGAACTGAACCAAAAGCGAAAGCGCGTCCTTATGCCAAGAGTCACAAAGTGTGACTCTTGGCTCCTTTCTTGAATTCTCGCTTTTTTAAAGCGATGGTGAGAATTTAAGAGTGGTCCGACGGTCATACTTAATGACCGTTGGTATAATGCCGAAAAAGCCGCCCGCGTATGATCGCGGACGGCTGCAAAGAATTCGGTGCTTAAAACACCACCTGTAAAATGCGCCCATGTTACACGGTGATGACAGGGCGGGGATAAGCGCCGGGGCGGCCATGCCGTGAGCTCCATAGATCCGGAGCCATATCAACATCTAGAACTTATATTTGACGCCAACCTCGGCGCCTGTTCCAACGCTCGCGCCGTTGATGTTTTTATTCAACACTTCGGAAAGACTCCCAGGGCCGCTGACGGCTTGGTCGGCATTCCACTTCATGTCCAAACTCAAGGAGGTGTCGTTCTTGCTCGCGGCTTTCGGCTTTTCGACTTGCGCGGCAGGTTGTGATGTCGCCGGCTTATCGGCGACGGGCGCTTTGGGTTTAGTATTGGATTTGGCCGCAGTCTTTGCATTCGTTTTCGCACCGGTCTTCGATGCTGATGCGTTATGAGGCTTCGGCTGCGGAGCCGAGGCTGAATCTGACGAGCGGGCTGATGCTCTCAGGTCAGGCGGCAAAATGAGATCATCTTCGGCATGCGCAGGCGGGCTCCCGGAGCACAAGCCAATCCCGGCGCATATCCCGAGTGCAAGAATCATTTTGGAGCGCATTCTTGGTCCGCTTGCTTTTTCGCAGAGCCATTTCCGGCATGCTGGATTATGATCGCCGGAGACGTATCCAGCAAGTCACGAGGAGTTGCATTTTCTCTATTGGGTTCTCGCTATTCGTGCCAGATTATTAAGAGTCATCTGGCTCATCATCCGCATATTCGGCAACTGCATGCCGGTCCGCCACTTTGTGCCCATTCTCGTCGCTGATCCAGACGTCGTTGCATTGCAATTCCAGGAACTCGTAGGCGCAAGCCAATGCGGTTTCAATGTCGGTATGAGGATAAGCGAACCGCCGGATTCGGCCATCTTTTTCCCATGAAACGAAATAGGGCATTGAACGCTTCCTCAAGCTGCGAGTCTCGCTGGTATATGGCATTTTTTCGTTGCGGCACCGGCCAATCTCCGCCGTGCTGGTTTATATATGCTGATATATAGCTGTGAACTTTGCCATAAAGCGATGAGAGCGTCCAATGCGGCGTAACGCCGGCGTATTGACCTAACTGGCTCATGGTTACGGGGACGACGCCTAATCCACCGGAAGCAGAGCGTGGCAACCGCTTCTCATTCAAAAACCGCTGATCCCTTTGGTCTTAAGACTGCTGGGAGAATTGTCAGCGCATCAAGGTTGGATATCTTCTGCTTCTACTGGTTTGGCCGTAATCGCGAGAATATAGGACCGCACCGAAATCCTGCGTGCAATGCAACTGTTCTCATAATCTTGCGCGCTTACGATAGGTCTGCCGTTCGGGCAGAACTCGAGAGATAATTCATCCGCTCAGGTAATTGTTAAACCCTTTGAATTGGTGCAAAGTGAATAACAGATCTGGGTTAACCCGGACGAAATCGGTGAGGAGGCGGCGGGCATGAGCCTAGAGTCGAGCATCCTGTTTGTTGCCGATCCGTGTCCTCAGTTAGAGGCCGTAGCCGATGCCTTGGTTCAAGGCTCTAATTACCGTGTCATCATGGCCGCGCATGATGCCGATGCGAATGATCTCCTGAACGATGCGCATGTCGATCTTGTTCTGGCAGATGTCGATAAACGCGACTGCGATGTGGTCGGTTTTCTCGCGCGCCTCCGTTTCACCCATCCAGACTTGGTACGCGTTCTTCTCGTCGGAGATGAAGCGGATCAGAAGCTCAGTGATGCACTGGGAAGAACCGCCGCGTATCAATATCTCACCAAGCCTTTGCAGACCGAACAGACCTGCTTGATGGTCAAACGGGCGTTGGAGACGCGCGAACTCGCACGGCGGCACCGGCATCTCGTGCGTGAACTCAAGATTGGCGAGGACGCGCAATTTCCTCATATCCGGACGGACATGGCGGCGAAAAGCGAGGCGTCGCATTTTGAACGTCTCGTCTATGCGAGCGAGGCAATGACCGAACTCTGCGGTCTTGCGCGCGAGATTGCGCGGACCGATCTGCCGATCCTCATTGAGGGTGAGACGGGCACAGGTAAGGAACTGCTCGCGCGCGCTTTGCATTTCCATTCACGCCGTTCGGCGAGTCCTTTGATGGTGCAAAATTGCGGCGGCATGCGCGACGAGCTGCTGCACTCCGAACTTTTCGGCCATAAACGCGGCTCCTTCACAGGTGCGATCAGCGACCGCCTCGGCTTGTTTCGGGCCGCCGACGGTGGAACCGTCTTTCTCGATGAAATCTCCGAAGTTTCCCTCTCGTTTCAGGTCAGCCTCCTGCGGTTTTTACAGGAAGGTGAGGTTAAGCCGATCGGCTCCGATAAGACCTTGCATGCCAATGTGCGGATCATCGCCGCCTCCAACAAGCCGCTGAAGCAATTGGTCAAGGCCGGGCAATTCCGTGAGGATCTTTATTTCCGTTTGAAAGGCTTCGAACTTGAAGTGCCGCCGCTGCGCGCCCGTCCAGATGATATTCCCGTCTTGACCGATTTCTTCGTGCGCAAACATGGCGGCTTGCTCAGCAATCGCGTCATCGGCGTCACCAATGATGTGCTCGATGTTTTCAAGGCCTATCATTTTCCAGGCAATGTGCGGGAGCTGGAGAATGAAGTCCGGCGCATGGTGGCGCTGGCCAAAGACGGCGAATATCTGACCCGGCGTCACTTGTCCCCGGCGCTTGCCAAATTGCGCATCTCGTCCAATAGCGACGGAGTTGGCTTCAAAGCCGAAGGCAAGACCTTGAAGGAAATGGTCGAATCGCTTGAGGGGCAGCTGGTTCATCGCGTGCTCGAAAAGAACCGCTGGAACCAGAGCAAGGCCGCGCGTGAATTGGGACTATCGCGCGTTGGACTTGCGAATAAAATCCGCCGCTATGCGCTGACTGAGGGCGGCCCCAGCTTGTGCTGAACCCTGGCATCCGCTTTTATCGCTGGAGCAGGAACTCTTTACCGGTGCCGGTATTTGATTGATAATACGGCTTCTGTGGAATTCAGATGTATGACAGATGAAAAACCCGAGGAGGAGGAGGCGCAAGCCGGCGCGGAGCTTCTCCGTTTCCCGCTATCGCGGACCACTCCGCCAGGCAGCGCGGGCGGCTTTAAAGATTTGGGGATTGGCGCCATGGCGCGTCATCTCAATATGCGGCAAAACCAAATGACGGGGCATTGGTGCAGCCGCTGCGTTGGAATGTGGTTTGGTTATGCGTTTGAAGTCGAATGCCCGCAATGCGGAAACCGGCACGGTTGATCGCGGGAAATGCCAGAAAACTTAGTTTGCAAATGCAAACTAAGTTTCTTTGCATTGGCTTCTTTCCAGCACCGCGAAAGCAGCTTGGAAATTTTCCTTTCTATTGATTTTATAGCTTCTTTTTTCTCATCTTAAGGATGGCACAAGCGTTGCGCTCTCCACCATGACTCCTCGCGATCCGGCGAGGCTTAATGGGAGAAGCGAATGGCCAATCTTTTATGGCTGCAAGGCGGTGCTTGTTCCGGCAACACCATGTCCTTCCTGAATGCCGAAGAGCCGAGTGCTTGCGACTTGGTGACCGATTTCGGTATCAACGTGCTTTGGCATCCTTCTCTTGGTCTCGAACTTGGCGACAACGTCAAGCAGCTTTTGCAGGATTGTATCTCCGGGAAGATCCAACTCGATATTTTCGTGTTTGAAGGAACCGTGGTCAACGCACCCAATGGCACTGGCAATTGGAACCGCTTCTGCGGCCGGCCTATGAAAGATTGGGTCAAGGAACTATCGGACGCGGCACAATTCGTTGTCGCGATCGGCGACTGCGCGACCTGGGGCGGTATCCCGGCCATGGCTCCCAATCCGAGCGAGTCCGTTGGCATGCAGTTCTTGAAACGCGCGCCCGGCGGTTCACTGGGCACTGGCTTTACCTCGAAAGCGGGTTTGCCCGTAATCAACATTCCTGGCTGCCCGGCGCACCCGGATTGGGTCACGCAGATTCTTGTCGCTGTCGCATCAGGCCGCGCGGGCGATCTGACGCTCGACGAATTCCATCGCCCTAAAACATTCTTCTCGAGCTTCACGCAGACGGGGTGCACCCGCAACATGCACTTCGCCTACAAGGTTTCGGCGACCGAGTTTGGCCAGCGCAAAGGCTGCCTCTTCTACGACCTTGGCTGCCGCGGGCCGATGACCCACAGCCCATGCAACCGTGTGTTGTGGAATAGGCAATCCTCCAAAACCCGCGCAGGCATGCCTTGCATGGGCTGCACGGAGCCGGAATTCCCCTTCTATGATCTCGATCCTGGAACGGTGTTCAAGACGCAAACGGTCATGGGCGTGCCGAAGGATATGCCGCTTGGCGTCGATAAGGCAGGCTACATCAAGCTGACCGGCGCGGCGAAGGCGGCGGCGCCTGCTTGGGCTGAGCAAGACATTTTCGTGGTCTGATTCATTCTTCCGGCGCATTGCCGCTCTCTCATTTTTAAGGAGTAAGCACCATGGCTGAAGCAGCCGTTCAGACGCTCGATATTTCCCCGGTTGGCCGTGTAGAAGGCGACCTTGATGTGCGTGTCGATATTCAAAACGGGGTCGTCGTCAATGCTTGGACTCAAGCCGAACTCTTCCGTGGCTTTGAGATCATTTTGCGCGACAAAGACCCGCAAGCGGGTCTCGTCGTTACACCCCGCGCGTGCGGCATCTGCGGTGCCTCGCACCTGACATGCGCCGCCTGGGCACTCGATACGGCCTGGGGCACGACCGTGCCGCGCAACGCGATCCTTGCCCGCAATCTCGGGCAATTGACAGAATCGATCCAGAGCCTGCCGCGTCACCACTACGGCCTGTTCATGATCGACTACACGAACAAATCCTACGCGGGCAGCAAATATTACGAAGAGGCCGTCAAACGCTGGGCGCCTTTCACCGGCACCAATTATGAGCTCGGTGTCACAATCTCCGGCCGTCCGGTTGAGATCTACGCCTTGCTCGGCGGGCAATGGCCGCACTCAAGCTATATGGTTCCTGGCGGCGTGATGTGCGCGCCGACATTGACCGACGTCACCCGCGCCTGGTCGATCCTGGAGCACTTCCGCCGCAATTGGCTGGAGCCCGTCTGGCTTGGCTGCTCGCTCGAACGCTATGAGCAGATCAAGACCTATGATGATTTCTTGGCTTGGCTCGATGAACGTCCCGAACATGCCAATTCCGATCTTGGCCTGTTCTGGCGTATGAGCCTCGACATTGGCCTCGATAAATACGGCAAGGGCCACGGCAAATTCGTGACCTGGGGCTATCTCCCGCACGAAGACAAATATAACAAGCCGACGATCGACGGCCGCAACGCAGCAATGCGCATGAAAAGCGGTGTCTACGATGGCGCGACCGACACGCATAAACTCATGGAGCAGGGGTTTACGCGCGAGGACACGGTGCATGCTTGGTACGACGAGGGAAATGCTGCGGTGCATCCTTTCGATCGCACGACAAAGCCGGTCGCCAAGAACGATATCGACCACGCCGGGAAATATTCCTGGGCGACAGCTGTCTCTCATAGCGATAATGGCCGCCTTGAAGCTGGCCCTCTCGCGCGTCAGCTTGTGGCTGGCGGCACGCATGGCGAAGGCTTCCAATGGCATGATCCTTTGGTGCTCGACATGTATAAAAAAATGGGTGGCGCCAGCGTGGCTCTTCGCCACTTCGCCCGCATGCACGAAGGCGCGAAAATCTACCGCGAGATCGAGCATGTGCTGCGCGAATTGCACCTCAACGATGAATGGTACATCAAGCCTACAGAGAAAGATGGCCAGGGCTGGGGCGCAACAGAAGCTATTCGCGGCGCACTCTGCCATTGGATAGAGGTCAAGGGCGGCAAGATCAAAAACTACCAGATGATCGCACCGACAACATGGAACGTCGGACCGCGTGCTGAAACCGGCGAAAGGGGCCCGATCGAAGAAGCTTTGATCGGTACTCCAATCAAGGATCCGCATGATCCTGTCGAGGTTGGCCATGTCGCGCGATCTTATGATTCTTGTCTCGTTTGCACCGTGCATGCGCATGACGCAAAAACTGGCGAAGAGCTTGCGCGCTTCCGCACAGCGTAATCATATTTGTCCGGGAGCGAATACGCGTTCGCTCCCAGACATTTTTTGCGTAACATTTCCTTACGTCAATGAATCGAACACCCAGAAGTGATTTGCTTCTCATCTAAGATTTTAAGGAAAAGTCTCCCAAATATTCGAGTTTTGATATACTCTCATTTCAGGTTGCGAAACCGTTTGCTGCACTGCGATCAATTATAGTTGCGGGGTAAGATAAAACGCAGCCTGGAATAGAAACTTTCATTTGGTCTCATCGGCGGGTTACGTCTTCGCCGATTATTTTTGAAGGGCGGATTCCATGTCTGTCTCGGAAACCGACGATGTTTTGAATAAGATTACGACACTCCTGGCCAATGGACTTGAAACGAAAACCGAGCCCTTTCCAGAAACAGAAAAGGAATTCGGCGAAATCCTGAAAGAGTTGCGGGCGCTTGATCCAGAGGATCTGAAAAGCAAGCTTGTGATCAGCGGATTTTTGAACCATCCCTTCGGCGAAGAGCAATATCGCTGTATGGAATGTATGTATTATCTGGTGCATCGAAAATGGTGTGATCTGCCAGAGCTTGCCGTTCCCGTCGAACCCGAGTGGTGGTGCCGCTTGTGGCGCATTTGAGTCAGCTCTTATCTTGCTGATAAGCTTGAATTGAGTGGTTTGTATGTTGGTGGTGATCGGTTGCGGCAATCTCAACAGGTCCGATGATGGTGTCGGCGTGATCGTCGCTCAGCGCCTTCTCGCGATGCAGCACCCAACCAGTATGCCCGTCAAAATTTTTGATGCGGGCACCAATGGCATGGACATCCTCTTCCAAGCCCGTGGTGCGCGCAAGCTCATCATCGTTGACGCTTCGTCAAGCGGGTCAGAGGCCGGCGCGGTTTTTGAAGTTCCTGGACATGAACTCGAAAATTGCGCAGTGCCGACCTACACGTTGCACGATTTCCGTTGGGATCACGCACTCTACGCCGGACGCCGGATATGGGGAGATGATTTTCCATCGGATGTGAGCGTGTTTCTGATTGAGGCTGGGTCGCTTGGCTATGGTCTCGATTTATCGGCGCCCGTATCGCAGGCTGCGGACATCGTCACCGGCCGCATCGCAGCAATAATCACCCGATATTGCGAGATGGAACCGGCGCGATGAGTGCACTTGTATCCGATGCGGGCGGCAGCTTACCGCTTCGGCTCCATCGCGATCACCTCTATATCGAAGCAAGCGCTTTCGAAGCCCACTTGACGCGGGTTCATAGTATTGCGTTGGTACGTGAAGGCCACGATCTTCTGATCTTTCCAATCTCTACCGCTGAGGCGGGCGGCTTCCTCGTGAAGCAGGTCAATCTGCGTGGTGATCGAGCCATTCACGCCGCCGATTTTTTTCGTCTGAACGGGATCGATGATAATCAGGAATTCAGACTCGATGCGACACCAAACCTTTCGATTGCGGGCTTCGCTGTCCAAGGACTTTTCGCTTTTGCAAATAAAGTTTGCATATCGAAAATAATCTAGACTCATTTTCGGCCCGAGCGTAGTTTTATTCAAATTAAAAAAAACATGTTGGTCTCTACCGGTTGTATAGAAATTTGTACTGGGAGTGAGTTGAATGCCATCACGCGCTGAGTCCGAAGTGAAGGCTGCGTTTGACGCAATCGAAGCTGAGGATGCCACTCTCGGCGAAAAAATTGAGATGCTGATGGAAATGGCGATGGGTTTGCAAACCCGGCCAAAGACTCCTGAGCATCTGCAGCAAGCCATTCTTCTTTATGAAAAAGCACTTGAGCTTTGCCCGGCCGAACTCTTTCTTCTCCGGGGACGTTTACATGCCCGCTTGGCTACAGCCTTGCAAGCGATCCCAGCCAATGATCTCACACCCTTAAAAGATGCACAGCGCCATCTGGAAGCGGCGCGGGACATTCTGAAACATGATGGCGGCCCCGAAGAGCTTGCCGAGATTGAAATGAATCTGGGGCTTGTTTTGCAAAGTCTTGCTGGGGCGCACGCAGCGCCGATCACCGCTGCGATTTCAGCTTATCAAAGGGCTTTACGTACTTTCGATGCGAAAGCTTTCCCGAAAGAATATGCGATCCTGCAAAATAATTTGGCGACAGCCTTTCTCTCGATCCCCTTTTCCGACGAACGCGCAAAAATGCGGGAGGCGCTCGCAGTGCAGGCCTTTCAAGAGGGGCTGAAAGTCGTCAATATTATCGATCATCCCAGCGAATATGCGATGTTGCAGAACAACCTCGGCAATGCGTTGCAATATGTGTCGTCGAGCCACTCGGTCGAAAATTGTCTGCGCGCGTTGGACGCCTATGATGAGGCGCTAAAAGTCCGCACGCGTGCAACGACTCCTGCGGAATACGCGAATACGATTGCCAATTACGCGAATTGTTTGCGTAATCTGCCGGACGATGTCGCGCGGCCGGAGGAAGGCAATCGCGCCAACCTTTCTAAAGCTTTGCATCAATACCGTGAAGCTTCCGACATCTTCGCTTCCTTCGGCGAAGACCAGAAGGTTGAAGCCGTTGGCGAGATGATTATGGAAATTGAGGCTGAACTGACACAGATTGGTTGTAGCAAGGAACATCAGCCATCCGTCGCGGGTCTTCAATAAGAAAATGAAACGGGGGTTGAGTGATGGGTGGTCCAGTTGTCCTGGGGCTTTGTGCAATCGTGCTCGGGATTATTTTTTCGATCCTCGGCGGTGCGGCTGGCGGTGTTTTAGTGGGCGGAAAGGCGCTCGGTAACGAACTTGCTGCGATGATGGGTGGTTTTTATGGTCCGCTCGCAGGTGCCGTCGGCGTCATTGCGGGCGTCGTCATAGCCCTGCTTATATTTTGAGGGCCGCAAATGTTTGAAATGGTGAAATCGTCGATCATCTTGTTCTTCCAAGGCAAGCTTTTCAAGAATCCGAACGAAGTTATGCGTCAGCTGGCAATCGGTATCTTCTTTACGATCGTTCTCTTCTTATTACTCGTCAAATTCACGGGTCTGCTGATCGCCGCTGTCATTGCCGGTTTCATCGGCGGCGCAGCGCAGCCCTATCTGTTTAAAGATCTGAAGTTCCGCTAACGCATTTTAATTTTTAGTTGATTGCATCCCCGGATGGCAATCGAAGGTGAGGCGACCATGAACGCGCACGCGCAGCCGCCAATGGATCAGGAACCCAGCTTCGATGCGCTGACAGGCGACATCGAACGGCTTGAATCGGTGATCGCCAATTGGGAAGACTCGCAGCGTTCCGTCGCCTTCGCTTATCGCAAAGCGACGGACGCCTTGCTAAAGGCGGCGCTCCGCAAGCTGATCAGTGAGGTTAAGGCTGCGCCAGGTGCGCTTGATGCTCTGCGTAAGGCGGCCAGCGATCCTGTGGTCTATGGCGTGTTGCGCTACCATGGTCTTATTCAGCCGAGCCAACAGGAGCGGCTTGAAGGCGCTTTGGCTTCGGTGCGGCCGATGCTTGCCGCGCATGGCGGCAATGTCGAGCTGGTCGCCTTTGTTCCGCCAGATAGTGTCGAGGTCCGGTTCCTTGGCAATTGCGATGGCTGTTCGGCTTCCACACTCACTTTCGTGGCGGGCGTCAAACGTGCCATCGAAGAGCATTGTCCCGAGATCAAACATGTGCGCCAGGTGAAGAGCGCTGGGAGCGCGGTCGCGGCGGCGAACTTTACCAGCCCCTTCGTTGAAACCGGAAAATGGTTCGTCGCGGCAGATATCGAAGCCATTCCAGAAAACGGTATTATGAGCGTAAGGATCGAAGGCGAAGCGCTTCTCCTGAGCCGCGGCGCGGATGTTGTCGCCTGCTTTCGGGACGCCTGCGCGCATTTGGGTCTGCCCGTTTCGAGCGGTTCCGTCGCCAACGGCAGGATTACTTGTCCGCACCATGGGTTCCAATACGAGCTGATGACCGGCGAGTGTCTGACAGCGCCGGAAGTGCAATTGCGGCCTATCCCGGTTCGCATTGCTGGCAATCGTGTCGAAGTCAGGCTCGAGGTTTAAATCATCATGCGTGTGTCGCTCCGTCCGCCCAGTGAACTGAGCTACCCGCCGGCCTCGACGGCGCCACTGCCTTTGCCGCTGCTCGATCCGCTGGGTCCTGAGCTCGTGCTCGGGTCGGAAGTTTGCGGCTTTGATCTCACCCAACCCGTGACGCCGGGGGCGTCTACACTTTTTGGCCCGCGCGGCGCGGCGCTTGCCGCACCCGGCGGCCCTTTATTTGTCGCTGACACCGGTCATCATCGCTTGTTGATCTGGCATCATCTGCCTGCATGCGACTATAGCCCGGCGGATGTGTTCATCGGCCAGCCCAGCTTTGATCGCGAGGGGCGCAATGCGAAGGGCGAGCCTTCGGCTGCGACCTTCAACGTACCGACGGGCGTAGCGGCCACGGAAAGTATCCTTGCCGTTGCCGATCCCTGGAACCATCGTGTTCTGATCTGGTACGGTTTGCCAAACGCGGACAATCAACCCGCCGATGTGGTTTTAGGGCAGGCGGATTTTGTGTCTGTCCTTGCCAATCGCGGCGGTGAGCCTGGCGCTGATACGCTCAACTGGTGTTATGGCCTCACGATTGCCGGGTCGCGTCTTATCGTCTCCGATACGGGTAACCGCCGGGTGCTTGTCTGGAATGAAATTCCGCGCCGTAACGGAACGCCAGCTGATCTTGTACTTGGCCAGACGACTGCGACATGCCGCGATGAAAATGGCGGGCAGGGCGTTGATGCACACGGTATGCGCTGGCCGCATGGCGCGGCTATGCTGGGAGAAAGCCTGCTGATCAGCGATGCTGGCAATAACCGCATTATGGTTTGGGATCATCTCCCAAGTGAAAATGGCGCGCCTTGCGATCATCTGATCGGTCAGACCGATCCGTCAGCTTGCGAACATAATCGCGCCAATTATTGGCCGGATGCCGCTAGCCTGAACATGCCTTACGCCCTTACGGCTATCGCAGATGGAATTGCCGTCGCTGATACCGCCAATTCGCGGCTGCTTGGAATCGCGGGAGCAGAAATCGCGAAGGGCGGCGTGGCAAACCGCCTGAGCGGACAGCCTGATTTTCACGCCAAGGGCGATAATCGCTGGCAGGCAGCTGTGCGCGATAGCCTGTGCTGGCCTTATGGCCTGACGAGTTGCGGCGATAAACTTGTCATCTCGGATTCCGGCAACAACCGTGTGATGGTTTGGAGGCTCGCGCTGTGAGCATCTCCGAACTGACAGCGACAGAGATCCGCATCCGTGGATTGGTGCAGGGCGTTGGCTTCCGTCCAACTGTTTGGCGTCTGGCAACGCGGCTTGGGCTCGCGGGCGATGTGCGCAACGATGCTGAAGGCGTTCTTATCCGCATAGCCGCGGAAACGGACCTTGCCGAGCGTCTTGTGGCCGCTCTCAAGGCCGAATGCCCGCCGCTCGCGCGCATCGATTCTGTTGAATATGGCGAGGCCGCGCCGCTCGGTGTGACGAGTGACTTTCGCATCGCCGAAAGCGCAACGGGTCTTATGCGGACCGAAGTCGCGCCAGATGCTGCGACATGTCCGGCCTGCTTGGCCGAGGTTCGCGATCCTTTTGCGCGGCGGTTTCGCTACCCCTTCGCGAATTGCACCCATTGCGGGCCGCGTCTGTCGATCATCCGCGAAGCGCCTTATGACCGGGCGCGGACGACCATGGCTGGGTTTAACCTCTGCGCGGCATGCCGCGCCGAATATGAGATGCCGAGCGACCGGCGGTTTCATGCACAGCCAATTGCCTGCCATGTCTGCGGTCCCAACGTCAACCTGGAAAAATTCAACGGCGGTGCAGTCGAGTTTTCGTCCTTCAGCATGCTGGATGATGTCGATGCCGCGGCGGGCATGCTGCTCAAGGGCCATATCGTTGCGATCAAAGCTTTGGGCGGCTATCAGCTCGCTTGCGATGGGACGAATGCGGAATCTGTGACGCGGCTGCGGCAGCGCAAGCAGCGCTATAGCAAGGCCTTCGCGCTCATGGCGCGCGATCTTGACGTGATCCGCCGCTACGCTGACATCAGTCCGGCGGAGGAGGCGGCGTTATTAAGCGCGGCCGCGCCCATCGTGCTGCTTGACGCAAGCGCTTCGTCGCAACTGCCTGACGATGTAGCACCAGGCCTTTCGACGCTTGGATTCATGCTGCCTGCGACTCCTTTGCATCATTTGATGTTTCGAAGGCTCGACCGGCCGATGGTCATGACAAGCGGCAACCGTTCCGATGAACCTCAGATCATCGATGATGAGCTGGCGCGAAATGAGCTTGGCGGCATAGCCGATTTTCTTCTCACGCATGATCGCGCCATCGCCACGCGGCTCGATGATTCTGTTTTGCGCGTGACGGCGGGAGTGCCCCGGCTCATCAGGCGCGCGCGGGGATTTGCGCCCGCGCCTATCGCTTTGCCTGCGAGCTTAAGAACTGCGGCGCCTCTGCTGGCCATGGGCGGCGAGTTGAAAAATACGTTCTGTCTCGTCAAAGAGGGGCAGGCGATCCTATCGCAGCATATCGGCGATCTCGAAGATGCGCAGCGCCTGAATGACTTCGAACGGAGCCTCGATCTTTTCCAAGACCTCTATGCGCATCACCCGCGCGCCATTGTAGTCGACCTTCATCAAGACTATCTCTCAACACAGCTAGGGCGGCAACGCGCACGCGATGCCGACCTGCCGCTGATCAGCGTGCAGCATCATCACGCGCATATTGCGAGCGCTATGGCAGAGAATAGCATCGAGCAAGGCGACGGCTTGGTGCTTGGCATCGCGCTTGACGGTCTTGGGCTTGGCGATGACGGTACGCTCTGGGGCGGCGAATTCTTGCTCGCAGATTACCTATCTTACCGCCGGGTCGGAACCTTCAAGCCAGTCGCGCTTCCGGGTGGCAGCAAGGCGATGCACGAGCCCTGGCGCAACACGCTCGCGCATATTTTAGCCGAGATGGGCTGGCCGACCTTCGCCATGAATTTTGCTGAAACACCGCTGCATGAATTTTTGCTGTCGAAGCCGGTGGATACCGTCCAATCGATGATCCGCCAAGGCATTAATAGCCCCGCGGCGAGTTCCTGCGGCCGCTTGTTCGATGCGGTTGCCGCTGCCATCGGCATTTGCAGCGACGAGATTTTCCACGAAGGCGAAGCCGCGATGCGGCTTGAAGCTCTGGTGGATGCGCAAACATTGGCCGGCGTCGATGAGGATCTCGCTTATCCGTTCGGCATTCCCAAGCTTAAAGACTCTGGCTTGCCTTATATCGAGCCCTTGGCGATGTGGCAGGCGCTTTTAGGTGATCTTTACGAGAATACGCCGCCTGACGTGATGGCAGCGCGGTTTCACAAAGGGCTTGCGCGTGCCATCGTGACGCTCGCCGGCAAAGCTGTCCTCGACGGTGAGACGCGTCTTACGCAGCGGATCGTTCTCTCAGGTGGCGTCATGCAAAACCGCTGGTTGCACGAAGAGCTGATCCGGCGCTTCGAGGCCGAGAATTTTGAAGTCTTTTCACAAGCCAAAGTCCCGTCGAATGACGGCGGTCTTTCGCTCGGCCAAGCGGCCGTGGCCGCGGCTCTATTCGTGCGGGAAGGGTGAACTCATGTGCCTTGGCATACCCGGACAGATCGTTGCCATTGCCGACCCAGTGCGAAAGCTCGCGACGGTGGATGTGAGCGGCGTGAAACGTGAGGTCAATATTGCTTGCATCATTGGTGAACGCGCGATCGATGCCTGCATCGGCGATTGGGTCTTGGTCCATGTCGGTTTTGCAATGAGCCTCATCGATGAAGCACAAGCAGCCGAAACCTTGCGCATTCTCATCGAGCTTGGCGAGGCTCAGCAAGAAATAGCGGCGATGCGAACGTCTGGCCAAGCTTAGCGCTGAAAGGGAGGAAGCGGTCATGCAATATGTCGATGAATTCCGCGATCCCGATAAAGCCGCGAGCTTGATCGCTGTGATCAAGGAACTGACGGCGAAGCTCGCGGTCCATCGTGACCGGCCCTTGCACATTATGGAAGTCTGCGGCGGTCATACACACGCGATTTTCCGTTACGGCATTGCCAATATGCTTCCGCCGGAGATTGAATTTGTGCATGGGCCGGGCTGCCCGGTCTGTGTGCTGCCCATGGGCCGCGTCGATGATTGTGTCGCCATCGCCGAAACGCCGGGCGTGATCTTCACGACATTTGGCGATGCGATGCGCGTGCCCGGATCGAAAAAAAGCCTGCTGCAAGCCAAAGCCGATGGTGCCGACATTCGTATGGTCTATTCGCCGCTCGACGCTCTGGATCTTGCCCGGACTAATCCCTCGCGGGAAGTGGTGTTCTTCGGCCTCGGCTTCGAGACGACGATGCCTTCCACGGCTTTGACCGTGCTACAAGCCGAAGCGGAAGGCGTCAAAAACTTTTCGCTCTTCTGCAATCACATCACCATTCCGGCGACGATGCGGGCGATATTGGAATCGCCGGAGCTTCGCCTCGACGGGTTTCTCGGCCCCGGCCATGTGTCAATGGTGATTGGCACGCGGATTTATGATTTCATCGCGGGCGAATATAAAAAGCCGCTGGTCGTCGCTGGCTTCGAGCCGCTCGACGTTTTGCATTCCGTGTGGCTCGTTTTGAAGCAGATCGCCGAGGGCCGCGCGGAGATTGAAAATCAATATGGCCGTATCGTCCCGCCAGATGGCAATCCAGCGGCGCTGGCAGCCATCGAACGTGTCTTCGAATTGCGCGAGTTTTTCGAATGGCGCGGTCTGGGTTCGATCGATCATTCGGGCGTGCGGATGCGCGAGGCCTATGTTCAGTTCGATGCCGAGCGTAAATTTGCGATCCCGTCTTTGCAAATCGAAGATCCAAAAGCCTGCGAATGCGGCTCCGTGTTGAAGGGTCTCATCAAGCCTTGGCAATGCAAAGTCTTTGGGACTTCTTGCACGCCGCATACGCCGCTCGGCGCATTGATGGTCTCTTCCGAAGGCGCTTGCGCGGCCTATTATCAATATGGCGACTTAGACGGGTTGCGCGACCGGCGCGAAGCGGATGCCGCCGCATGACCAAACAAGAACCTATCTCCGCATTAAAGCCGCAACGGAAAATGCGCGACGGAATTCATGTCGCAAAAGTGAGCCTCGCCCATGGCGGCGGCGGCAAAGCGATGCGCGATTTGATCGACGACGTCTTTGTCTCGGCCTTCGACAATCCGGCTTTGGCGCCGCTTGAGGATCAGGCACGTTTTAATTTGGCCGACCTTGCCCGGTATGGTGACAGGCTCGCCTTTACGTCGGATTCTTTTGTGGTTGAGCCGCTGGAGTTTCCTGGCGGCGACATTGGCAAATTAGCGATTTGCGGCACGGTCAATGATCTCGCCGTTGGCGGCGCCAAGCCGCTTTATCTTTCTTGCAGCGTCATCATAGAGGAGGGCGTCGAAGTCGCCTTTCTGCGGAAGATCGCGCGATCGATGGCGGAGACCGCGGCTGCGGCTGGCGTGTTCATAGTCACCGGCGACACGAAAGTCGTGACACGCGGTGCTTGCGACAAGCTGTTTATCAATACGGCCGGAATAGGCGTCATCCGCTCAGGCATGGATTTGGGTGCGCATCGCGCCGAAGCGGGCGATGCGATCCTCGTCAACGGCCGCCTTGGCGACCATGGCGCGGCTATTCTTGCCGCGCGGGGCGATCTGCGCCTTGAGACTTTGATTGAAAGCGATTGCGCACCGCTCAATTCGTTGATCGATGCGCTCATCGCGGCGTGTCCGCAGGTCAAGTTCATGCGCGATGCGACGCGCGGCGGTCTTGCCACTGTGCTCAACGAAATCGCGGAGGCCTCTGGCGCCGGTATCGAAATCGACGAGCGGCGGACTCCTTTGCGAGAAGACGTCAAAGGCTTCTGCGAAATTTTGGGGTTAGACCCGCT
>Ga0116230_10001853_pt1 | contig 20281 bp, 18 predicted proteins | sample S1TSphfallax_3_FD_88678 | JGI IMG/M metagenome (GOLD analysis project Ga0116230, IMG submission 88678) | Host-associated microbial communities from peat moss isolated from Minnesota, USA - S1T2_Fd - Sphagnum fallax MG | ecosystem: Host-associated > Plants > Peat moss > Unclassified | place... | reverse complement strand
TTGCCAAGTGTATTATTTGTGAATCCTTAAAAGATTTGATATCCAAAGTAGGAAAAAATAACCTTTGTGTGAAAGAGCATGAGATTAAATTGAATAAACATAACATTCATTAAGAATCTTGTCGATGTCTATATCACACCTGGAGAACTAAATCTATGCACCCTAAAGAATATTTCTCATGAATAATTCATGATAAGATGGACTAATCTAAAACAATTATTCCTTGGTTTCAAATGAAGAATAAAATGGTATTTGGGCACACACATGAATATATTGACGGAAGTTTTGGATATTTGTCAAAGAAATTGAAAATAAAATAAAATAATGTCATGGTGAATTTGATAAAAACATTCATGTTTTCCCAAGATTTTCCATTCATTCCATAACTCATTAAAGAAATCCCTAATTCAAATCTTGGGTCAATGGATATTTGAACAATGGCCTAAACATCCTTGTTAGTCATATGCATCTATTTTAGTTTTTTGTGGTTGAGGTAGGATGGTGGGTGATGCAATACAAAGTATCTCTTATTAATGCTTTGTGGAGCACTAAAGATGGCCCAACCATATGATTGTAGAAGGAGGATGGCATTAGACGTCCAAAACTATAGGTGGGGGTTTTGAATTGTGTTCCATTTCACCTAATATGGGGAAATGATGAATTGAAGGCATGTGAGAACGAAAGGTTTATTAGTAACATGATTTAAAAGTATATTGAGTTTTGGAAGCTTGGGATGTTGAAGGCCAATTCATATTTTAGAGTTGTGGGTCCATGTGTGAAATACTAAAATAACATTTTGGAATTGTTATCAAAACCTATCCCACATTAACGTTCTATTTTATTACAAGGCTTTTAGGCTTCTAATAATTGGAGAGTTAATTATGAATGGGCATCCATTCTTACTGTTGTAGATGTTGACCTTAAGGATTGCATCATCCCTCCATATTCTGGCCCTAGAAGCTAGCCCTTAAGCATGCATCCTTCTTTGAGCATTGTTGCATACATGCCTTTTCATGACTTGTTTGTTAATAATTTTTTGTGCGGCCTACAAACTTTATAATCTATCCTACATGGATGGGAAGGGCAAAAAATGATGTTGTAAATTTTTTTTAAAACGAGAATTATAGGAAAGTTTATGTTCAATGGTGGGTTCCGGTGAGAAAGGGAGCTAATAATGATGAGTAATTATATCATAATTGTTGGTTGAACAATCGGAAGTGTAATTATGTAGACCCAAAATAATGGGTCGAAATATCTTTTGTCATGTTTTATTTCTTAACTAAAAATAACATAATAGTTAATTCCATGATAAATATTAATGGCGTGCCCCCAAACTCATCAAGAGACTTAAAGGTGGGCCCAGAGCGAAACAACATAAAAAGAAGAAAGTTGGAACATGCTCCCTAACTCATAACACTTCGGGGGGTACAAAAACTTGTTGGATCTACAAGGACTACATCCAAATGTTACTTTTCCATGGGACTCCCAAATGGGAGTCCCAAAACTGGGACTTTTGCTATCCCAAAACTTTGGACATTCATATCTTTCTCAAATTGAGTTTTTTTATGAAAACAAAAGGACAATAACTTATAGCTTTCAAAAAAAATATTTCGAACGATGTATAACATGCCCCAATCGGACCTCATTTGATCCTTTCTTTAAAAAAATTTGTTGTCAAGAATCAAATTCTCAATTAAACTTTTACCCTTTCTTTTGATCATAACTCATGCAAATTGGGTTTAAATGAATAATGCGAGGGCATTTTAGGCATCTAAACTTCAAGACCTTTTGAATGGTGTCCTAGGGGCCTAATTTGGTTTTTTTTACCTTTCCACCAAAGCTCTATACATTCACAACTTCCATATGAGTGTATTTCCCAAAATGGGTTTAGGGTTAACCTACCTTACACTGGTTTGGCTACCAAATAGACAACCAACAATTATTAAGGTGGTTCTAAAAAAAAATTAAAAAAAAAATTCTGCTATATAACCAAGGTTCTCAAGATGTTTAAAAATAATTTCAAACAACTGCCCTATAAACTGCCCATTTGTTCAGGTTCTATCAATGGGGTGTTTCAGCACACACCAGAAAGAAATGTCAGTTGTTCTTTCCGTTGTTTTAGTGGGACAACAGAAATTGACGGTTCTTTACAAATTCAAATAACCGGGAAACACTGGTTTGGACATGTTAAAAGGAAAGCTATTTGCAATGCCCAACTTCAACCATTAATTGATCCATAAATAATAGTAACAACTGCGTTCGTTGTTTACTGCACATTACCAATTCAGTACGTGTGAGAAATAATGGTTGAAGTCCTTAACGTTATTGAGCTCTTTATAAATTAGAGTTCCATAAAAAAAAATTAAAATTTTTTTTCTGGGGAGTTTCTTTGGCTTTTTGTTTTGGTTTTTCTTGTTTCCCTTAGCCTATACAATGTCACTTAAATTTTTATTTTTATTTTTCACTTGTACAATGACATGAACTCTTCACTTATGCAACCTTTAGCGTTTTACTCAAATACTTTTCACCTCCTTTGTTTATTACCCTTTCACATTCACACGGTGAAATACACCCTCGATTTACTCAACTGAAAAGAGGGTACAAATCTGAAGTATTTACAAGCTGGATAGCGGTAATTAAAAAGGTAGCTGTTAAACAAAAATTCACGAATACAGCTTACCCACGTGCAGGTACATCAAGGTAAAAGACTTACCTGCCCAACATAGTATGTACTTGTGTCAGCAGAGAGCCAAAATAGGTACCTACTTACTACGTACCTACTGGACACACGATTTAAACCCCTAGCGTTCCCAGCATCTACCTACCCTGTGGTTTATGGCGGCCGCCGTAAAGGCGCACATGCCGACAGGACGCGCGCGCCGCAAGTGCCGGCCCGGGGGTGTGGACAGAAAATCTTTTTAATTGTGAAACTACTGCCACCCATATCTTGCAAGTCTCCTGCTCATTAATTACAACTCCCCTCTCCTCTTGCCAACTACTTACAAACCCTAGAAACCCACCCACCAAATTGGTGTCCCATTTCAAAATGGAAGGATGACACTACTGACAACATTGGGTAATTGAGATCAGATCTTTTTCTCCTTTAACACCCCTCCCCTTATTGAAACCATAAAGTTCGTGACCAATCTAAGGAGCATCTCCAGCAGTGTTCAGTATGTGATCCCACTGCAAAAGTTCTTTTCTCAAATCCAAGCTTAGTTACTCTATGCTTTGACAAATGTTTGTCGTATAATAAATTAATTAATTTCAACAAATCATAGATTCCCCAATATGCTATCACAGTCCTTCAAAAAAGATTTATTTCTTAATAAAAATATTTTTAATAAGTTCATAAAAATAAGTTCAAAATATCCGAAAGTAATGTAATTAGTGTCAAATTGGACCCGGTACTATGGTATTTAGTTTTTTCCAACCTCACCCCATAATACTAAAAATGGACTGCAAATAGGTGGGAGCAGTGTTTAAATTTTGTCTTGAAGTTTTCCACCACCAAAAAAAAGAGGTGTCCTACAACTAATACAAAGGTTTTATTTTGGAAAAAATGCCCCATAGTTGGGATATTTCTCCTGAATTCGCCAAAGTTAGACCATAGGTTCTAATAGGTCACCAAACCTAAACAGCAATCGCATAATACTGAGCTGCAGTTAGGTCCAATTTATTACACTCTTTTCTGGAGGTGCACAACTGTGTTGCGCCTTTTACCAGCCACGGCAAGCTGCACACATTTGGTGCAAAAAAACCAATTTCCTGAGCTAAACTGGCACATTTTGACTTTTTCACAATAAATTTTATTGTCTGGAGTCACATACTGAGCACCGTTGGAGATGGCCTACGGTGACCATACTTACAACTTACTTGGATGGAATGATATAGTTCTCATTCAGTCTCACATTTTGAGGAATCTTCAACAGGTATATATTGCTTTGAAATTGGAGCTGGTATGTGTATTGCGTTGTAAGGGAGGTTCCTGTACAAGTGCGTTCTCCAGAGCAAGGCAGCCCAGGTTGTTCCCAAACCTCAGGAGAATGTACAAGTACTGGAACCTCCCCTCAAGTAAACAACTCTCTTTTTATTTCCTCACTTCTTTCCCATTTTGTAAAACAAACAAATTTCATGAGAACATGGGAACATATAAAATTGGGTGAGCTCCCCCAGCATAATGCACTAGGGTTCTTCTGGTGAGGGAGATCCCTCAAAATACATGATGAACTAAAAAAGGAGTTGTCTATGGAATGGTCAAGACCCTACCTTGGGTCAGGCAACAGGCCAGCCTCTTAGGGTGGGCCCAACATAATGGGCAATGGCGAAGACCAATCCATAACATAAAGGTCTGGGGTGACAGATTCAACAAACTTTTAGAAATTCACGTTCAACAGAGTATTTAGTAGGAATTTATGATCATCACCAGAAGATTATGTTACACAATGTGGTCAAGAAAATGACAAAATTTGCAACCCCAATCCTTAATGGAGCAAGATTTAACCGTTTTAGTTATTTTGAAGTATTTTTTCTTATTCCTTTTGGGGTGGTACATGGCTAGGGTAAACCGGCACCCATGTTGGTATCTTGACCTTTTTCAGTGGGCCTCGTAGTGGCCATATTAAGCCCAAAAAATGTTAAGATTTGAACTCAGAGACCCTGATTTAGTCTTAGAATATAATTTATAAAATAATTTAAATGGATTTTGGGATTTCTACCATGGTACTAACGTGGGTGCGCAAACTCTTCGTTATGTATTCTTACTGGGTATCCGGCTGGGTTAGGTCGGTATGGTCACAGGGGACCCGCGGAAACAGCGGTCGTCTCCTCCTTTTTTCAGCAGCTCTTCTGTCAGAGCTCCTGCGTTAGGTGTGTGTCGCTCGCCAGTCGTGCTCCTCTTCGCCGCTGGCATCTTCTTCCTCGACTTCAAAGTTCTCTTACGTGGCCTTGCTATCTTTCTCTGTGCGGACCAATTTCTACAGCTTTCTTTGGATCTACATTTTGGTCGTTGTGGTTCAGTGATCCTCGATTACTTCGCCGTGTCTCGACGCTTGTGTATTACCCGGGTTTGCGCTTTCGAGTGAGTGAGCACCTTCGGCCAGAGTGTAGCTGTTATCGCTGTCTTTTGTGAGAGTTTGCGCCTTTCAGTAGGGGGAAATGGGGTGTATCAGTAGCTTGTAATTTGCGGCCATCTTATACCTTTTCTCTTTTTTTCAGTGAAAGAACTTGTGTCAGAGAGCCTGAGAGAGTGCACGTGAGAATGATCAGTGGTGCTGGTATTTATCTGTAGTTTTTTGCGGAAGAATTTTGAGCTTCCTCGAGTATGTTAGTCATTTAAAAATCCTTCTCAGAGCGATCTCGTCTTTGTTTTCTTCAGCACGAAAGGTTGTGACGCATCGCCCGCGGGTGGTACAGGTAGTCTCTGCGATTAAGCCTTGGAATCAAGTCTATTGTCTGAATTCGGCTTCAAGTGGCGTATGTCAGCTCGTAGAGGCTCACAAGGAAGAGGGCCGATTATAAGTAATGGAGGAACGCAAACACAGAGACAGATCTCTCAAAGGGCGTACAACATCGTCTCATGAAGACCTACTACGGTACCGTTTTGAGCTCCATGAGGATGTGCCTTGGAAATCAGTAGCTCTGGCCTTGTTCCTCCTAGTGTTTGGGTCACTCTTCCTCGCCATATCGCATTTCATCTACACGGAGCATACGGGACGAGACTCGTCGCTGGCTTACGGGCTTCTGGTTTTAGGGGTCCTTCTCTTTCTGCCCGGTAAGAGTTCCTTCTCTTTGCCAAGTCATGAAGTTCATGGCTGCTTTGTTAAATGTCTTCGCTGAAGTAACCTGGAAATGCAGTGTTCACAGCTTTCCTCTTTCTGCATCCCTGACTCACAGGTTTCTACGAGACCAGAATAGCATACTATTCGTGGCGGGGATACAAAGGCTATTCTTATTCTCGCATTCCTGCATACTGAAGGATTATCCACAACTCAACAACAAAAAGCTTGGATTCCTAATGCAGCAGCCCGGAGGCCGTGGAACCACATGATGCGCAATCTTCGTACCATGGGGAGCCACAACCAGCCAGCATAGCCAGAAGAACTAATGTGTCGACGACAATGTGGCGAGCGATTGGTCTAGCTTTTGTTGATTTCGGGCCATTTGCACCCAAACTAGCAAAGATCTGTAATTCCAGAACATAAATCTGTGTTGTTTTCCCAACTCCTGAGACGAAAAACAGTTTTGATTTCATTGACGTATGGACTGACTGTCTGACTGACTCTTCAGAGACCTTGCTGATAACATGGTGAGGGTTGATATATAGCTTGAACTGTGAAGCTGTATTTTGTTATGAAGTAAATGATGAAGGTCAATTTTGTTCGATTCAGAGAGAGGAGCCAGAGAGATAGAGCAGCCGCTTCGCTCTCCTTTGTTGATGATTCCTTTTGTTTTTGGAAGGTTGTTCTGTATGATTTATCCTGGAGAGATAATTACATGCTCTATTACTATCTTTGAAAGCTGAATCTATGGACTTATTTCTCTTGCGCGTTATCTGGGGAGAAACTCCAATATCAGTTACCAGTCTCTTGGGACATCCGAGAGGGGATAATCGCTAGTCTGTTTGAATTCTTGGATGTTAAAACATGTGTAGGGTTTTCCTGATCTCTTCTCCTACTTTAATAGAGGGAGCGTGTTCTCCTTTAAATTGGCAGAAGGAAATATACATAACATGAATGTAGAGCCATTCATTCTCCTTTGAATTGCAGGAAGAAATACATGAGAATAAATTGGTGCACGTTTCTCTCAGTGAAGTAACATATCCGCCATCAAATGTGAACATATTGACGGAGAATTTTAACAAAACCACTGATCATAATAATTAGGTAGTATAGTATTCGCATATTTCTCTAAAACGAATGTGAAAACTATTGCAATTGTACACAGCTACCATTGAGTAAAATGTCAACTCTTCTGATAAATATAGTAGAGAAGTTTGAACCAACACATTTGACATCCTGAACGTGAGTTGCATATAAGGTTCCAGCCAAATTGCAACTCTCCGTTTGTAAGAAATAGCTCTCCCTTTCAGAAGCTTTCTGTAAGGGGAGCCAACGTCAACGAAACGAGAGACCCCCTGAAAATCACTTTATTTCTACGGGTAATATCGAAAATGGAGGCAAGTTTGAATAAACTAGGGTTTTGAGAACGGGGTGTTTGTTGTAGGATCATAAGTGGGAGCAAAATGGGGTTTGTAATTATTACTGTTTTCATGAAGAAAATCTATATGAGTTGCCAGTACTTTGCTGCCAATATCTTTTTTGGGTCTTGAAATTCGCTACTAACTGTGTTAAAGACAAAAGTTGTGGACTTTTGTTATTGTTGTTATTGTATTGCTGCAAAGACATACAGGTCACGTTGTTTCAATAATACTACAAATTAGACGGAGATTTCATGGCTTGACTATAGAGGTTAGGTTTTTTCCAGTAGGAGGAGGTTGGCTGCTGGACGGACCTACATAGACCCGACACACGAGTGACGAGGGAGAGAGAGATGAAAACAAAATCTGAAGAAAGGATTTCGCTGCACTATCCATGGCGTGGTTCGTTTGGGTAGAGGCTTAACCCTGACCCTCCTCTTCCTCGTCGGCCAATTGCCCAATCGGCAGCCCACCCAAGACACGAGTTTAAGCGGAGAATTTAAAAAACAAAATCCGGCTTCCTCTTTACTACTGCTCTTGTGACGGCTGCTGCTGCCTGTCTCTTTGTCTGACAAAAACAGATACAGATCTTTCGAAATCAGTCGTAGAAGGCGCTTCTGTCCGTCCTTTTACTTTTTTGCAACTTAAAAGCTCTTTCGTGGCAATCAGATTCTCGGCACAACAGGTATACATAAAATCGTCCTTGGGTATTTACTGTCTACCGGAAATCTTGAAGTTGTGGAGGAGGATATCGTCCTTGATGATTGGGAAAATCTTTGATGATGCCACGAAACCGGGTCTCAGTAAGTAAGTAGCTCCTTTCTTCTTAGTCCTTTTTCCTTTACTCTATCCGACAAGATTTGTAGTGTATTTGGAGGAATGCTTATCAATCAAAAGAACCCATGAGGCCCATGTTTTGTTTCTTGAAATGCCTCATATCATATTTTTTCATTTGATACACATGAATTTTTTTTTAAAATTTAATCATCGAGGAGATCATCTTGAGTGCCTTCCAGAAATACTGGCTCGCGAGGTCACGTGGCCTAGTCCTCATTTGAAATCTCAAATGAGATATTAAGACCTGAATTGGTGAGCCTTGTAGGAAAGAAAAAAGATTTACTAGATTCCTGTCTATAAATAGGAATTACACATTTTGATTGTTATTTCACCATAGACCAATTTTTTTAAAAATCAGACTACCAAATTCAGTAACCCCATTGATTTAAAAATATTGCCCTATTCTTATTTGCGATCTCAAATGAGATCTTTAAAATAAAATGCACAAGTATTTTACTAGAACCCTGTCTAAATAATAATAATTACAGATTATGATTGTTACTTTACTCAAGATTTTTTTTTAAAAATTAAACAACCAAATTCAATAATCTCATTGGTCTGAAGAACTAAATCTTTAGGCCTACATCTAACCCTATTCTATTGAGCATTGAAAAAAAAATGATATCTTTTTAGCAATTCCATGGTCCTCCAAAAATTTCCATGAACCTATCAAACCCTATTAGATAAAGTTAATGAAGATATTTATAGACCTATGTGATATGTTGAAATTTTCATCATTAGCAAGTTCTTAGGGTTTGGGAAGGGGGATTTGAGAGCAACAATACTAATGAGATGGTGACAAGAAGAGTTGTTGCTACAACAAATATAGCACATACAATTAGAGCCATTGATGTGGGAAAGAGGGTGAAATTGTAATATGAAGCAACCATTAATTTATTTCTACTTGTAGCATTTGTGGTTTTTCTTGCATTCTTGTTCTATCCAACCATATGTAAGGAGTAAAATCAATAAATATAAGCTTGCATTGTCCTAATGGATTTCTTGAACATGGTGTACATTGTTTCTTGTTAAAGGCAAAGCATCAATGAACTTCTACAATCGTCAATGACTAATTAAGGATTTTGAAAAGCCATGGCCAAGCATAAGGTTTGAATATGGTTTGCATTTTTCTATTATTAAGGTCTATAGTAACTTTGGGTATTAATGATGATTATGATGTGTGTAAATGTTCAAGATGTTTATGAAGTAGAAAAAGAGAAAGTGTTATTGGGAAAAAGGTTGGTGCTCACTCAATTGAACTTTGATATTAACATTCATCATCCCTACAAGCCATTGATCATAACCATTAGGAAGTTTTAGGTGGTTACAAATATCCTTGTCCAAGTTGCATGGAATTTTGTGAATGATGGGTAAGCAATATTATCGACAAATGCAAGGTGAACTTAAGTTCTCTTTGAATTTCATGGTTTATTTTAGATTATTGCAATTTCTAAGAAACATTGATGCTTGTCATTGAGGGAACATTAAGCAAAAATTAATTTTTTACAATTTTTGAAAATGTTTAGAATTTTTTCCATATTCTCATAATGGGTTCCCCACTATCATTCGGGTGAAGGCTTACTTGAGTGGTACCACTAAAAACAAACCACCCCAAATTTATAGGAATGTTGGCTTCATTTTAATTAATGAAAGAACAAATTTCAGAAAACAATTCCCTATTTTTTAATAATTCAAAAATCATCACTTTTGATTTCATAAGCCCTAGATGTCGAAATCAATGTAAGGGTTTTTTGTAATTTTTACTTCACTTCATGGACCTTGTTTTGTTTTTAAATTTCAAACTTGTTTTTAAATTGCTGCAGATTTTGTAAATGGCATTTTATTTCTCTTGTGCATCTAACTTGCAACAAGATTTGATGTACATGGGGTTGCAAACTGAAGCATCTTTCATCCACATCACCACTTCACCAAATAAACAACCATTTCAAATAAGCCTTCTCCTCCCACAAACGAAGGGTCCATGGACCCGTTGTGTCTTGTTTATGTGTATGCCTGCGACACCCTCAGCCACAGGCATTACCCAAATTGGGCCCTTATTCCAATAATGCCCATGGCCTTGGATGTTACCCTACTACACTTTCATGACAGTCTAAACCAACCCAAAAAAAATTCCAGGAATAGCAAACTGAAGGTAAATGAACAAGGGGTGTGTCACACAATGGGCTTGCCATTTACATTAAAAAGTATCTTAAGGCAAAAGAAGAATTATGAAAAATCAAATGTGTCACCATGCAAAAATATAATCTTCAAAAACATTCTCTAAAAGAAACCAAAATCCTTCAAGGTGTTATAACTCTATAACTAATCTCAAGTTTCAACACAAGCCAAAATATCATCATCTTTCAAAAATCCTCATATAAATAAAATAGATGTATTACCTAAGGGCCAAAATCCCTTAAGCTACTATACTCTATAACAAATCTAAACACAATATCCTTGCCAACAAAAACACATAAACGACCAGACGTAATAATTTAGCCTGGTGAGATTTCCTAAAGACAAAAAGAAAATTTTAAAAAAAAGCTTTAGGAGTGATCTTCTTGCACTCGCTGGGCGAAAAATTTGGATTACAATGGATAGATCTGACATGTCAAAGACGAAGCCGTGCACTGTCGGTTCATTTGTGAAATTCCTGAAAGCTCGCTCATTACGCGCCAGTATTACAGCAAGCAAGCAACAGGGTTACTGAGCAGCAGCAGAGGAGTTGCTGCTGTTGCAGTGCACAACTTCCAACAAAAAGTCGGTGTGGGGTTTAGGGTTTTTGTCATCAACCGTAACATTTAAGTTACAAGGTTGCATGTGGTTCTTTTAACTCTGGTCAAAACCTGTGGTTTAGGGTCAAAACCTTTTGGTGATTGTGAGTAGTGATTTTGAAAACTTCTTATTGTTTTTACTTCAGTTATTTAATTAGGTTTTCAATTTTTGTTTTGATGTACCATCAAATTGGTGAGCATTACAATAAAGAATTTGTATTATTTGAAAACAAGTTAATGTTAAACCTGTGATCCAAACTTCAGAATCCTGGCAACAAATTGCCGTAGGTTTTTTTTTTAAATCAGTGGAAATGAGGGGAATTTTCTCCCAAGAAATTATATTTCCCAGATTTTGACGATTTTTCCTTGCCACAGATAATATTCTTTTCTCTTTTTATTTTTTGTTGCCAAGTTGTGAAATTTTTCCACCAAATTTTTTTTTTGATTGTGAGAAATATTTTTGGGAACTTCTTGTTGTTTTACCTCTGTTATTTAGGGTAATTGTGAGGGTTAGTTTTGAAAGCCTGTTGTTTTGCCTCTATTGGTTAGGATAGTCATGAGTTGTACTTTTGGCTCATTGTGAAGGCTGGTCTGGGGGTCCTTGGGTCAACGGGCACCTACACTGGTACCATAGTTAAAATGCCTTTTCTTTTCGGGCAGCTTCTAAACATTATAGATAGGTGCCCATTAGAAACAATCAGGGTCTTTGAGTCCAAATTTAACATTTCCCACAAATATAAACCCTAAGAGGTCCCACTCAAGAAAGTGAAGGTACAACTGTAGGGGCTGGTTCAGCCTGGCTGGTCAGGGGGCCAGTTCGGAAGGCCACTGGCTTGTATTTTTGTTTACTGGTGTCAAATAGTATTCACAGAAGGAATTTATTACCTATTCTGGTTATAAGTTATAAGCCCATTTTATACCCCAGGGCCTAGCCTTAAATAAGCAAGGGATCCTTATTGCAAACAGTACAAAAGTAATGTGTGCTTTCTTTTTCCCTGACTGCCCATTATAGACTTTGGGCTAACAGAACCCAAAGTCCATAATGGACATCATCCATTTTTATAAGAAAACAATGGATCCAGCCAAGGGCAGATAAAGAGAAAAAGAATCAGAACCCTTTTCGTAAGGACCCTTTGCTTATTTAAGGTCTTGAGCTCCTAAGTGTGGATCACCCTGGTGCAAGTGCAAATTGGTATACTGGGTTTGCTGGCTGGCTTGTCATGAAGCTTGGAAGCTTCAGGTATATTGTGGGGGGTATGTTAGAGACTTTTAGGATCAGCAATGGGTATGAACTCAATGTGTGGAAATCCACACTCAAAATGTTGTGTTGAATTGGAAAACTATCAAAAGGACCTTTGGAAACCATATGTGTCATGATGGGAGGTAAAGGGGCCTCATGTTCCAAATTACCTTATTGCTTCACCCCAGTTCCCCTATTGCCATAGATTGTTGTACCCTATTCTTGCAGTTGTGTGGTTCTTTACTTTTATAAAGAACCTTTGGTTTAAAAAATAAATTAGAAGAGTTCACAGTTCCATGCATAAATGGAACTGAGAGTAAGGTTTTGGGTCCAGTTCTTCAATAAAAAATCCAACTCTCATTCTAGTCTTAGTTATGAAAATTAGACCCAATTGCAGTAACCCAGATCCGAAGCAACAGTTAACTGCAAGGTAACCTCATGTTAACCCCTGATTCTATTTTTTTTCTCCCAAAAATCTCAGTTCCTATCAAAATAAATTCTGATTCCCAAAATCAGAGCTGACAGTTCTAACACACCAAATCAGGTAAGCACTAATGTGGGGGCGGGTATTTGTTTTAAAAAAAATAATAGCCAAGTTTGGGTACTTGAAAATAAAAATTTCAAACAACCATGTTAAGGAATAGAAATATTTAAACTAGTTAGTATCATAGGCATCGTAATAATTAATAATTATTAATAGTAGACTTATGGCCTTTATTGAAGGGATGAAGCTAATGGGATTAAATAGTTCATGTTAGTAAGTGGTTGAAAGTAATCTACCCAATCATATAGAAATTTTTTAGGAAGGGATTAGGATAAGGGTTTTATTTTCATAGGGTCAATATGGACCTTTGTGTGATTTTGTGAAAAAATGAATTAAAAGACTTGAAGAGCATCTATGGGATTCAACAAAAAATGTTAGTGCATGAATGGTGAGCTGTGAGCAATGAGCATTGAACCAAATTTCCCAAATCAAAAATAATAATTTAAGGTTGTAGAAGGATGAATGGTGGGTGAATGATGGATGAAACATTAATGAAAAATATCTTGGGTTTTTTCTTTCCATTTTGGTCCTTTCAATAAATTTTTTTTTAATGATAAAACATGGTATTCCTAATACATAGAACATATAAAAAATTCAAAAAAAGGTAAGCAAACAAACAACATGTTGGAAATTCAAAACATTCAACAAAGTTGAAATCAAGAATATGGACATAGGAAAGCAAAGGATTAAACTCATGTTTTCAAGAAAATGAAATGATATCATCAAACACCACCTAGTGGATGAACCATCACCATCTACTTATGCCTATTGGTCCTCTTCCATATGGATTCCATCACATGATTCAAATGCCTTTAAGTTTAAAAAAACCTTAGCAACATGCAAAAATCTCTTTCATTTTCTAAAAGATATGGTATTGATAGGAGTCATTTGAAAGTCTAGTTCAATTGATTGCATAGCCTCCTTCTCAACCCATGGTGGGAGGTATGGATAAGGTGGCAAGCTCCTTGGTATAATGTCAATGATGGATCTCAACCCTAAGCTACATCATGTCCAACAAAGAACATTTCAAAAATCATAAAAAGATAAAAATGGGAGAATATTACAAATGCAATATTGAATTATAGAATGTAGAGGCTTCCACTTACATACTACAACATTGATGGAAGTTGGAACTTGGGAATTTTGCAAGAGGTGGATCATCATTGTGATCATCTCCATCACCAAGATCATGCACTTCTATAAGCATGGTTTGTTTGGACTTTTGTGATGCAAATAGACATTGTTGCCAATTCCACATCACCTTCCAAACCAAATACACATCACCCAAACTCCATAGCAACAAGGAGAGTGGAACTTTTTTTAAAGTCAAGAAAAAATTTAATTAAATTTGAAAAAATACAATGATATGCTACATGAGTTAGGTGGTGAACAAGTCTCTAAAATTACTTGCATGACAATGGGACTATGATTTCGTTCTCATCACCATGCTTGAGATGAGGATTGCATTGGAAACATATCATCCTTGAGCTTATTACATAACACGTTAATTTCATATGGGTTTATAAGCAAATCAATTTACTTGCCTATATCAAAAAACTTGAACTTTGATGTTTGTTTGGCATAGACAAAAACATTGAACACTAAACTCTACAAAAGTCAAGTAACATATTAGATTCGAATATCACTTGAACAAAAAACAACAAAATGAAAACATGTTATGATCACTCGGAGTCTATAAATTTATCATTTTTCCAGTTTTGGTGTGCAATGGAATGGAATTAATGCAATAATTATTCTTTTTCAATTCAAACCCAAAATTTCCTTTAGCACAAGCTCTCACTTGCCCCACATATTTTGCATCTACTCCTTGAATGAAGACTATGCATCCATTGTCTTCAAGCAAGGAATCAATAAGGCCAAATGTGTAATTCCAATTTTCAAGCTTGAAAACATTCCATTCTTGAATGTTTGGGCATCTAGGCAACCAATAACAAGGTTGCCATCAAGGCAATCAACAAGTATCATGTTGATTGCATGGCTTTGCCTCTTCCCATTGATAAGATTTAAATGCCCATTAGAGACCTTCACATTGAAAAATTTAAATTAACATAACATCTAACAAGGAATGGCAATAAAGAATATTGTGAACATAAAGACCATATTGAGATTACCTTGGTAAAAAAATTCATAATTTTTTTAAAAGTGGTGAAAGAATGCATTTCTCCCAATTTGTATCATCAAACATCTTGATGAAATGGACAAGGATAGTTTTCATATCAAAGGTGGATCTTCTATCATGGGATAAAAGTGGGAGAGCATCATATGGGTGATATTGTGTGTGTGTGCCAACATGAGGTATGGGTGGTGGTTGGCCCATATGTGGAAGACTGATTGGTGAAGGTGGAACAAAATTAATTGGATCTTCCAAAGGTTTCAAAGTAACCTTGTTTGCTACTTTGTTTCTTTTCTTCCCACCTTTGGCCTTAGCCTTTGTAGCTTGAGAAACCATAGTAACTTGTTCATTTACAATCTAGGCTACTTGTTCTATATCATATAATTCAACAATGGGTAAATCAATTGGAATGCCAATAGGCAATTGCAATGCAATGACTTAGTAAGTTCCATACAACTCCAACTTAGAATGAGGAATAACTCTTGTGGGAAGGCCCATATACCAACCTCTTCCATCCAAATGGGCATGAACCATAATATGAGATTATGGAAGGGGTATACATGGAAGCATTGGAAAAACATTTCCATGCCATAAAAAAAAGGGGATCTTTTTTCACATGACCTTGAGACATGAGAACAAATTTAATGTATTTGCAAGAGGAAAAAAAAGGAAAAAACCATTTAGTGTACAAAAATTGGTTTATATTTTTTACATGTTAGTGGAAAAAATGAATAATTAAAACAAAGTACACTAACATGAAAATGACTCGTTTTGTGGCTTTTGTGCTTCTTGGTTGATCATCCCACTCATTACCATGATAAAAAGGGTTTTCTTTGTCATGTTATGTGTACAAAATATAAAAAACTTTAACCCAAATCTGAAATCTAGTTTTTTACTTCATTTCATCCATTTCAGCATTCTTATATTTAAAATTATAATGGTCCTTGTGCCTACATAATGTGTATAATATAAAACAAACTTTAACCCAAATCTGAAATCTGATTATTTATTTCATTTCATTTTTTTGTGTTTGGCATCTTATTTTTCAAGCCTTAATGATCTATGACTATGTAATATATGTGCAATTTATAACAAAATACGACCCACATCTAAAATCTAATTTTATATTGATTTTCCCCCCCTTTCGGCATTCTTGTCATAATGATTGTAATGGTCCATGATTATATAACATATTCACAATTGGAAAGAACATGATTTAATGGCCAAAATAATTTCACAAATTTAAATCATCCATTAATTGCATTTTGGCACAAATTTAAACAAAAAAAATACCACTTTGTAATACCCATGAAACAAAATTTTGAAATTTTTTTGTATGTTTTGCTAAAATTCCAACGACCCATTTAAAACGGATATTTTTTAATGGGTGGATACATAGGATTTTTAATTCATTCATTAATACAAAAGATATTTAGACATTGTCATAAGGACGGCATAATGTTTTGGCAGCATTTTGGTGTTAATACTCACACATACATTGTTGAAATAAGGTTTGGAATCATTAATTTGCTAAAACTAATAAAATATGACAGCCTCTTAAATGAGATCAAGAGCTTTTACTTCTTTCACATTAATGTGCAAATCACGAATCTTATTTGTTTGTTCGTTAATAAAATATCTTTTCTAAAATTTGACATTTTCCCCTTACTAAGCATGGCCACAATCCCAACATCTTGAATGTTTATTCTAGAATCCATTTTTTGGCACTTTTTTCAACAACTAAAGTTCCAAAACTCACGATTTTAAGTCTTCAACAACAAAAATGGTTTCTTGGAACACCATTTTATGATTTAAACTTCATTAATTCAAAAAATAGCCATTAATTAATGATGTTTAAACAAAGGGTTTCAATTTATGACTTTTCTTTCCATCACCTAATCTTGGAAGAGTGCATTTTGAAAACAGGCAAGTTTCCATTTGTGAATGTATTCACCCATGCTCTTTAATGCTCCATCTTCTACAACAATGTGATGGTCATCATGAACTGCATGATAGAGATGAAGTTGGTCAATACAAGATCTTCAAAGCTACACAATCAATAAACAATTTCCTAAGTTGGAAAGTTCAAAAAACTAACAGTGAAAAGGAAAAAACAATGGTAATCTGAAATCAAACAAAATACATGATTCCACCAAGTTCATTTGTTGCACCAAAGGTCCAAGCTTGTACAATGGATTAGCAATCCGTCGCTTTGAATAAAATCAAAAATAAATATATTGTCATCATTGCCTTTAAGTGGTATAGTGGCAAAAGGATTTTCTTTTTTCATGTTTTTGTTATCATTCCATATTTTGAGCCATTGGCACTTCTCCTTGGCATCGGCTTTTGAAATGGCAACATTATATAACTGATCTTATGTCATTTTTGGATCAACATTATTTGAATAATGGATTTTGATTTGTTGAAGGAATTCAGGACCAAATTAAGGATCAACAATAGGTAGGAGCTTCACAAGTCCATGTTGCAAAACTTATGTAACTTTTGTAGCAACATCAGCCATTGCCATTGCTTGTTCTAGCACAATTGCATTAAGATTATCCAAGTTCTCAAGTTTGTACAATTCCTTAACATCATGTTTGGCCTCCATAATCTCATGCTACATGCAATAAAAATGCGAGATGATCAATTGACAACAACACAACTATTGTGAATTGAAAGGCAAAAGAAAATTATGTATGAAAATTTTATACCTTGAACAATATTTCAACAAAGGCTGGTCATGTCAAAAAGTACCAAGTTTGACCTTCCTCTTCGTTCATTGAATCTGCATATTGCTTATCTGACAACATGTCCTTGAATTCCTTAAAATTTGTCATTCCTATCATGTTGACCTTAAACATTGTATGAACAAACTTTTGGGTAACATGAAATTTTTAATTGGAACTAAAAATGGAAATATATATATAAGATAGTAAGAAGAACATGGAAGAATAAGTAATGACACAAAATTATGGAACAAAATAAATGAAAGTAAAAGATCATTTACATATTGACATTATCCATAAGTGTCGTGAAGCACCTTCTATTCATGGTTTCAACATTAAGGACCCATGTGGTTGGACACACATGCCATGTTTCATCATCAAGGTGCATTTGATTAATTAAGGCAACCAAGCCTTAAGTCAATTATTGCCATCCCACACATGGAAAAACTTACCCTTCAAGTGTGAAAGGGTTGGTTTTGTGTCCAAAAATGCTTCAAACTTGTCATTCACATATCTCCATGTAAAGCTCCAAGACATCTCTTTCTCAAATGTGACATTTTCAATTTCACCATGAATGTTTTTTAAAGAAACATATAAAACTTGAGAACCTAGATGATACCCAACATAAAACTCCTTCTTCATGTTAGTTATGTCAATTTGCAAGGCAAGTCTAACAACTTGCATTAAAACCATTCTACACAAAGGGATGTCCATGATCCCATCTTCAACAAGGATGGTCTTTAAAAAAAACAAACACTATTCACATTTTCACATTGGCAAGCTTGTTGAACATAAAAAATGGATGAAGGGGTTTTTAATATGTTTTCCATGATGTTGAGAATATCATGGGACCAAGTTGCAAAACCACCTTCTTTTGAAATAAGGTCCATGGAACTTCCAAATTTGGTTTCACAAGCAAAACATGATGTCCATTGAACTTTTGGATCTTGTTTTGCAAATGAAACAATAGGTCTGTGGAACTTTTGGATCTAGTTTTGCAAGCAAAACAATAGGTCCATGGAGCTTCCAAATCTGGTTTCTCAAGGGAAATAATAGGTCCACAAAATTTATGAATCCAATTTTGTAAGCAAAACTACTAACATGTCCACAAAACTTTCAAACATAATGAAACTCATGAAACCAATTACACTTGCAAAACCATAGTTGAAAAAACATATTCATGGAAAGAAAGGAGAAGGAAAAAATGTTTTACATACGCATGGCCAAACCACTCTTTGGAGGCATCCTTGCTTTTATCCATTGTTTTGGAGTTGTGAAGTACAATGATTGTTGGCACTTCCATTGCTTCCTTGGGGTATCCAGAGCTCTGCAACAACCTGAAGTATGTTAAAAAAACATCAAGGAAGTGCAGTGAGAAGAAGTTGCGAAGAGGGGGCTAGACATAGTGGTTTACAACTTGAATAAGGGCTAGGGCTTAGGGCTAGAAAGAGAAGGGGAAAAAGTCAATAGGTAGCAAAATGGATGTTATTGTTACACTTGTGATAAAGTGGCTTAATGGTTAGCTTCTTCCTTTTCCCCCCAAAGAGGTCGTGACTTCAAACCTGTCTTAAAAAAAGCCTAAGGCATCTAGGTTGAGGGTAAAGGGGGGCAAAGGGTAAAGCCTAAGGCCAAGGCCTTTAAAAGGCCAAATTGGCCAAATCTGAAATCTTTTTATTTTGATTTTTATAATAAATTTTAGATTTCCTCTTTTAGCACTCTTTCTCTAAAATCATAATCTTTTATGCCTATATAATATGTATGCAATATAAAACAAAATATAAGCCAAATATGAAATTTGTTTATTTATTTTGCCCATTTTGGCATTTTTTATTTTAAAAATCATAATGGTCCATGCATATATAATATATGTGGAATCTAAAATAAAATATAAACCAAATCTAAAATCTGATTTTTAAACTAATTTTTTTCCATTTTGGCATTGTTTTTGTGCCTCCCTAATATGTGCACAATGTAAAGCCAAACTTAACCCAAATCTGAAATCTGATTTTTTTCTTCATTTCATCCCTTTCAGCATTCTTTTCTTTAAAATTATAATGGTCTTCATGCCTACCTAATATGTGTACAATATAAAGCAAAATTTAACCCAATTTTGAAATCTGATTTTTTATTTCATTTTATCCATTTCAACATTCTTGTCTTAAAAATTATAATGGTCCTTGTGGTGTGTTATACGTATTTAGTACATGCATTCATGTGTGGGTGGTTAAGGGTTTTAGAAATTTCTTTTGTGTGTGGATGTGTGTTTTGCAAATTTCTTTTGAGTGTGGGGATCAATATTGTGTAGATTTCTTTTGTGTACAAATCAATGTTGTGTAAATTTCTTTTGTGTGTAGATCACTATTGTGTAGATTTTTTTTGTGTGTGCAAATCAGTGTTCACATTTTATTTTGTTTTTGTTGGTCAACACTTCTTCCATCAATCTCACATTTTCACAATTTCTTCTACTCCATGTTTTATATTAAACACCATGGATGTTGAAATCTTCCCTAAAAATGGGCTAGTTCCATTGGTCTTATGTGTGAAATTTGCAATAATAAATGTCCATGACTTGACCCTTTCAACCAACTTCAAACTTCAGATTAGCTCCATTTTCCTTGAAAAAATAGTTTTGAATTCACTTCTAGGAGATGTGGGCCAAGTTCACCTTGTATTTCACTAGGATTTTGAATGAACTATGACAGATTCACTGTATGAAATCATGGTAAAACATGTTAACCCCTAGTGACCGGGGATCGGTCGAGAGGACAGGTCAATTAAGCTAGTGAAACAAGATGACAAAAAGTGATGCCCAAATTTAGGTGGAAATT